>Ga0315279_10004428_pt1 | contig 18851 bp, 15 predicted proteins | sample YL17G06_20_MG_FD_203694 | JGI IMG/M metagenome (GOLD analysis project Ga0315279, IMG submission 203694) | Sediment microbial communities from Yellowstone Lake, YNP, Wyoming, USA - YL17G06_20 | ecosystem: Environmental > Aquatic > Freshwater > Lake > Sediment | place: USA: Wyoming | collected... | reverse complement strand
TCGTGGCCGTGTAGTCACTGCCCGCGGTGGCTGTGCCGTTGCTGGTCGCGTAGTTCACCATCACCTGCTGCGTAGAAGCAGCGCTCAAGTTCACGGTAATGGTTGCCGATCCGGCATTCTCATTCACACTGTAGGTACTCTGGCTAAACTGCACGGTGGGTGTAGGAGAACCGCCCTCAAAATCAAATTGGCAAACTTTATAGGCGCCGGCGTTAGCAATAATAACCCAAAAATATTGCCCGTCAGATTCCATGTCCATCACAGCATCAATAGGGATCTCGTTGGGCCAAAATGCTTCATCCAAAATATTCCCTGAAGTTGACATCTTCCTAATTTTTTTGTCAACAATAGAGTCAAAAACATAAAGGTATCCCCCTTTATAAGCAATCCCATATGAGTTGTTACTAGGACTACTTGGGGCATTCCGTGAAAAAGATGAGACTATATTCCCTGAAGTGTTAATGTTATAGATTCTTTGTCCATTTATGACCCATAGAAAACTGCCATCCCATGTAAGTCCCTGAGCCGAACCGTCAGGTGGAGGGAATGATGTCAAAACTGATAGGTTATTTAAGGGATTCAATTTTTCAATATTTCCTCCAGCTCTTGCAAACCATAAGAAAGGTCCGCTACTGTCCCAAGCAAGTCCTCTGCCGTCATGAAAGCTGTAATGATTCACTAATCCCCCATTAGTTGTCATTTTATCAATACCAGAAGAATACATTGAAGCTATCCATAAATAATTTCCATCCCAGGCCAGTCCCCATGCACCTGAGGCTGCAGAAAAGGAATTAATAATTGAGACTGTTCTTGAGAAAGCCGCGGAAGCAAAAATGAATACAAAAAATAATATTATTGTTAAATTTATAAGATTCTTCTTAATTTTAGAGACCTTCATAACTTTCTCCTCCCTATTAAGGCAATCTTACTTTGTTCCCTTCGCTCCTGCTGGATATGAAATATTGTTTGTATTAGACTTCATACAAAATTTTTTGTCAATACAATGCTTCGAGAGCCCTGAAAAACTACCATACGCTCCCCTGTACGGACTATTTTTTATGTCTCCCAATCTTAGGCCTGCGGGTTTCTATCGCCCGCTTCTCAACGCTTCTTCGAAACACTTCAAACCCAATTATTTCGCTTCCAATCTTATCCCTAATTTCCTGCTCTCCCTCTCCTCTATACGAAAACACATATTCTATATAATTTTTCATGACGGGTATGACACCCACGAACGATGGAAATTCAACCGATTTCCCCTCCCTCTTGATGGAGGAGGGTGAGGGTGGGGGTGAACACCGCGTATCCCCCCTCACCCCGGCCCTCTTCCCTGGTGGGAGAGGGGGGAAACTGGGATTATTTTCTGAGCAATCTTTTTGCCTTTGTGTGTAGTTCTGTTAACCCCTGTTTGTAATCAGGATGCCCCCGACATATCAAAAAATCAACATGGGGGCAATTTTTTAATTTGTGCACTTCTGTAGAATTTCAGTTTGATGAAGGAATAAGATGAGAGATCTTGGACTGGACGGTTTTCGGGAACTTTTTTGAGAAGTGTTGGAGTTTTTCAAAATCGATTTCGCCGATCTCAAGTTCATCGGCCAAGGGAATTTCGCCCCGGAGGTAGAGGAGGTCAAGGAGGGCTTTCTCCGGGGTCGCTAAATCGTAGCGTCCCCTTCTTTCAAAACCAAAAAAGAGGGAAGGAGCGATTTTTGAGAATTCCAATGTAACGTCTTGGTATTTTAACGATCGACTCAGCCCAACTGATCCTTTTAAAGTGATGATCGTACAGATATGGGGAACAAGAGGATAAGCTGAAGAAATGAACCCTGGTGTAATTTCTTCGAAAAGAGGGGAGCAGGCATGTTATTTACAATACTTAACAAAATTGTTAATTATTGTAAATAATTTTTGAATGAAAGTAAAGAAATTTCTTCACGATCGGTAGGAGGCGTTGATCTTTACATAATCGATGGAGAGATCTGTCGTGAACAAGGAAAATTGGCCTTTCCCCTGGTGGAGGTTCACTGTCACTTTAAAGGATGTTTTCTTAAGAATCTCGCCAGCCCTGGCCTCTAAGCGAGAACCCGTCCCCATCCCGTTTTTAACAATAGGAACCTTATCAAAGAAGACATCAATTCGATCTGGGTTGATTTGGGCACCGGAATGACCCAAGGCGCAAAGAATTCTTCCCCAGTTGGCATCCTCTCCAAAAAAAGCAGTTTTCACCAGCGGGGAATGGGCAATCGCATAAGCTGCCCCTTTGGCGTCTTCCCTGTTCCGTGCCCCATGGATCAGGATTTCGATGAATTTTTTTGCTCCTTCGCCATCTTTCACCACACTCTTGGCCAGATTCTGACAAACTTCTGAAAGCATGGATTGAAAAACTTTTCCATCTCGGTCCATCCGATTTAAAGAGGGATGGCTCGCTTTTCCGTTAGCTAAAAGCAATACTGTATCATTGGTACTGGTCTCGCCATCGATCGTGATTCGATTGTAAGAATCCTCAGCAGCCTGCCGAAGCATCTGTTGAAGGAGTGGAAACTTGACATTCGCATCGGTGACAAGAAAAGAAAGCATGGTTGCCATATTGGGGCGAATCATTCCTGCGCCTTTCACCATCCCGCAGAGTTTCACACTCTTCCCTTTGATCCGACAGGTTGCCACTTCAACCTTTGGAAAGGTATCCGTTGTCATAATGGCTTCAACGGTTTTCATCCAACCATCTGGAGAAAGGGCTTCGATCAATTGCGGAATCCCCTCCTCGATCCTTTTTAACGGAAGAAGGTTTCCTATAACACCTGTGGAGGATGGGAACACCAGCTCTTCATCAATTCCCAATCCTTTTGCAACCAACCGAGAAACTCTTCGCGCATCTCTCAGTCCCCGGCTTCCTGTACAAGCGTTTGCATTCCCACTGTTGACAATCACTGCCTGGCAGAGGCCTCCCTTGATCCGGTCCATATCCAATTGAACAGGTGCCGCCTTCACCGCATTGGTGGTGAAGAGCCCGGCCACCTGAGCTGGAACTTCAGAATAGATCAAACCCAGGTCTCTTTTACCATCCTTCTTAATCCCTGCCGAAATCCCCGAAAAGAGAAACCCAGAAACCTTAAAATCGAGCGATCTCATCCCTTATCCTCACTTTTGGCCATCTTATTATTAAGGGGAGCATTATATTGTTTGCATTTCTCAATAACTATTTTTAAATTCAGTATGAACGATCCCCCTTTGGCAAAGGGGGACAGAGGGGGATTTTCCAAACTTTCAAATCCCCCCTTACCCCCCTTTTCTAAAGGGGGGGATGCAAACAAATATAGGCTCCGGCTATTAACTCCATTATCGGGGCAGAATATTCCGCATTCCGCAATCCGAATTCCCCAATGGCCTATGCGCTTGCCTGCGACTCCTTCAAGAGACAACATTTCTTATACTTTTTTCCACTCCCACATGGGCAGGGGTCATTGCGTCCGACCTTCTTCCCCTCACGGCGGACAGTTACGCCCTTTCCATCTTCTGTCTCTCCACCCCCTCCTTGTGCTGCTTCTCCACGGCTCAGGATGAAGGTTTGCTTCCGCTCCACCTTCATCTCCTTGACCTCCTGTTCCTTGGCGATCTGAATGGCGAAGAGTTTCTCAACCGTATCCCTTTTGATCCGATCTAACATCTCAAGAAACATTTGATACGCTTCTTTCTGGTATTCAATTCTCGGGTCTTTTTGACCATAACCCCTTAATCCGATCCCTTCCTTCAATTGATCGACGGCAAGGAGATGGTCTTTCCAGTGGTGATCGATTGACTGAAGCATGATCACCTTTTCCAGATATCGAAGCGTCGTTTCCCCAAATTCCTCCTCCTTCTTCTGGTAGATATCCTTTGCCCCCTCAAGAACAAGCTCTTTCAACCGGTTTCGATTCAAACCATCCTCCTCCACAGAGGGGGTTTCCCATCGGAAGGAGAATTGTTGATAAATAGCATCTTCTATTCCTTTCAGATCCCAATCTTCAGGATGGTCTTTCTCATCCGCATAGAGATCAACAATCCCTTCGGCCTGTTCTTCCATCATCTCCAATACAGACTCTTTAAGATCCCCGCCGGCCAGTACATCTCTCCGTTGAGAATAAATCACCTCCCTCTGTTGATTCATCACGTTATCATATTCTAACAGGTGCTTGCGGATCTCAAAATTATGTGCTTCCACTTTCCTCTGAGCATTCTCGATGGCCTTCGTGACGAGCCGGTGTTCGATGGGTTGGTCTTCCTCCATCCCCAATCGGCCCATGATGCCGGAAATACGGTCGGATCCGAAAATCCTCAGGAGATCATCTTCCAGAGAGAGATAGAATCGGGAGGAACCGGGGTCTCCCTGTCTTCCAGACCTTCCCCTTAACTGATTGTCAATCCGGCGGGCCTCATGCCGCTCCGTTCCCAGTACGTGAAGGCCTCCCAGCTGGATAACCTTCTCCTTCTCTTTTTGAACAATGGCCAAAGCCTTCTCATAACCCTTCTTCATGGCCTCTTCATCGCCCTCCTCATCGACCAGGGTCTTGGCGAGGAATTTGGGATTACCCCCCAGGAGGATATCCGTCCCTCTACCTGCCATGTTGGTGGAGAGGGTCACTGCCCCCACCCTTCCTGCTTGAGCAATAATTTCGGCCTCCCTCTCATGATGTTTGGCATTGAGGACATTATGGGGAATCCCTCTTTTTTTCAGCATGTGGCTCAATCTTTCAGACTTCTCGATAGAAATGGTCCCCACCAAAACCGGACGTCCTGCCCGATAAAGCTCCTCGATTTCACGACCGGCGGCACGAAACTTTTCCTCTTCTGTCTTATAAATCACATCGGGGTAGTTGGTACGGATCAAAGGCATGTTGGTGGGAATGACCATCACGTCGAGATTATAAATTTTGCGGAATTCTGCCGCTTCGGTGTCGGCCGTACCGGTCATCCCGGCCAACTTTTTGAACATCCGAAAATAATTTTGAAAGGTGATCGTGGCCAAGGTCTGATTCTCATTTTCAATTCGAACATTCTCCTTCGCTTCCACAGCCTGATGGAGTCCGTCGCTCCATCTCCTGCCTGGCATGAGCCTTCCGGTGAATTCATCGACGATGATGACCTCACCCTCTTTGACCACATAATCAACATCCCTCTTGAAAAGGGTGTAAGCCTTTAAAGCCTGGTTCACATGATGGAGGATCTCGATATTCCTCGGATCGTAGAGGTTCTCTACATGGAGCAATTTCTCCACATGAGCCACTCCCTCCTCCGTCAAAAATGCGATATGGCTCTTCTCTTCCAACAGATAATCCTTATCCTGTTTAAGAGAGGGAATGATGCGGTTGATCTTATAATATTTATCCGTCGATTCCTCAGCAAGACCGGAAATGATCAGGGGGGTCCTGGCCTCATCAATCAGAATACTATCCACCTCATCGACAATGGCATAGTTCAAATCTCTCTGGACGTAATCTTCGATATCAAATTTCATGTTGTCCCGGAGGTAATCGAATCCGAATTCATTATTCGTCCCATACGTGATATCACAGCGATAAGCCTCCTTGCGTTCCTTGTCATTTAGTTCGTGAACGATCACCCCTACCGAAAGGCCCAAGGACCTGTAAATAACGCCCATCCATTCCCTATCTCTTTTTGCCAGATAGTCATTCACTGTAACGATGTGGACCCCCTTCCCTTCGAGGGCATTCAAATAAGCGGGCAGGGTGGAGACGAGGGTCTTCCCTTCACCGGTTGCCATCTCAGAGATCTTGCCTTCATGAAGAACAATGCCCCCGATCAGCTGGACATCATAGTGACGTTCTCCGAGAGTTCTTTTGGCTGCCTCCCGGACGACAGCAAAGGCCTCCGGAAGGATCTCATCCAGCGACTCCCCCCGTTCAATCCGTTCTTTGAACTCAGAGGTCTTTCCCCGAAGTTGATCGTCACTCAAAGGACTGACCTTCGGCTCGAATAGGTTGATCCGCTGAACGAGGGGTTGAATTCTTTTCAACTCCCTTTCGTTTTTACTCCCCACGATCTTCTTGATTAAATTTCCAATCATAAAGATTCTCTTTCCTTGCCCACTTACCTCCCTCAAAGAGGGAGGCTTAAGGTTAAATTAAGAAAATTATATAACTTATACGAAATGGTTTCAACCAACAAAAAAGCCCAGTGAAGTAACCCTTCACCGGGCCCTCTCTCCATAAATGGGAGGTCCAATTAATCCTACGAAATAAACAAAACTCCAATAACCAAATCTCAAATCCCAAATAAATTCCAATCACCAATGTCCAAATGACCAAAACGCCCCTCACCCTCACCCTTCCCCTTTAGCCAAAGGGGAAATGGGCGGAGTGAGGGTGGTAGAATTTCGGTCATTGAGATTTTGGTGATTATCAGATAATGGGGGCTTGCCCTGCACCATGTTAGGCACAGGGCTTGGGATTTGGTTATTAGCACACCACTTAATACATTTGTATCAGTTTAATATATATCGCATCGGGTTGGCAGGAATCCCATTCAGTCTTACTTCGTAATGGAGATGGGGGCCGGTTGACTTCCCAGTCATTCCTACTTCCGCAACCTTATCTCCACGTTTCACTTTCTGTCCAACCTTCACAAAAACCTTATTGAGGTGGCTAAAGCGGGAAGTCGTCCCGAATCCGTGAGAGATCACTAAAATCCTCCCATGGGCCAAATCACTCCCCATATCCGAAATGATACCATCGGCCGGTGCCGCCACCATGGTGCCCACCCGGTTTGAAATATCGATGCCTTCGTGCATTTGTGCCAGCCCTGTAAAGGGGTTGGTTCTAAAACCAAAACCCGATGTCACCCACCCCAGTACAGGCCAGATGGAAGGAGTATGGGTCAATATCTCCTTCTTTGTCTCTAAAAGTTTTTCAAGCTCGGAAAGGCTCTCTCCCCTGGATGTAGCCTCTGATTGAAGACGCTCGATATCCATCTTCATTTGCTGAATGAGTCCTTTATCATCCTTTTCCACCCTCATCTTTTCCCTGATATCGGAGGGCGACGGTCCACCCATTCCCATGAACGGGGTCGACTCCTGCCCTCTTTCGAGATTTGCGATGATCCGAATCTTTTTGTCGAAGTCCTTCAATTTGGAAAGCTGTCTCTCCAGATCCTCAATCTTTGACGAGAAAAAATGAAGCTGAGATTTCTGAGTCTGCGTCTCCTGACGTAACCGATTCAGTTCAAAGACTTTTTTCTTGACCTGGATATAGTCGCAGAAGAAAAATGTGGTTGAGAGCAGTGCAAAGCCGAAGAGGTAGAGGACAACTTTAAATGTCTTTCTGCGGATCTTCAGGTGCCGTGTCTTGGAAGTCTTATGGCCAAAGACAAGAATATTGATATTTTCTTTATCCAAAACAACCTCCTTGTTTCATTCGATACGATCCGTATGGATACCCCAACGATGCCCGTTTTTCATACCAAATTTAGGGTTACCCTGTCAAGTCTTTTTTTAAGAACTCTGAAGAACTGAATTCCCTTTTAATCTCCAATAATTACTAAAGTTATGGGAATCACGCCTACACTCTTGACACTATTTCTCTTTGAATTACAAAATCTTATAAGAACTTGACCAGAGTGCACCCCAAAAGCCCCGCCTTTTAGGTGGAATTGAGAGCCGCTTCTATTTATCTCATACATAGCCCAATGATTTCTTATAATACTCTATTGGCTATGCTATATTTCAATTTCCAAACCGTCATAAGCCAGATCAATCTTAAGGGGATAGGACCCAGGTTGGATTTTCAAATATTTTCGGGTATCATCTAAAAACTGATCAAGGGCTTCATCATCATTCGTGTGTTCGTTATGAAAGAGGCATAGGCCTTTTACCCCAGCCTTTAAAGCAAGCTCGACCCCTATGAGGTTACTTGAATGACCCCAGTTTTCCTTTGTATGGATGGCATCCAGCATAATATATTGCGCGTCAAATATGAGTAGATCCGCATTTCTGCAAAAATCAAGGAAGACATACTTTTCATCTTCTGCATCCTCTTTATGTTCCGCATCCGTTGAATAGACTATCTTCTTCCCCTCTTTCATAAAACAATACCCATAAGAATCTCCAGGGTGGTTCTGTTTCATACCCTTAACGGTAAACCCACCTATATCGTAGTTCTTTTCTAATTCGAGGACATGAAATAAGATATCCGCCTTCATATCTTTCAAGGCAACTGGGAAATAGGAAGTATTTTGCTGGTTTATAAAAGCCATTTCTAAATCAGGATGATAACCATAAATGTTAATACGATGACCAGGGATATAGGCCGGTATGAAAAAGGGGAACCCCTGAATGTGGTCCCAATGCAAGTGGGAGATAAAGAGGTGGAATACGGAGGAGGAACTCCCCGGTTGCCTTTTTATCGATTTCATAAAATCATTCCCGAAGTCTCTCAGCCCACTGCCCGCATCACAAAGTATATATTCATCCTGGCCCCTTATCTCGATGCACGACGTGTTGCCCCCGTAGCTCTCCCGTACTGAAAAGGGGAGTTCCTGTTGGATGAAGGCCTCGATGGCCTCATCGCTCTTTAACTGGTGTGAAAGGGATGCATGAATCGCTTTAACTATTTTTGCCTTCACCATCTTCCCTGTCAGAGAAGCGGGCAGGGAACCACGCGAACCCCAGAAATAAACCTGCATAGGATCTCCTTAATGACACCGATCTGAAACTTTGAGAGAATCGATTGCCGGGGGAATGGGGAGGTCATTATTATTTTCGAATCCTTTCTTGCTCTCTCTGTCTTTCATATTTTTTTTCCAATGCTTCCTCCATAATTGGCTTTAATTCTTCAATATCCTCGATCACATGAAAAAGTTTCCCTTCCCCATACCCTGCACTTTTGAGCATACTTAAGAGACCGCTTTTTTTCCTCAAATTCTGGTTCCCTCTCTACCCGATCAAGAACATACAATATCTCTTCAACCGTTCCCAATCCCCCTTTATCATTTATAAAAATCAGAGAGAATAGCCGTTAACCTTTCGGGAAAACTCCGAAAATGCCACATGCCCTTCCTCCCCAAATCATTTACAAACACAGGCTGAAGATTTTTTTGACTACAAAGGCTTCAGAGTATCTACTCTTTTCCCTTACTCTTGTTGACGATAAGACTCAGTACATTCTTTGGTCCTTCATGTTGGTATTGCACATCATCCATTAATTTCCTAATAAGAAAAATTCCGAGCCCCCCAACCTTCCGTTCGGATATATCGGCAGTGGTGTCAGGCTCTCCAAGAGTGAGCATATCAAACGGAACACCAGAGTCTAAAATTTCGATGATCAATGTATCTTGAGGATCAAGTTTACAAATGACTTCAACATCTCCTTCATTACCCTGATAGGCATAATTGAAGATATTGACTAAAGCCTCCTCAGCAGCCAACTCAATCTCACTGATTCTTTCCGGGCTGAATCCCTGCTCTCTGGCACAGTGAGATACAGAACTGATGAGTTCTCGGAGATACTCAATTTTGGCTGGCAGCTTTATATTTGAGAGGAGTTGCATCGATTTAAATTTGATTCAGCGCAGCTTCTTCTGAATCAAATATCTTGAAAATAGAATGAAACCCTGAGATTTTAAAAACCTCTTCGACAGGGCCCCTCAATCCAGAAAAGATGACTTCACCCTGCCCTGCCTTCGATTGTTTTGCGATGACCAGTATGCTTCGAAGGCCTGCGCTGCTGATGTATTCGAGTCCGGCAAGATTAACAAGAAACTTCTTCTCTCCTTTTGACATTAACTCTGAAAGGCTCTTTTCAAATTCAGGGGCTGTCACGGCATCCATCCTGCCCGTCACTGATACAACAGAAATATTTTTTTCTTTCCTTACACTTATCTCCATATTCTATCTCCTTCATGTTTTTGGGCAATACCTTACATAAAAATTCGAAAAAAGTAAATATTCTGCCCAAAGTCGACCTTTCGACTCCCCGGCCTAAAGGCCACGGCTTGCTCAGCTTACCTGCCCCAGGCAGGGGTTGACCCTGTACTTCAATAGACTCAGTGTCCTGAGCCTGCCGAAGGAAGCCCCCTTTTCTTACCCAGTCTTTGAAGGCGGAGCTTGGCGCGGTCGAATGGGTCAATTTCCGCTAATCTCCAACCCTTCTATCAACAGACTTGGAGAGCCAACGCCTCCAAAAAATCTGAGGTCTTCCCCTACCCCTTTCACCTTCCCGAAGAGTTCGAAAAGGTTTCCTGCGATAGCGACGGATTTAAATGGATAAACCTTCTCACCTCTCTCAATCCAGTCCCCTGAACAGCCTAAAGAGAAGTCTCCTGAAATAGGGTCGACTGTATGAAGACCCATCACTTCCTCTATGACCACCCCCTGATGAAGGACTTCCATGAGTGCCGAGAAGGTGAGTTCTCCTGGTTCAATGAAGAAATTCGAAATCCCCATACCAGGTGGAGATTTGATGCTTGGGCGTCGGCTGTTTCCAGTGGATTCCACTGGTAGGTTTGCGGATGAGAGCCTTTCCCGGTTGGCCCAATATCTGTCATATAAATAATTGGACACCTCTCCCTGATGGACAAGGATGGTTCGCTGACTCGGCATCCCCTCTCCATCGATGGGGGAGGTTGAAATCCCTTTCGGGAGAAGTCCATCATCCACAAAGGTAAGGAGGGGAGAAAAGAACCTTTCCCCTTTCTTCCCCTTCAGAGGAGATTTCCCTTTCTGGACCTGCTCGGATAAAAAGGAATGGGCCAGTAGAGACAAAAATTCTGAGGCCACATGATTGCGAAGGAGGACCGTATAAACTCCGGAAGGAATTCTCTTCCCGCCTAACCGCTCCAAGGCTTTTCTTCCAGCCGCCCTTCCGACCTTCTCCACATCGAGATCATCGAGAAAATGGCTGTAGTCGAAATCCCATCCCACTTCTGATTCTCCGGATTCCTCGGCGATTGCCGTAACGCTGACAGAAGTCAGGGTGGATGTAAATGAAAACTGGAGCCCATTGGAATTGATCAGTGTCGTTCGAGAAAGGACCTCCTGGTAAGAGGCCTTCCTCACTTTTTTAATTCTTCCAGGGTCAACAGATCGAGTCGACTCCTCTAACAATTTTGCTTTTTCAATCTTCGTCTTCTCTGAAATCCTTTCCAATGTTTCATCGAAAACGGGTGGATGGGAAGGAAGATCTTTGAGAGGGGAGGCGAAGTCAAAACAAGGATCTGAGGAAGTGGCCTCAGCACTGGTTACCGCATCTTCTACAATTCGTTCCAACCCGCTCGGAAAATCCTTTTGAGTTGATAGAGATGGATGCGAAGAGGTGGTGTAAGAAAAACCCATTCGTTGACGGTTTAAAATACGAAAAGCCATCCCCAAGGATTGAGAGGCATGGAGCGTATCCACCTTCCTGTCTTTGGATTCAACTTCAAAATGGGAGGATTGATTGAGATAAATCTCATATCCATCGATGGCCTTACTTCGGAGGATCTTAAGGGCCTGGTCAACAATTCCTCTTAAATCCTGCATTAGGAAACCCTTATTTTAATACGAAACACAAATCATTTGATTGATGAGATGCTGAAACGAGTTCAGCATGACAAAAAAGGTGTCATTCCGAACCAGGTCCTGAACATGTTTCAGGATCTATCGATTTCGGAATCTCAAAGATATGAACTGTCTTATCTGGTTGATAGGAACAAATACGTTCATAAAAGTCCGATGAGAAAATCCCAGTTAGAAAATCACCATCGGATGAGGCTACTTCCCCAGGTGAGCCCTCCACCGAATCCGTTGAGGATGATCAGATCTCCTTTTTGAATCGATCCATTTCGAACCGCCTCATCCAAGGCGATCGGAATGGTTGCAGAAGAGATATTACCATACCTCTCAATAGTAAGATAGACTTTTCCAAAAGGGATATCGAGCCGTTTGGCCATCTGTTGAAGGATTCGGGAATTTGCTTGATGAGGGATGATCCACTTCACATCAGAGAGATGGATGCCATTGAAGGAAGCCGCCTCCTCAGTGGCCTCAGCAAATCGCTTCACCGCCACGCGAACCGATTCATTGGCTTTGATCATCCTTAGGGTATGGAGTTTCTTATCGACGCTTTCATAGGAGATGGGGGTCGTTTTCGACCCACCGCCTGGCATCAGGAGGTTCTCCCCGTTTGCTCCATCCGTGTGGATATGGACGGAAAGGATTTCGCTGATCTCCCTCCCTTTATCCCTGAGGGGTTCCTTCTTTCCAGAATGATCAAATGCCTGGAGCACGGCTGCACCTGCTCCATCCCCCCAAAGGATACAATTTTCCCTGTCTGTCCAATCCTGACAGCGGCTCATGATCTCTGAAGCAACGATCAATACGTTTTTAAAAGTTCCGGCCTTAAGATATTGTTCACCAACAGAGAGACCAAAGATAAAACCACAACAAGCTGCTGTCACATCAAAAGAAACTGCTCTTTCTGCACCTAATTTGGCCTCTAGCCAATTGGCACCTGACGGACAGCAAGTGTCAGGAGTAATGGTGGCCAAGATGATGAGGTCTAAATCCTTTGCATATATTTCTGCCATCTCCATTGCCCGCAATGAGGCTTCTTTAGCAAGGTCTGAGGCATTGACATTCGGTGCCGCAATTCTCCGTTCCCTAATCCCAGTCCTTTTATAAATCCATTCGTCATCCGTATTTAAGATCTTTTCCAGATCAGAATTAGAAAGCACCCTCTCTGGAACAAATGAGCCTGTGCCCAATATCCCGATCCTCTTGTTCCCCATCAGCAAACTCCTCCTTTAACGATCTAAATCCCCCTTTTCCCTCCTTCTCTAAAGAAGGGGTGGAGGGATTACGATGAGACCATCGAAGGTGAAATGGTAAATAAAAAAACCTGAGATCAGCAGTCTTACCATCACTTTGATACCGAAACAAACCTTTTAAAAAAGAGATCGTCTTCCACCCATTCCCTCTCTTCACCCCGATCAGGTGGGCGACCTCCCATGAATCCATTTCCTCTTTCTTCTTCCTTTTATAAAATCCCCAAAGGAAATTAGTCGAAATACCTCCTTGCGGATCCTTCTCCCAATGGAAGATTCGAAAGAGGGGGAATAAGTTCCTTTCAAACCCATCATCCTTGAATGGAAAGAGATAGAAAAAGGAGAATGTCGTATGACCCGTTTTCCCTCTCTCATAATCGAAAAAAGGCCAAATACGAAGGGAGTCCTCTATTTTAACCCCTCGACCGGCTTCGCCTGTTCGGATACGACTGAGGAGGAGGATTCGGGTAGTCTTCTCCTGAACATCCCCCATGCGATCCTCTTCAAATTGATAAAGAGGATAGAGGACAAAGGTCCTTTTCATTACCCCCTCTCGAACCTTATACCCATAGAATGGGAAAACTCTTATCCCTTCCAGGTTTTCTCCTTTTAATGATTGAAAGAACGGCCAGGGAAAATCCAACTGTTCAAAACCGGTGAATCGATCTCTCGCATAGGAGAAGAAGGGCCAGAGGTATTTTTTGCTCTCAAGACGTTTCGACTCTTTTGAAATATAGAGCGGAAAAACCATCCATTCCTCAACAGGATCGTCCGTATCGATCCCTTTCCTCTGTCTTATGAAGATGGGCCATGCGATGAATTCTGTTTGTGAGACCCCGATTTCCTCCCGCCATCCGTAAAAGGGCCAAAAACGATACCCTCTCTTTTTCTCTCCCTCAGTGAAAGAGAAGAATGGCCAGATCAGGTTTGTCGTGGAAAACCCCTCTGAGGTTGATTTTCCATAGAGGGGCCAGAGATAGAAACGGATTTCATCTTTACCATATCGGTCTAAAAGAGTGCCGAAGATGGGAAAGAGACCATAATAATCTTCCCCTCTTTTCGTCTCCCCGATAAAGAAAGGGAAAAATTGGAATTCCCACTTCTTCTTTCCGTCCAACTCCTCTTCTTTATAAAGAGAGAGTGGAGCGAAGTACCCTTTCTTTTCCCCCTCTCTGACCTGATATTTTCCAAAAGGATAGAAGAATTCTAATCTCTGAAGAGGTTCAACCCCATTCTCAGTCCAGTAAAGGAGGGGCCGAACGCCCCATTGATTCTGATGATCATCCTTTCTCCATAAAAAAAGGGGGCCCAATCCTTCGATCTCCCTTACTCCTTCTACTGGATCGGATGAGTATTGAAAGAGTGGCCAAAAATTGATGGAGATCGATCTTTCTTCCGCCATGGAAAGGGAGGGGGTAAGGCATATGAGGATAAATATAAAGGATATAATGTTTAAACTTCGCATGACCACTTAATGCTCCGAATAAAAGCATCAGCTACAAACAGCGAAAATCTAAGCTAATCCCCTCCCCCTTGACGGGGGAGGGTTTGGGTGGGGGTGAATTGAGATTTATTCCCCCCTCCCCACCATCCCCTCCCGCCAGGGGAGAGGATAGCTTTAAGGAAAGTTATTTTTATGGTAAGGGGTTTTAAAAGAAAAGCCCTATAATGGTCCCCAATACAGTGATGGGTGTCTGTTCCTCAATGCCCTCTGCGGCTTTTTGAACCCTTTTCATTGTCTTCTCAGCTTCATTGACCAACGCATCATCCTTGACCAATTTTCCAAGGGTTCCCTCACCTCTTTCCACTTTCTCCGCAATCTCTTTGACGGATTGAATCGTTTGCTTGGCCGACTCCATTGCCTCTTTTGTAGACTGAACCGTCTCCTTCGCCTCCTTGTAAAGGGATTCATCCTTAATCAGTTTGCCCAGAGTCCCTTCGCCTTGTTCAATCTTTTCAGAGACATTCTTTAATGTCTCAACCGTCTTCTTTGCCGCCTCGGCAGCACTCTTCACTGCATCCACAGCTTCTCTTGCCGTTTCAACGGTCTTTTTTGCCTCCTGGTAGATCGTCTCGTCTGTGATCAGTTTTCCCAGAGTGCCCTCTCCCCTTTTCACCTTATTCCCAATCTCCTCAAATCGGGAAAAGGCCTCTGTCCCTTTTTGGAATGTCTTTTTCGAATCGTCGGCAATACCAGTCAATTGGCTTGAAAACTTATCGATGTTACTGATCAAACTCTCGACTTTCTTCGTATCCATTGCCTTAAATACATCCCCCAAGGGTTTTGCAACCTCCTTGATGTCCTCCCGAATGCCACTCATATTGGATAGAAATTGCTCAACATCAACCGGAGGCGCCCCCTGTTCGATTACACCATTCGTTTCCACCTTTGGATACCCCGGCGTTCCAGGAGAAATTTCAACATACTTTTCTCCCAAAAACCCTTCCGATTTAATATAGGCCTTCGCATCTTTGTAAAGGACAATATCGGTTGGGAGATGGAAGGCCACCTTTGCCCTCCCTTGTACGAGTGAAACTTTTTCCACATCCCCCACATGGACGCCCGCGACCCTCACCGGTGAGTTTCGGTCCAAACCAGGTGCTGAATCGAAGTAGACGTTGAGCAAGTATCCTGCCTCCTTCCCCAACTTTAATTTTTCAATTTTCAACGTCATCAAAACCAAAAGGAGGATTCCAATAACAACGAAAATACCCACCCATATCTCTGAACTCCTTTTTTTCATCTTCGACCACCTCCTTAATTAGAATATGGAAGGTGGAAAGTGGAATGTTGATATCGATTCTTAAATCCCCTTTTCTCTTTTTATTTTCTGCTTTCCACTTTCTGCCTTCACCTCTCTACTTTTTACCTTCTACCTTCCACTCTCCACTTTCCACTATAATAGTTGGATGGGACCTTCTGATTTTCCCTGAATAAATTGTTGGACAATCGGATTCGGGGAGTTTTTGATATCGTCCGGTGTTCCAACCTCGATGATCTTACCTTGATAAAGCATTGCGATCCGATCACCGATTTTATAAGCACTTTTCATATCATGGGTGATCGCAATGGAGGTCACGTTTAACTTTTCCCTCATCTGAATGATCAGTTCGTTGATGGCATCCGCCACCACAGGATCAATCCCTGTCGTTGGCTCATCATAGAGGAGGATCTCTGGTTCCAAAACGATCGCCCTCGCCAAACTCACCCTTTTTTTCATCCCTCCGCTCAACTCTGCTGGCATCAGGTCTTCAACATCTTTCAATCCCAAGAGTCTCAACTTTTCAGTGGCGATCCTCCTGATCTCCTCTTCACCGAGTCGAGTTTGTTGCCGAAGTCCAAAGCCCACATTCTCCCAAACCTTCAATGAGTCGAAAAGGGCCCCTCCCTGAAAGAGCATTCCAAACTTCTTCCGTACTTCGTTCAAGCTCCGCTCGTTCAAAGAGGTGATCTCTAATCCATCGACATAAATCTCTCCTCCATCTGGCCGAATGAGTCCGATGATACATTTAATCAGGACCGTTTTTCCTGACCCACTTCCTCCGATGACCACCATACTCTCCCCTTGCTGAATCTCTAAATGAACACCCCGAAGAACCTGGTTTTCTCCAAAGGATTTTTGGAGGTTGACTACACGGATTTTAATGAGTGAATTTCTGTCCATGTTTTATGACTCACGAAATCCCCCCAACCGTCCGGCGCCATAGTCCAGCTTTGGGCGGCGGCGCCCCCCTTATAAAGGGGGGAAAAGAGGGGATTAAAATAGAATTGCAGTAATAATATAATTTGAGATCAAGATCGTCAGCGATGAGAGGACGACCGCTTGGGTGGTTGCTCGGCCAACCCCCTCTGCACCCCCTTGGGTAGAAAAACCCTGGTAGCAACTGATCGTCGCAAGAATCATTCCAAAACAAATGGCTTTTAAAAGTCCGCTATAGAGATCGCCAAATTCCAGAAAGTTCCATGTCCTTCGGATATACAGGGTTGGATTGGTCCCCAGAATCAAAACGCTCACCAGATACCCTCCCAGAATTCCGATGACATCGGCAAAGATGACCAGAATGGGAAGCATGATCATGGCTGCCAGAAATCTTGGAACGATCAGGTATTTAATGGGATTGGTGGCCAGGGTATAAAGGGCATCGATCTGCTCGGTCACTCGCATTGTCCCCAACTCGGCGGCCATTGCTGAACCCACTCGGCCGGAGACCATCAACCCTGTTAAGACAGGCCCCAATTCCCGTGTCATGGACAGGGCAACGACTGTCCCCACCATCGTTTCGGCACCGAAACGTTTGAACCCAATAAAACTCTGGAGGGCCAAAACCATTCCCGTAAAGGCGGCGGTGATGACAACCACTGGGAAAGAGCGAACCCCGACCTCTTCCATCTGTTTTAAAATCTCTCTTCCTTGTAAAGGAGGCCGGAAGACCCAACTGAGGGTTTGGACAAAGAGGATTATGATTCTTCCTGCTTCGCCCACGAAGCGGAGTGTAGAATTCCCAATCCATTGAAACAGATTCAAGATAACCCCCGAAGATAATAACAATGCCAAATTTCAAAACCCAAATTTCAAATGAATGTCGAACTTTAAAATTCAGGTTAAGGCTAAGAAAATCTAAGGTTGAGGCTAAGGCTAAGGTTGAGAAAAAACTTAACCTCAGCCTTTATCTTAACATTTGAACTTTGCCGTTTGATATTTGAAATTCATAGTCACTCTTTATAGATTCTCGGTACCCTCTTCCCAATCAAACACAACACTTCATACGAGATCGAGTTGACCTTCTCTGCGATCTCCTCGGCTGTAATCTGCTCCTTACCTTGCCTTCCCATCAATACCACTTCGTCTCCGATCGAAACGTTGGGGATATCGGTCACATCAACCATAGTGAAATCCATACATACCCTCCCTACGACAGGTGCCCTTTTCCCCCGGATCAGCACCTCTCCTTGATTAGACAGGCGGAGGCTGTATCCATCCCCATATCCAATCGGAAGGGTAGCAATCAGGCTCTCCCTCTTGGTCACAAATGTTCCTCCATAACTGATCTTTGTACCCGGTGAAACGTGCTTCAGAAAATGGATGCGAGTTTTGAGAGTCATGATCGGTTTGAGCTGGATGAGGTCTCGAAACGTTGGAGAGGGATAGGCACCATAAAGCATGATCCCGGGGCGAACCAAATTCCCTGAACAGGAAGGGAATCTCGTCAGGGTGGCACTACTCGCCATATGAAGATATTGAAAGGAAACTCCCATCTCCTTCACCATTGCGACCGCTTCTTGAAATATCTTCCATTGGTGCTGGGTAAAGTTCCCCCCCTTCTCATCCGTCATGGAGAAGTGTGAAAGGATGCCTTCTACTTCAATTTTGGAAGATCGTTTGACCTCTTTTAAAAAATCGCGCCAGAGGTTGAACGGGACGCCCAGTCTTCCCATTCCGGTATCCACCTTTAAGTGGACCCTCACATTCCTCCTTCGTCTCTCCGCTTCTTTCGATAGGACTTGCAGGGAATCTTTTCGAAAGACAACGGGGGTGAGGTGAAAACGAAAAATTCGATCCGCATCCCGGCCAAAAATTCCTCCCAAGATGAGAATGGGCGCTTTCACACCCCCTTTTCTCAACTCCACTCCTTCCTCTGGAATTGCAACGCCTAAATACTCCACCCCTAATTTCTCCAATTTAAGAGAAACTGGAATGGCCCCGTGCCCATAAGCATCGGCCTTGACAACGGCCAAGAGTTTCACCCCTTTAGGGATTCTTTTTTGAAGTCGCCAATAATTGAACTCAAGAGACTTAAGATCGATCTCTGCAACCGTTGGCCTTCCTGATGCAAATATCTTCATTGTCCCTTTATAACCCAATGAATAAAAAGAGAAAACTTTAATTTCATAACATCAAGACCTACAAAAGTCAACCGAAACCTGCTACTCAAGGTAATGCGTCACTGAAGCGTGGGAATCCCCCGTTTTGAAAAATCAAAAAAGTACTTGCGTTCCAATCTTCCGTGTGTTAAAGAGAGGGCATGGAAGAATGGATCAGATACCGTGGCAACAATTATAC
>Ga0315279_10004427_pt1 | contig 18852 bp, 17 predicted proteins | sample YL17G06_20_MG_FD_203694 | JGI IMG/M metagenome (GOLD analysis project Ga0315279, IMG submission 203694) | Sediment microbial communities from Yellowstone Lake, YNP, Wyoming, USA - YL17G06_20 | ecosystem: Environmental > Aquatic > Freshwater > Lake > Sediment | place: USA: Wyoming | collected... | reverse complement strand
ATGCGCCGGAGAATCAGATCGGTCAGGCCTCCTGTTCGGTAAACCATGCTCTCCGAGACGAAGGTCCGGATTGCCATTTCCGAAATCTTGTGTTTGATCAGACCGAACTCGGCAATTGGCCTGCCGAACTGAACCCTCTTCTTGGCATAAGTGACTGCCTCCTGCAGGGCACTCTTTGCCCCTCCCAGACAACCTGCACCCAAGCTGAAACGAGCAATATTCAGGACGTTCAAAGCCACGATATGGCCCTTTCCAATCTCTCCGAGAAGATTCTCTACAGGAACTTTGACATCGGAGAAGATAACGCCTCGAGTAGAAGAGCCTTTCACACCCATCTTATTTTCTTCCTCATCGAGCGAGACCCCGTCGAAATTCCGCTCGACGATGAAGGAGGTGAATTTTTCTCCGTCCACTTTGGCATAGGTGATGAATGTACCGGCAATCCCGGCATTGGTGATGAATTGCTTCTGTCCATTCAAAATGTAATATTTTCCATCCGGGCTGAGAGTTGCTGTCGTCTTGGAGTTCAGGGCATCCGATCCTGCTTCGGGCTCTGTCAGGGCATAGGCGCCAATGATCTCTCCCGTGGCCATCTTGGGTAGATAACGTCTTTTCTGGTCTTTGTTGCCAAAGAAGACAATGGGAAGCGAACCAATTCCGGTATGGGCTCCGAACGAGGCCATAAAGGAACCTCCTCCCTGGGCCATCTTCTCCCAGACAAGGAGAGAACTGATCTTATCCAGATCCTGTCCCCCAAACTCCTCTGGGATATCTGCACCGAGGAATCCTAACTCCCCTGCCTTCTTGAACAGGCTTGGCAGGAGCCCTTCTTTCTTCTCTTCAATATCGTCAGCCACGGGTTGAATTTCACCTACCACAAATTCGGTAATTGCCTTCGCAATCAACCGTTGCTCTTCATTGAAGTCCTCCGGGGTGAAAACCTCCTGAGGAAAGATCGATTCAATCAGAAACGCTCCCCCCTTAACGAATTGTTCCATGGTCATCCTCCTTCCAAATGGTCACTGAAAAATCATCACTGCAAAATGAGCAATAATCATTTATTACGCTTCACGCGTGGACGAGCACGGTATGCCGCGGCCCTACTTATTCTCCCAGGGCAGGCGTTTTCCTTCAGGAGAGTATTTATAAAAACCCTTTCCTGTCTTTCGGCCCAGACGCCCTTCAACCACCATCCGTTCAATTAGATTTGAACTGGGGGCAAGATGTTCCACTCCCAGGGTCCTCATGCTCTGCCCGACCCGGGCACAGGTATCCAAACCAGCATTATCAGCGATTTCGAAGGGACCTGCATTCCAACCATAGCCGAGCCGCATACCTACATCCACATCTTCGGGGCTGACGATTCCTTGATCAACCAAGTCCACAGCCTCTCGGAAGGCTGCGGAGAAGATTCGGTTCATCACAAAGCCGGGGATATCGCGCTGTACACGGACCGGGGTTTTCCCCAGGGATTGAACAAAGGCCACTCCTCGCTCGAAGATTTCCTGGGAAGTTTTTTCTCCTTTGACTACTTCTACCAACCTCATCAGCGGCACAGGCCCAAAGAAATGCAGCCCTAGCACTCTCTCCGGTCGCCTCGTATTTTCAGCAAGACGGGTGATGGGGATGGAAGAAGTGTTTGTGGCCAGAGGAGTTTCTGGTTGGGAAATCCGGTCCAGTTCTTGAAAAATTCCGCGCTTTAATTCCTCCTCCTCAAGAGCTGCTTCGATTACCCAATCCACTTCGGATGCACTCGACAAATCTTTTTCTGGTGAAATCCGAGCAAGAACCTTCTCTGAAGATTCCTTGAGAAGACCTTTCGCAGCAAGCTTTTCCACAGACCATCGAATATCCTTGAGGGCGCCGTCAGTGATCACAGACTGGATATCCATGAGATGAACCTGGTAACCTGCTTGGGCCGAAACCTGAGCAATTCCTGATCCCATAAATCCTGCGCCCACCACCAAGATCTTTTGCATGACTTTCTCTCTCGTCTTTGTCTGCCTTCTATTCTACCGGGACTTCCTCCCCGGAAGGAGGATCTCACCAGACCTAATTCTTCGCTGCAAGGGCTCACGGCTTCTTTGGCCGTTCCGGAATACCCGCAAGCTTTTTAACCATTTTCTTGCGGGATTCGATGTCGTACTGGGTAGTGATGGCAATAGCCTCCATGATCGGCGAGCCACCCCCGTGATAGGATCCAATCAAATGAATTCCTCCGCTGGCAGAGCAGAGTATGTCGCCAATGTAGCGCCATAGCTGGGCGGCATCTTCCGGGTGAATATCCGGGTTCCGGGTGATGTACTTGTACAGAAGATCCTTAGTTTCGGGGTTCATAAAATCTTCCTCGTAAGGGAAGGTGGCCGGAATGCCGCCGGCGACATCGCACAGAATCTCGGCTTCTCGGAAGACCGCCTCACCGGTAAGGTTGCGGCCCACGTTGGCATAAATGGAATGCGGGATGTAACTTCCCGGCCCAAAAGGCATAAACCCCAACCCAGGCACATACAACTCGGGTTTCCCCAATTCCGAAGCCGTAAACCCAGCCGCATAACCCAGCTCGGACACCCGGATGATCTCCGCCAGTTTATCCCGCACGTGCTGGGCCTTCGCAATGCCATTGTATTCTGCCGCCAATGCTACTGTCCCAAGCATTAAATCCCCCAAAGCTGGTTTACAACCGGAGTAGCTATGGCGATGGAAAAGGGCAAATAGAAGGGCGCATGCCCCTCCATGAAGCGGTTCCCCACAAAGGAAAACCCGCTCCCATGGAATGAAACAATTGTCGAAGATCGTATAAGAGTCAGTGTAACCAGGAGTAAATCCCCTCTTGAAGTGTTGCCGATCACGCAGGTTATGCACACTCACCACCTGTTTCATCCCTTCCCAGTCTGCGGGAACAGCAAAAGCTACAGCCCAGTCCTTCTCCTCTGGCAGGAGAGCACGAGTGGGAACGACCAAGATTTCGTCCGCCACAGAAGCTTCCGAAATATGTACCTTGGAACCCCGGACCACGATTCCATCGCTCTTCCTCTCCACCACATGAACGTACATATCCGGGTCTTTCTGCTCGCTGGGCCGCTTCATCCGGTCACCTTTCACGTCCGTCTGTGCGCAACAACCCACCAGGTCCTCTTTTTGAAATCTCTCCAACCATTTCACAAAGTTCTTATGATATTGAGTGGCTCCTTTGTTCTGCTTATCGGCCTCATAAGAGACATTATAGACGGCGTTGGTCGCATCGATTCCCATACACCTCTGGATGCAACCTCCGGCCACCTGACAAAGGGCTCGAGTCATATCCTGCTTCTTGTGCAAATCCTCCTTACTGTGGTGGATATGACAGAATCGATTGATCTTCTCCCCGGTCAGATGAGATTTGGCTGTACACAGGTCTTCATATTTCGGGTCGGCGGCATAATCAAAAGTCAACCCCATGGTGTTAATGGTCGGCAATTGTACTTCGTCATCCCGAGCGATCTTTTCGCCGTTCACATAAATGTTCCGGCGCATCTTACGCAACCCTTCAATATATTGCTGTTTCGTTCTCATCTTTTTTCTCCTCGTTTTATGAAACTGGTTCGGTCTAAAAGCTTTTGCTTGACCAACATGGACAATTCATTGTCGATATGGACTCACTAAGCAACGATCCCTGATCAGGATCATTTCCAGGATCAAAATTCCCTCCCGCTGGTCCTTGAGCCCTCAAGACCGTTAAAGGTGAATTTAGATATGAAATCTGTGAGCTCGCTAACCGACACCCCTTTCTTAGGGTGGAACCAAATTCTGGTTCGGGTAATCATCGAGGCAATCATAAAGCCAGCTAATCTCACATCCACTTCAGGCAAATACCCCGCATCAATACCTCTGCGAATGACTTTTCGAATAATCCGGTCATAGGTGTCACGAAAATCTACAATTTTTTTTCGTTTGTCGTGTGAGAGACTGTCGAGTGCAACGTCAAAAAGCAGCTTAGCGGATCTCCTATAGCTCAATGTCACTTTTAAGTGACTTTCAATGATGAACTTCAACTGCTCAATGGGACCGGTTCCGTCATCCTCTTCCAGGTGCTTAATAGGATTAATAATCTGCTCCATTTCCTCCCGAAGGACCTCGAAGAGGATTTCTTCTTTGTCAGAAAAGAAATTATAGATATTGGCCGGCTGACAACCATAGGCAATGGCTATTTCGCGCATACTTGTGGCGTTGTAGCCTTTTTCCCAGAAAAGTCTTCGCGCTGCTTCCAGCATCTTCGCCTTTTGAAAACCGGGTTTTACTTTGCCTCTAATCATGTGAACCAAACTATTTTCGAGAGAGGTGGTCCTATGACAACAATCTGATTAAAACATAAGGAGCTTCTAAAGGATGTCCGATTTATTCCATTAATGAACGACCATTAATCTACTCCATCGATGACAGGCTTGTCAAGGGAGAAATTCAAAGAATATTTTTCTGTTGACTAGTTTTTTTTGTTGTAGTAGGTTAACGAGTGCTTGCTAACAATAGCGAGCGTTCGCTAAACAAATAAACCAACCAATGACTCCATCGAACACCAAAAACCATGTCCGGACTCAGATTAAAGACAGTGAGCTCGTCCAAAAAAAACGTCTACAGATAGCCATGGGAGCTTCAAAATTATTTATTAAAAAAGGGTACTTCCAGACTAGTATGCGAGAGATATCAAAAGCTTCAGGTCTTACAATTGGAAATTTGTATGACTATATAACAAAAAAAGAAGATGTTCTTTATTTAGTTTTCGATGTTTTTCATTCTATGTGGGTCGGCAGGTTAGAGAAAGAAAGGGTTTTTGAAATTGAGGATCCTGTCAAACAATTAGAGACCGCCATCCAAAAGATGCTTGAATTAGTAAATGAATACAGAGATATGGTTTTATTGATGTATACAGAGTCAAAATCATTAACTAAATATTTTTTAAAAATAATTTTGGAGAAAGAAAGTGTCCTTGTGGGGTGTTTTGAAAGGATCTTAATGAAAGGGGTTGAAAAGGGAATTTTCAAAGTCAAAGAACCTTTTTTAATGGCTAATATTATCGTCTACTTGTTATCTATAGAGCCATTGAGGGGATGGAATCTCCGAAGGGACTATAATGTCAAACAAATTAACCAATCTATAACCCAATTCATATTGGACAAGATATTATAAGATTGCCAAGAATTAGGAAGATTTGATTATGGCTGACAAGAATATGGAGAAACTTTATTATTTTGAATTGATACAGCATAACGGAGGAAAGAATGGACGTTCATAGCCTTTTTGACTTAAGTGGGAAGATCGCAATTGTGACAGGTGGCGGAATTGGTCTGGGCCACCAGATATCAAAAGCTTTGGCTGAAATGGGCTGCTATCTTACCATATGCTCGAGAAAAGTAGAGAAGTGTGAAGAAGTGGCACATGAAGTCCAGAAAATTGGCGTAAAGGCCTTAGCTTTTCGCTGTGATATTACAAATAAAGAAGAGATAGAAAAAATTGTCAGAACAACAGTCAAAGAGTATGACAGGATAGATATTCTTGTTAACAATGCAGGTAGAACATGGGGTTCTCCCGTGGAAGAGTTTCCATTAGAGCACTGGAATAAGGTAATGGATGTAAATGTTACAGGGACGTTTCTGTTCTCCCAAGAGGCTGGAAAGATAATGATTCGACAAAAAAACGGGAAGGTCATCAATATTTCTTCGTATGCTGGATTATTTGGTTCTGACCCCGAGTACATGGATGCCATTGCCTATAATACATCCAAAGGCGCCATTATCGCGTTTACTAAAGATTTGGCAGTAAAATGGGCAAAATTTAACATAAATGTCAATTAGGAGATATTTTTAGGGTGCGATAGCAAAAAATGAAGAAAGCCCAATTTTAGGGAGAAAGGGATAAAAAATTCAGGGTAGGGCGTAATCCAATAGAAAAGATTGTTTGATCGACATAGGATGAGCTTAATAGTTAACTGAAAAAATTAGATTTCGAGTTCTTGAATGGGATAAAAGGAAGGAAATAGTTATGAAAGTTGTAAAGGGATTTCCATCAAATTCTCAGGATGGCTATCCACTTAATGTGACCACTATATTAAAGCATGCTGTTAGAAATTTCGCCGGCCAGGAAATTGTTTCGAGAACAAGTGGTGGCATTTTCCGATATACTTATAAGGATGCTTATGAAAGGATAAAAAGGCTTGCCAATGCTTTAGAAAGTCTGGGGATTAAACCTGGAAATAGAGTGGGAGTACTCGAATGGAATACATATCGGTATATGGAACTATACTTCGGTATCCCTGGAATTGGGGCTGTCCACTTAGAAATGAATGTAAGATTGGCACCCTCAGATTTAACCTATGTTGCTAAACATGCTGGGGCGGAATTGATCTTTGTTGATGAGACATTGATTCCTATTGTTGAGGCTATGACATCTGAATTTAAACCGGCTAAAGGGTATGTTATCTTAACCGATAAGAAGCTAAGTGACATTCAAACAAAGGTTCACCCGATATACAGCTATGAAGATCTCCTCAAAGAGGCAAGATCGGAATACGATTGGCCAATGATTGATGAAACATCTGCTTACAGCGCTTGTTATACTTCAGGGACTACCGGAAGACCAAAGGGGGTTTTTTATTCCCATAGAGATACTTATCTCTTGAGCACAGTCGCTGCAATTATTTTGGAATTGACTATCAGGGATTGTCTTTTGCAGATAGTCCCTCTGTATCACGCTTTAGGGTGGTGTAATCATATAGCGGTTCTCTTGGCTGGCTCAAAACTTGTTCTTCCTGGGAGATATACTTTGGCAGAATTGGGATCAATTATCGATTTAATAGTAAAGGAGAAGGTGACCATTGGGATTGCGGCTTCAGCGGCTTGGATGCCGATATATGAATATATAAGAAACATGAAGGAAAAGCCTAATTTAAGCGGTGTCAGATTATACTCTGGTGCCAGTGAACCACCAGTAGCTATGCTGAAAGGTTTTTATGAACTAACCGGGGCTAAGGTTTATCATGTCTCAGGAGCAACTGAAAATACAGCATGGTCTACAATGAATAAACCGAAGCCATGGTTAGAAAGCAAATTATCAGAAGAAGAGAGGTGGGAATTACAGAGAAGACAGGGGCTTGAGGTTCCAGGCTGTGACGTTAAAATAGTTGATGCCAAAGGCAATGAACTTCCCTACGACGGCAAGTCAGCAGGAGAACTTTTATTAAGGGGACCTTGGGTCATAGGGAGTTACTACAATGCCCCGGAAACAGTAGACCGATTTACGGATGATGGCTACTGGAAAAGTGGGGATGTTGCGACGATTGATCCTGAAGGGTATATAAAGATCGTGGATAGGATTAAAGACGTAATAAAGAGCGGAGGGGAGTGGATTTCCTCTGTGGACATGGAGAATGAAATAATGTGCCATCCGGGGGTCTTAGAAGCAGCTGTATGCGGAGTTCCTCATCCAAAATGGGAAGAGAGGCCGCTTCCTTTAGTCGTTTTGAGAGAGGAATACAAGGGAAAGGTTAATAAAGATGATATTATTAATCATCTTAGCAAAAAATTTGCTAGATGGCAACTTCCGGATGAGGTGAAGTTTGTTGATGAAATTCCTAAAACAAGCGTGGGGAAATTTAAAAAGAGTGCAATAAGAGAGCAATATAAGGATGAATATATGTCGAAGCAAAGTTAGAATAACAATTAAAAGAGATTAATTGTGAGTAAAGGAGGTGATATATATGAAATGATAATATGTAAAGCGGGTGTGGAAACTTTATGAAGGATAGGGGAGCGGCAGTGGTAGGTCTAATTTTTGAAAGGAGGGTATAGATATGAGAAAAAGAAAGATTACAGGTTTAGTAATCGGTTTAGCGGTCGTACTATTAATAATGATAATAGTAAGTTTTGTTCCTGTTACAGCAGCGCCACCCCTAAAACAACTCCCACTGAAAAAAGAGGTGATTAAAATAGGCGGTCAGGGGATTTTCTCGGGGCCCAATGCTATTTGCGGCCGGAGTATGATGGAGGGAGCTCGACTCGCAATAGAAGAAATAAATGCTAAGGGTGGTATCCTGGGCAGTAAAATTGAGTTTAAATACATGGATTGCGAGCTTAAGCCGGCAGTGGGTATTAAAAATGCGAGATACTTAGTAGGGGAGTGGGGGGCTGATTTTCTCATTGGCCACGATTCCAGCGGTGTTTTAATGGCAGTGGGAGGAGTTATGCCCGAGTTAAAGAAGATTCTAATTGGGACTCATGCCGCTACTGCCAACTATAATGAGCGTCTAGTTTATAGAGAAAAGAACAAATACTGCTTCAGGACAGCCAGTCCCACATATCAGGACGCTACTATCTTTGCCAAGGTTTTTGCTAAGAAATTCCCCGAGGTGAAAAGATGGGCAAGCATAAACTGTGATTATGAATTCGGCTATGTCAACCTTGCGTTGTTCAAAAGGGCTATGAAGGAGCTTATTCCTGATGTGGAGTTTGTAGCTGAGACCTGGGCACCCTTCTGGACCATGGACTTTACACCCCAAATCTCTGCGGTTATGGCAGCCAAACCTCAGGGCATTTATACCTCGCCGTGGGGAGGGGAGGGGGTGCAGCTTGCAAGGCAAGCATTAATAATGGGGGTCTTTGAAGACCCAAATGTTAAGCTATATATAAACTGTACAGGTGAGACCTCAGATTTTCTGATGGGGATGAGCAATGAGATAGCCAAGGATAAGTTCCATGGGAAGTTATGGGTTACTGGTCGTTACGTCCTTACTCAAAATGATTTACCCATAAATAAACATTTTGTAAAAACCTATGCTGAAAAATATGCAATGTATCCCTTCCACTGCACTGAAGGTGCCTACTCAGCTATATATCTTATCAAAAAGGTTTTAGAAAAGTCCCGTACTTTAGATGTGGAGGCTGTAATAAAGGCTATGGAAGGTATGAAGTGGGACACGCCTTCAGGGGAAAAGTGGATAAGGCCTGAGGACCATCAAGCAGTTTATCCTGTTCCTATCGGCAGACCGGTGATGGACCCTGATTATCCACTTATGCCTGTTGTTAAGGATCTGCATTGGGTGCCGGTTAAGGAGTATTATCGCTGGCCTCCATTTGAGCCTTCCATAGATGAGATTGTAAAAGCGGAATTGAAACGTTAAATGGCAACTCGTGCCTGCTTTTGGGAGTCATCTAATTTTTGTGGCTCCCAAAAGCTTGGGCAAGCTGAGTTAGGAGAATATAAAAATGGATACAATTGTTTATCAAGGGCTGACCGGACTAACTGCCGCTATGTTTCTATGGCTGGTTTCTGCGGGGCTTACTATTGCTTTCGGAGTATGTGGTATATTGAACATTGCCCATGGTGTTCTATATATGTTTGGCGGCTATTTCCTTTTCACCTTTTATCAACTCTTAGGTCTGAATTTCTGGCTTTCTATACTTCTTACCCTTATTAGTGTCGGCTTAATAGGGCTCGTCATGGAGCTGGGTTTTTTACGGCCTATCTACAAAGAACCCATTGGAATTCAACTTGTATTAACCTTCGCCTTCGTCTGGATCTTCGATGACTTAGCGAAGCTGGCTTGGGGTCCAGTGAGTAAGATTGTGGCTATGCCTAGATTCTTCGAAGGTTTTATACGTATAGTTGGAAGACCATTCCCTATTTATAGTGTATTCATCATTGGTACCGGTATAGCGATGGCTGTTTTCATTTGGCTTCTTTTAGATAAGACATGGTGGGGAAAGTCAATCAGGGCTTCTGCCTTAGATAGGGAGATGGCGAGCGCCTTAGGCATAAATATCCGGACTTTGTTTTCAGGGGCATTTGTGTTCGCTGCTGCGATAGCTGCCCTTGGTGGGGCCTTATCTGTCCCCCTGAGGGTGGTTGGTCCGGGTATAGGAGGAGCCATAATAGTTCAGGCCTTTGTGGTGACTGTAATAGGTGGGTTGGGAAATCTAAAGGGTGCCTTCGTGGGAGCACTAATCGTTGGAGTGGTTGGCGCTTTTTGCACATTATATATCCCTGTTTTTGAAATGTTCATCATATATATCATAATGGCCGTCGTTTTACTCATACGACCCCAAGGTATATTTGGAGAAATAAGATGAGTAAGCTTAAGAGACTATTGGTGCCTAAACGTATCCCATTTGTTTTTTGGGTGACACTTATCATTTTCCTATTTGTAATCCCTCAATTTAGTGGAAAATATACTATATATATGGTGATGAGCATCCTAATCTTTTCCCTGCTTTGTTTAAGTGTGAACCTTCTTTTAGGATATACAGGATTGCTCTCCTTCGGACAGGCTGGATTCTATGCTTGTGGAGCCTATGGTTGTGGTAAGATTCTATTGATTTTTCCCCAACTCTTACCGGGAATAATCGGTGGAGTCGTAATTGCTGGTGTGGTAGCTCTTATTTTAGGCTACTTCTGCGTCAGACACACCACCATTTACTTTGCCATGATTACTCTGGCTTTTGGGATGATGGTATGGGCGCTGGCTATGAAACTGCGGGAGATTACTGGTGGTGAAGATGGTTTGGGGGGCATACCGAGAGCAATTCTATTCATCCATAGTCTCAACATGGAGCCCATGGAAAATTACTATTACTTTGTACTCATTATTTCTTTAATAGCTATGTTTCTCTTTCACAGGCTTGTTAACTCGCCTTTAGGCTTAACCTTTAAGGGCATTCGCGACAGCGAGAGTAGGATTGCCTGTACGGGTATCTCGATAAGGAATACCCGTTTGCTTTGCTTCACCATAGCTGGAATGTACGCTGGGCTTGCTGGAGCTCTTATGGCACCTCTTGAAACGAGGGTGACGCCGGTTTGTGCTCATTGGGCAGCCTCGGCTGAACCAGTAGCAGCTACCATCATCGGAGGTATGTATACTTTCGCCGGCCCCTTGGCAGGAGCTGCAATTTTCTTCCTACTAAAGGATATTATAGTCAGATTTACTGAATACTGGCTACTCATTCTCGGTGTAATAGTGATAATTTTGGTGCTCACTCTGCGAGCGCAGGGATTGGCAGGTGTCCTTCAGCAGAGCCTATTCTCCCGGCTTAGGTTAAATTTTGAAGGGAGTAGAAATGAACGAAGTGATATTAAGCATTAAAGGCTTAAGGAAGTCTTTCGGGGATTTTACTGCCATCAACGGAATTGAATTAAACCTTAGACCAAATATAATCACTTCCGTAATCGGCCCTAATGGTGCTGGTAAAACAACCCTTATTAACCTTATAAGTGGTATCCTCCATCCCGAGAAAGGGAGGATATTTTTTAAAGGTGAGGATATCACTCACCTCCCTACTGACAAATTAGTTAAGAAAAGAATAACTCGTTCCTTTCAGATAATGAATATCTTCCCAAGATTGACGGTGTTCCAGAATATTCAGCTACCTGTTTTATCCCTCTTGGGTAAACACTTAAAATGGTTCTCCAGATCCGATGACCACCGCGATGTAACAGGGGAGGTCAACAAAATTCTGGAAGAGGTAAGCCTTCTAGATAAGAAAAATATGCTTGCTGGAGAGTTATCCCACGGTGACCAAAGGCTTTTAGAGCTGGGCATTGCTATTGCCCCTAGGCCTGAACTCTGCTTTCTGGATGAACCTTCGTCAGGTATGAACCCTTCAGAGAGCGCCAGGGTATTGGAGCTAATAAAGAGATTAGCTACCATGGAGAAAACGACTTTTGTCGTTGTGGAACACGATATGGATTTGGTCTTTTCTCTTTCAGATTGGATAATCGTGATGAATAAAGGCGAAATAGTCACCGAGGGTGAACCAGGGCAAATTAGGGAGAACAAAGAGGTGAGAGAAATCTATTTAGGAGAGGAGCTCTAAGTTGTGATCTTGGAAGTAAGTGACATTGTCACATTATATGGGCAGAGCTTAGTGCTTAATGGGGTATCATTAACTGTGGATAAGGGGGAAATAGTGGCTCTGCTGGGTAGAAATGGAGCTGGTAAAACTACTACTATGAGAAGCATCATGGGCTTAACTCCCCCCAGATCAGGAAGTATAAAATTCATTGGTATGGAGATAAGTGGTAAACAGCCCTATGAGATTGCCAAACTCGGCGTTGGTTATTCCCCTGATGAGTGTCGGATATTTGCCAATTTGAGTGCAGAAGACAACCTCTTACTGACTGGTCGGCAGGTTAGAGGAAAGGACAAAATTTGGACGACTCAAAAAATATACCAACTTTTTCCTGCCTTGCAGCGATTAAAGTCTAGTAGAGGGGGACGCCTGAGCGGTGGTGAGCGAAAGATGTTGGCTATAGGCAGGGCCTTGATGAGAGATCCGGAATTATTGCTGCTTGATGAGCCATCTGAGGGACTCGCTCCTTTAATTGTAAAAGCCTTAGCCGATGCGATGGTGGAGATTAGGGAGGCAGGCGTTACTATTTTTATAGCTGACCAAAACCTTAGGTTTTGCCGAAGAATAGCTGACAGAGGCTATATAATAGAGAAAGGTATCATCCGCTACCAGGATGAGATGGAGAAGATTTGGCAAAATCAGGAAGTGGTGAGGAAGTATCTGGTAGTCTAAAGGGTGTTAGTAGGAGGCTTTCAGTGGCTATTTAGAATAAATCCCCACGTTAGAGAGGCCTTATAAAACCTTTACTTTAGCCAAAAACAATCAATTGAAGAGTTTCATAGGGGAGGCTTGTGGTGTATAAGGCAATAGTGTTGGAGCGTGAAGAATTCATTGCCATCCTCCGGTTTAATCGCCCAAATGTTTTGAATACTCTCAATCGCCAAGTATTTTTAGAGATAATTTCGATATTTGATGAAATTCAAAAAGAGATGGCTCCAAAGGTGGTAATCTTGACCGGGAGTGGAGATAGAGCGTTTATTGCGGGGACAGATATCACAGAGATGGAGAACCTTTCTAGCTTAGATGCTCGAGAATTTGCAAGTCTAGCACGCAGGGCTATCGATAGTATAGAGAATCTGGATAGATCTGTTATCGCGGCGATCAACGGATTTGCCTTAGGGGGTGGTTGTGAGGTGGCTATAGCATGCGATATTCGTATTGCTTCGGAGAAGGCAAAACTGGGACAGCCTGAGATTAACCTGGGCATTATTCCAGGATCAGGTGGAACTCAACGACTACCCCGTTTGATAGGATCCTCGAGAGCAAAGCGATTAATATTTACTGGTGAGCTGGTGGATGCCAAAACCGCCCTTGAAATCGGTTTGGTGGATAAGGTCGTTCCCCATGATCAATTAATAGATGAGGCGAAGAGAATGGCATTATCCATCGCTTCCAAACCTAAGGTTGCTCTTGCTCTTGCAAAGTCTGCTATCAACAGAGGGCTTGGTTTGGACTTACGCACGGGGCTCGATTATGAGATTGAATGCTTTGCACAATGTTTCGCCACTTCCGACCAAAAGGAAGGCATGAGGGCTTTTTTGGAAAGAAGGAAAGCTCTTTTTATCGATAAGTGAGGCTAACGGAAGGCATTTATGGAGATTAGACACATTTTCATTCAGGGAGCTGGGATGATGGGAAGCGGAATTGCCCAGGTTTGCGCCCGAGCTGGGTATGAGGTTGTTATAATGGATTTATCGGCAGAACTTGTCCAAAGGGGGATGAACTCCATCGAGAAGAACCTGCAACGAAGTATCGACAAGGGAAAAATGAAGGCTGAGGAAAAAGCAGCCATTCTGTCTCGGATTAAACCAGTTGGAGGCTTAGAAGAGGCTAAGAAAGCAGATCTTGTGATCGAGGCAGTTTTTGAAGACCTGGAGGTGAAAAAGAAAGTCTTCAAGACACTGGATGAGATTTGTCCTCCACATGCCATTCTCGCATCGAATACCTCTGCCCTTCCCATAGCGGCTATGGCAGCGGCCACAAAGAGACCCGAAAAGGTGCTCGGACTTCACTTTATGAACCCTGTGCCTGTGATGCGGGGTGTTGAAATCATTCGGGCTATCACGACCTCCGACGAGACCATGGAAATTGGGAGGCAATTTCTGTTGAAACTGGGCAAAGAAGTTTGTGAGGCAGTGGATTATGCGGGCTTCATTGTGAGCCGGGTTCTGGATTCCATGCTCAATGAGGCTGTGAAGTGCGTGATGGACGGAAATAAACCTGAAGAGATCGACAAGGCTATGAAGATCTGCTGCAACTTTCCAATGGGTCCTTTGGAATTGATCGACCTTGCAGGCGTCGATATCGTTCTCCATGGCCTTGAGACGATGGAAAAGGATTTTGGAGACCAATACCATCCTGCCCCCTTGCTCCGCCAAATGGTCAGAGCTGGCCATTTAGGTAGAAAGACTGGAAAAGGCTTTTACAATTACACTTAATTACACTCATGAAGATTAAAGGGAAGAATGAGGATCTGATGAAGACTATGGAGCTTTTTAACTTGGAGGGTAGGGCAGCCATTGTGACGGGTGGATCAATTGGGCTCGGTCAGCAAATGGCATTGGGTCTGGCAGAGGCTGGGGCAAACATTGTCATCTGTTCTAGGAAATTGGATAAATGCCAGGACATGGCTCATCAGATTGAATCTCTGGGAGCGAAGGCGTTGGCCTTCCGTTGTGACCTCAATCGAGAAGAAGAGATCAATCAGGTTGTAAAGGGTACGATCAAAGAATTCGGAAAGATTGATATCTTAGTGAATAATGCCGGTAGAACCTGGGGTGCTCCAGTAGAGGAGATAAAAATTGAGGATTGGAAAAAAGTGATCGACTTAAACATTACGGGGACTTTCCAATTTACTCAGAAAGTTGGAAGAGAGATGATCAGACAACGAAATGGGAAGATTATCAATATTGCTTCAGTTGCTGGATTATTAGGATCGGATCCAGAATATCTGGATGCAATCGCCTATAATACCAGTAAAGGGGCACTCATTATATTTACAAAAGACCTCGCCGTTAAGTGGGCAAAATATGGAATCCAAGTCAATGCTATCGCTCCCGGTTGGTTTGTCACCGAAATGACAAAGTGGAGCAGGGAACAACGTGGGAGAAATATATTGGATCGCCTTCTCATCAAAAGATTTGGAGGAGAGCATGATCTTAAAGGAGCAGTTGTGTTTCTTGCGTCAAGAGCTTCAGATTATGTGACTGGGCATATTTTGTGCGTGGATGGGGGGTTGACGGCCTGGTAGGGAATAGTTACCGTTAAATATGGTATCCCCCACAAGCAAGAGGGAATGGAGATGGATAAGGATGAGATTGTAATGGTTAGCGCTGCAAGGACCCCTTTCGGCCGATATGGTGGGTCATTAAAGGATTACGATTATTTTGATCTTGGTGTCATACCCATGAGGGAAGTTTTAAAGAGAGTGAATTTAGAACCAAGCATAGTTAACGAAGTCTTTTGGGGCGTTGGAGACACATCTGTATGTAAAGACGTTTATACTCCGGTGGCCGCTAGACAGACTTTGTTGAAGGCTGGTTTGCCTCCTGAGACTCCTTCAATTAGTTTGGACAAGGCATGTGTTTCTGCCATGTCAGCGGTTAAATTGGGAGCGATGGCCATGAAATTAAGGGAAATCGAAATTGCTATAGGAGGAGGGGCGACTTCCTTCAGCCAAGAACCCCTCATCGTTCGGGGTCTTCGATTCAATGGGTTTCGCATCGGAGATGTCAAAATGGAGGATCCCCTTTTCCAATTAGGGTATAAGGACTACAATCCGGTTTCAGTGGATACCGATAATGTAGCAGCAGAATATGGGATTTTAAGGGAGGAGCAGGATGAATGGGCCTTCCGAAGTCATCAAAATTATGGGAAGGCCTGGAAAGAAGGTAAGTTTAAAGACGAAATTATACCACTTGAAATCAACCAGAAAGGAAGGGAGCCATTTATCCTTGATATCGATGAGCAGTACCGGGCAGATACAACCATTGAGAAGTTATCCAAATTGAAGCCGATTTACGGATGTAAAGCAGTGACGGCTGGGAATGCCCCGGGCCTGAATGATGGGGCAACGGCTATTCTTTTTATGACGAGGAAAAAGGCAGAGGAGCTTCATTTAGAGCCGATCGGGACCATTGTGGCTATGACATCCATAGCCATCCATCCGAATCGGATGCCGGAAGGACCCGGCTTTGCTATCAAAAAGGTATTGGATTTGGCCAGAATGAAGTTAGATCAAATTGATGTGATTGAAATTAACGAGGCCTTTGCCGCGGTTCCTCTGGTGAGTATTGAGGTCCTCTGTAATCGAGATAAGATCCTGGCGAAAAAAATTCGGGGGAAAACAAATATTAATGGAAGTGCTATTGCCATAGGCCATCCCAACACAGCAAGTGGGGCCAGAATCATGATGACGCTGGCTTATGAATTGAGAAGGCGGGGAGGAGGATGTGCTATTGGAGCTATTTGTGGTGGTTTGGCCCAGGCAGATGCATGTATCATAAAATTTGAGGGGTAAATAATGTTAGTCAAGCTAACAGAGAAACAAAAAAGTTTGAATGAGAAAGTAAGAGCCATTGCGGAGAAGATTACATCGAGGAACCGTGAAGTTGATGAAATATCGGAGTTCCCTTGGGATATTTTTCATATTTTTAAGGAAAATCAAATCTTGACTCTCCCCATCCCTGAAGAATTTGGAGGTGGAGGTGCTGATAGCTTCACTTGCTGCCTTGTATTGGAGGAAATTGCCCGTTTTTCTCCTAGTTCTGCCCATATGCTAGCAGGGCATTGGTTGGGGTTTACCCCCCTCGAATTGTTCTGCAATCAGTCCCAGAGAGAAAAGTATTTTCCACGACTCAGATCCGAACTGGCTGCTTTTTCCCTCACTGAACCTGCAGCGGGTTCAGATGCCGGAGGAGTGATCACTCAGGCAATCCTGGATGGAGGCAATTATATCCTCAATGGCACAAAAATCTACTGTACCCAAGGACACGTAGCTAATATCATCACCGTTTTTGCCAAAACGGCCCCAAATATTGGGGTTAAGGGGCTGAGTGCATTTATCGTTGAGAAAGAATTTCCAGGTTTTTCTGTAGGGAAGATAGAGGACCAGATGGGAATGAGGGGAACGCCTGCGGCTGAACTTGTGCTACAGGATTGTCTGGTCCCTAAACAGAATCTTTTGGGAAAAGAAGGCGATGGATTTAATATTGCCATGCAAACTTTAGATAGAACCCGACCTAAAGATGCAGCAATCGCCGCGGGAATTGCCCAGGGTGCTTTGGATTGCACGATCGACTATGTAAAGAAGGGATTTTTCATGAAAGAGCCACTTCTCAAGTCACAGGGGGTTCAATTTTTGTTAGCTGATATGGCTATTACCATTGAAGCGGCAAGATTATTGGTCTATGAATCAGCCACTTTGATTGATGAAAAAAGAGTGAGTTCAAAACATTCAGCGATGGCGAAATGTTTTGCAACAGATACGGCCATGAGGGTAACGGACCAGGCCATCGATATCTTAGGGGCTGATGGGGTATCGGAGGAACACCCTGTTGAAATGTTTATGCGGGATGCTAAACTTTTGCAGATCCTGGAAGGAACGAACCAGATCCAGAGATTGATTATTTCACGGAGCTTGTTGGGTTAAATAGGGAGGAGAAAGAAGCCGTGCAATTCGAACTGACCGATACGCAAAAAGATATCCAGAAGGCGGCGAGGGAATTTGCAGAAAAAGAGTTCGATACGGATCTGGCGTTAGAGCTTGAGAAGGGATGTAAATTTCCAAGATCAATTTTTGAAAAGGCCTGTCAGCTTGGCTTCATTGGAATCGATTATCCTGAAGAGTATGGTGGACAATCGTTTGGTCTGTTCGAAAATATTCTGATCATTGAGGAGTTTACCAGAAAAGATTCGGGGATTGGTATCTCTCTGAGCCTGGCAGACATTGCATCCAATATTATTATTAAGCACGGTGACGAAAGCCAAAAGAAGAACTTTTTAATCCCTGTCACCCAGGGGAAGGCGATATCCACTGTGGCTCTCATTGATTCATTTCATGAAAAAAACCAAGAGCCCATCATTACAAAGGCTGAGGCCTATCCAGATGGTTACGTCATCAATAGGGGAAAGGCATGGGTCATTCATGGTTCTTTAGCCAGCATCATTATTCTATTATGTGAGACCCTCAATCCTACAAAGCCCATCGCCTTAATTGTGGAGAGTGATTGGGAAGGAGTGAATATTTTAGGGTTGAAAAAGATGATGGGGATGAGGATTTCTTCCATCCATGAGATAGCTTTTGATAAAGTTAAAGTTCCAAAAGATCATGTGGTCCAATGGGGAAATGCTGGAACAGACCCATTGACGACATATCGTCATGTGCATCGAATCAAGACATCCGCTCAAGCCTTGGGTATTGCCCAGGGAGCTTTTGATCATGCCGTGAAACACGCCAAGGAGAGAGAACAATTCGGCAGAAAAATCTGCCAGTTTCAAGGGATCCAGTTCATGTTGGCTGACTTGTATACTCAAATCGAGGCAGCCAGGAGCCTTGTTTATAGGGCAGCCCATCAATACGATACGAATGATCCGGATATAGAGAAGATCTCCTCTGTGGCCAAGCTGTTTGCTACAGATGTTGCTGTAAGAGCAACAATTGATTCCATTCAGATTCATGGAGGAGTTGGTTTGATGAAAGAGTATTCTATCGAGCGCATGCTCAGGGATGCCAAAACAATTCAAAATCTTGGAGAGACCAATTTGGTTCAGAGGGCATTGATTGCCAAAAAAATTATATCATAATGTTTTGAATGCGTATTAAGTCAATTGAAGAATTTATCTATTTTTTAATCTCGCCAGTTCAATAATGAAGTGCAACACTTAGGTTTACGTAGTATCCTAAGTGTATGGAAAAACTAAACTATAAACATCTCTCCGGCGAAGAGAGAGACCAAATTGCATATCTTCGCGCACAAGG
>Ga0315279_10004426_pt1 | contig 18853 bp, 22 predicted proteins | sample YL17G06_20_MG_FD_203694 | JGI IMG/M metagenome (GOLD analysis project Ga0315279, IMG submission 203694) | Sediment microbial communities from Yellowstone Lake, YNP, Wyoming, USA - YL17G06_20 | ecosystem: Environmental > Aquatic > Freshwater > Lake > Sediment | place: USA: Wyoming | collected... | reverse complement strand
ACAAAAAGCTCTTAAAATCAACATCTAATTCTATGGCAATAAAAGCGATGAACATTAAACCTACTACATTTTCTAGCAAGTGAAAAATATCAACATGAAAGAATTGAAACGTAAGAATTCTCCAAGGTTCTCTTAAAAACAAGTTAAGGTTAAAAGTAAAGGAGGAACTTGGTATAAGAAGGAATACAAGAACATTAACTAGACAAATTACTAAAACAAACAACAAAATTTTGTTCATTTACTTCCTCTTTAATAAAATTAATATAGAGTATTACTATTTTAAGTTATAAGTTCTAAAGTCAAGACTAGAAAAACATTTTACTAAATCTTATTATGTGGGTACCAACTATAGACATATTTTTTTCTTGTTTTTATAAGAATTACAGATACTGCAATTCCAACGATTAGTATCGGCATTAATCCTATTCCTAAACCTAGGGGTGTTGTTGTAGACTCTGCGTTTCTTGAAGTAGGAGGCAAGGCTATCAGAATAGAAGAAATAATTATAATAACAAGCCAAATAATAGCAATTATGGCTTTCTTTTCATAATATCATTCGAATTTATCTTTTATTTGTTCAAACCTAAGCACATATCTTCTAAGATTTCTCTTTATCCTTCTTAGGATAAAGTAAAAAACTGATATAAAAACGGTGGTAACTGTGCCGATTTGTAGCAAAATCATTTCGTTCATGGAATCATGTTAGCAAATTTTGTTTTTTTCTTGATTTTCTTCCTCTTTAAGATTATAAATATTATAATAGCTGAAAGAGCCATTACTGCTATTAATCCTACTCCTAAACCCAATTGTGTTACAGATGCAGTTGGAGTAGTTACTGGAACCGAAGTACGTATTGGTGTAGGCGGAGTTACATTTGAAGGGGTAGATGACACGATACATGATTGTGACTCAATTGGTTTTCCTTTATTGTCTTTGCATGTTCCTTTGTTATAGCATGTTCTTGTTTGTACTTCATCAATACATTCTGACCAATCAGTACAGCTCCAATTATAAGTACAGCCTACACCTATGAGAACCCCACCTCCATAACCTGTAGTAGCAGGACTTGGTTGAGTGCCTCTGATAGCAGAATGTCGTAAATTAGATACCTTTATTATTGCCCCTTCGTCGGTGCAGTTTACCTCATTAATAGTTATAGCACTTCCCAGGCAACTTGTGAAATCAGTTTCATTTGCACCGTTACAACCAGAGCTAATTTCTGATATGGATGTTATCTCAGCATCCTTTACGCATAAACTAACAAAATTATTATCATCAATATACAATGTTTTATTGTATTTTAATTGAATCTGATCAGAAAAATATACAATCAATGAAGTAGGAGTTAATTTTATAGTTACCTTGCTTAAATTAATATCTGAAGCAGAGAAGTTGTGCGTGAAATTTATTAATAAATGTCCTCCGGAATAAAAGGCAACCTCTTGCACGCCATTGAATGTTCCGTTTGTGCTATTTCCTCCAATAGTTATGTTAAGATTGCTAACGCCTTCTGTTGTAACGTTTTCTTCGGTGCCTTTTAGTGCACCACTCTGTATTGTAAGCGTTATTGATCCAACAGGCGTAGCCTTAACTTTTACTGCTATCAGTGCTAAAATTATTATCAAAATTGCTATTCTATTTAATATTTTTACCATTTTTTATCACAGTTTAATCATAATTTTCTATAATTACCCTTAAAGTGCCTGAATAGTTTCCTAAATCAGCATTTTCCGGGACTTGGGCAGTTATGTTTAAAGTTCTCTTTTCATATGGCTGGAGAATAAAATTGTTTTCTGACAGTTTTATCCAACTGGCCATATCACCGAAAGCTAGTATTTGAAATTTGTTCTTTTGCTCCCCGTTTTTCAAATCCAGATGCCTTACAGCACTGCCCGAGGGTGTGACCATACCAAAAGTTATTACTGACGTATTCAAGTCAAACCCTATATGGTTGCCAACAGTTAGTTGCATCTTATAATCCACAATCTTTTGTTCAGATAAAAAATTTAATATGATGTATGTGCATAGAGCGCTAAGAAAAACTAGGACAAGTAATATTTTTTTATATTTTTCTTTCATCTCAAGGACCTATGCTGTTATTTGAACTTTCATTCAATGACTGGGAATTGTTTGATGAAATGATAGTAAGGCTAACTTTGCCTACGCCGGATTCTGTTTCAACCCCTTTATTTTCATCTATGGTTGCTACATGAACATAGGATTCAGAGTTATTCTTAACTGTAAAGCTCAAAGCTGCTATTACTGAAATCGCTACAAGTAAAAACATCAATTTTTTATATGAATTTTTTTTAATCATTATTATCATGTCGCTGTGGCAGTTATTGTGGCTGATTTTGCTTCTGCTGTTGTGTCGGACGGTATTACAATCTCTAGATCTACTTCCAGCGTATCTTTTGTAGTTAGTGTATAAAATGTAGAACACACTCTAGTATCAGTTTTTGTAACGTTTGTATAGTCGACAGGAGTTATATCTGTACACGAATCTGCTTCTCCTGCTGTCATCTTCCATTTGAATGTTGAACCAGTTCCTCCGATAAATTCATCAGCATTTTTGCTACTCTTTAGATCTAGTTTTACATCATTGTCTCCTATGTTTTCTATTACGAGTGGTGCGTTAACTGTAGTAAAACCTGTACAGCCAGTCGTTGTCCCTTCCGTATCCAGAGTGCAAGTTGTGCCACCTACGGTTACGGAACCTGTCCCCCAAGAAACCGATTCTGTTGTAAAGCTTACCTCTGTTCCACCTGCAATAACAATAGTAACAGAGTCAAGCCAAGCAAAAATTGCACCAATTAACAAAATTGGTATAATTGCAATCATTAAATTCCTAAAGAACATCTCGATTTCCTTCTTTTATGCATATAAAATGCTATTGTAGTTACTGCACAAATTATGATAATTGCATAAGTTGGGATAGAATCTCGCATTGATTCTAGAACCCCACCTGTAATTGATGGCGTCCCTTTGGTTTTTTCTTCTGCGCTTATCTTGAATGTTTTTTCTGTGACTTTGCCAGCATAATGTAAGGCAATGACGGCATCATAAGTATCATCGCCGATGCCTGAAGTATTCCAATACGTGCTTATGGTTTTTCTTTCCCATGGGTTGACATCTGTATTAGGCGTCTTAAAGGAGGCGAATTTGACTTTATTTGAATCTGTTACATTTATCTCAGCGTAAACATCAAGAATTTTATCATTCCATCCGCTCTCTATTTCAATGTCGATATGACTTATGCCGTCTTTTTGAAATTTTCTAGTGCAATCAATAATGCTGATTGCAAGCACCCCTATCTTGAAGGTTTTTTCAGCCTTTATGGACGTGCCTTCGTATGTCACGGTAGCGACCGCTCTATATTCGCCCTCTTTAATGCCATTTGCCTCCCACGAGGCATAAAGTTTTTCTGTTCCAGTAGTTTCGATTGTTTTTTCCTCGGTATCAACAGTTCCGATCTTCTCATCACCGGGGCTGTATATTTCTATAACGCCTTTGGCTGTCGCATCCTTTTCACCAAGATTTGTAACTGACACCAAAAAATCTACAGGCTCTCCGACCTTGGCATCCGAAGCGTCAAAGCTCATCTTCATAAAACTCCCGGGATAAGGCACTTTGATGAGTATAGGAACCTGGGCTGCGGTCAAAGTAGAAACAGTCCCTTGGGTTGCATTTGATACTTCTTCCGCACGTATCAGAACGGTATGAGTTCCAGGCGTTTCAATCTTGTCGGGCAGATTAACAGTCGCATTAAATCTTCCGCTAGAATCCATACCGCTCAAAGTCACATAATCCTTTAGCTCGCCTAAGGCAGACAACTTTACTGTCGTACCATTTTTAGCATTTACAGCAGAAAAAGGAATTATCACCTCCAGATTCGGCTTGAAATTAATGACAGTGTCTCCACTAGTCAGGCCGACGGCAAATGCGCTGTTGGACATCAAGGATAAAGTCAGCGTAAAAGCCATGAGAATGCATATCAATATGAGAGTTTTCATTTTTTTCAATTCCTGTTTCGTTTTCCTATTTTAATAAAAAATAAAAAAAGGAAGGTATTATACTACCCATTTTGTCGCTGTGGCAGTTATTGTGGCAGATTTTGCTTCTGCTGTTGCGTCAGACGGTATGACAACCTGTAGATCTACATCTAAGGTAGAAGCTGCTGTTTCACATGTTGGTACCTTCAAAAATTTAGCACACGCCGTAGTTGCTGTCGTCTTCACAATTGTAGTATAACTTGCTAGAGGTAGGGTTCCATCGTCACATGAACCAACTTCTTTGTTTGTTACCTTCCACTTGAATGTTGGACTAGTTCCTCCAATAAAGTCAGCGGCGTCTTTATTGCTCGATAGCTCTAGTTTTACAGCAAATGTTCCTGTGTTTTCTATTACGAGTGGTGTGCTAACATTGTTAAATGATGGACAACCAGTATTTGTTGCGTCTGTGTCCAGAGTGCAAGGTGTGCCACTTGCGATTACGGAACCTGTTCCCCAGGCAACTGAAGCTGTTGTAAAACTTACTTGTGTAGTTCCATCTAAAGTCAAACCAACGCTACCTGTATAACCTGCAAATACGGCTGTTGCCATAATTGCTAACGCTGCTAATGAAAAGCATATCAGAATATTCTTTTGCATTTTTTCACCTCCTGAGTTTTTTAATCTCCTATTTTGTAATATACAATATTACAAATATCTCTATATATAATGTTATTGTATTTGTAACTTTTAACATTACAAAAAGAGAAAAAATAAATACTAATCATATGTAATAATTAACTTGGATGAGAATGTCAAAAAACGATGCTTTAAGCATATTAAATAATGCTGTAATAGAAACCCAGGTAAATGCAGACGATATTCTTTATTTCTCCGGGAAGTTTGCCGGCTATGAACATTTGAAAGGAGTTAAAAAGAAGTATGAAAACTTGGAAGAAGTTAAAAAAATGCTAAAAGATAATTTGAAAAAACTATCAATAGGCAATATTGAAGACGTAACAATAAAAAAGAATAAAATTCTAATAAAAATAAAGAATTGTGCTTTCTGTGAAAAAAACAAGGCTTCAAAAGTCAAATGTTATTTTTTGATTGGTTTTATTTCTGGGATAGTATCAAAAGCTTTAAATTATAACTTTTACAAGTTTTCAGGAAAAGAAATGAAATGCAAAAACAATATTAATGAAAATTGTATTTTTGAGATAACTAGCATATAGACTTAACATATGTATTTAAATCTTTAAGTAAATCTATTTTTACTGAGTGCTGTGGTTTTTTATGAATAAAATTAAAAAGGGTTTAAATATTATTGGTCTGACTAATTTAGAAGCTGAAGTGTATTTAAAATTAATAAAACTTAAACAAGCTAAGGTAAGTAAATTAGCACAAATAACCAAAGTGACTAGAACACAGCTTTATCCTCTTCTAGAGAAACTTGTAGAAAAAGGTTTGATTGAAAAAGTAGATAAAAAAGTTGTAATGTATAAAGTAATAAATCATATTGAACTTATTTCTCTTATTGACAAATGGAAAAAGGATCAAATGGCTATTTTAAAAGAATTTGAAAATGAATTAAAGAAAATAAAAAAGAAATAAAAATCTATTTTATTACTCCCTTAAATTCGCAATGAGAATAACCTAGATTTTTGCATTTAATTATTTCAAATATCCATTTTCTGTTAAGATTTTTGAATAAACCTGATAAAAGTCCAGACATCCAACGGCAAACCCAATGATAGGAAGCTCCTTTATTTGCTGAGCATAATTTTAGAAGAGGTGATTGAGTTAATTTTATTACGATAAAATTTTTTGACATATGAAGTTCATATTTCCCATAATCGGTTAAATTCAATATTTCAATAATTTTTTTTATTTTATTTTTTCTACCTTTAACATCCTTAATAAAATATTCGAAAAAATCATTTCCTGCAGATTCTCCAATTTTATACATCACACTACACAGATCAGTCTTTTTCATTCTCTTTATCCCCATTTTCATCTCTATTAAAGATGCTGTTGATGGTATTATTACAGCTTTAATTTTTTTTGCCGAGTTAACCACCTCTGATAGATATTGTAATATTTACGTATTTAAACTCTTTTTCCAAATGTTTAAACAAATTGATAAAATATATAAATAACATATAAGAATATTTTAACATGAGGAAACCTTTAGTTTTTGATACAACTTTAAGAGATGGGGAACAAATGCCTTCTGTTGTTTTTAAGCCTGAAGAAAAGTTAGAACTTGCTAGAAAATTCGATGAGTTTGGTGTCAATTATATTGATGTGATGCCTGTCATATCTGAGTGTGAGAAAAAAACTGTAAGGAGGCTTATAGAAGAAGATTTGGGTAGCGAGATAACAGCAAGTTGTAGGTCCAAAAAAGAGGATATCGACGATTCTGCTGATTGTGGCGTTGAAAGAGTAACGGTATTTGCCCCACTTTCCGATGTCAACCTAAGATATGGCATTGGCATTGATAGAGAAGAAAATCTGAGGAGAGCGCTTGAAAACATAGATTATGCTAAATCTCGTGGATTAAAGGTAGATTTTGCAGGTGTTGATAGTTCTAGGTCTGAAAAGGATTACTTGGGTAGATTTATTGATGAAGTTTCAGGAAAGATTGGTATATTTTTTGTTGCCGATACTTTAGGTTGTTTAACTCCAAAAATAAGCTACGAACTTGTAGGATTCGTTAAAGATCGTTCTAAATCATTAGTCGGCGTACACATGCACAATGACTTTGGTCTTGCTACTGCTAATACATTTGCAGGCTTAGAAGCAGGAGCTGATGTCGTTTCAGGTACATTTAATGGAATTGGTCCAACAGCAGGAAATGCTCCTTTAGAAGAAATATGTATGGGATTGAAACATCTCTACGGTTTAGACCTTGGTTTGAAGTATGAAATGTTAGGTGAGATATGCAATCTTGTTGAGCATTATTCTGGTATTGAACTTCAAAAACATAAGCCTATAAGCGGTGAGTATGCATTCGATCATGAAGCCGGTGTTCATGTAGCTGCTTTAATTGAAGAGCCTTTAACCTTTGAAAACTTTGATCCTAAAACAATAGGAAGGGAAAGAAGAATTATTTTTGGAAAAAAAAGTGGGAAAAATGCAGTTAGATATGCTCTTCAAAAGAATAGCAAAGAATTTTCTGACAAAGACATAGAAAAGACTTTAGAATATTTAAAATTTCTTTCAGAGCATGAAAAAAGATCTTTTACTGAAGAGGAGGTAATCAAGGTGTATGAAAATAGATAAAATAGTCAAAATATTTAATCAAAAAGCAGAAGGATATGATAATGAAGAAATAGAAAAATTTAGACGATTATTTGTTGAAAATATCATTGAAGAAATAAATCTAAATGCAGAAGATATCGTTATTGATATAGGAACTGGGACAGGAGCTCTTGCAATTCCTCTTGCAAAAAAAGTTAAAAAGGTTATAGCAATTGATATTTCTAAAAAAATGCTTGAAATAGCAAGAATGAAAGCTGAAAAAGAAGGTATTTGTAACATAGAATTCAAACACGATAATTTTCTAAATTCTCACATTAACGAATGTTCAGTTGATTTAATAGTCTCGAATTTAGCATTACATCATCTGTCTAACAAAAACAAGGAAAAAGCTATTAAAATAATGAGAAAAATTCTGAAGAAAGATGGGAAGGTTATAATAGGAGATATAATGTTTTTCTTTAACCCAAATAAGGAACCTAAAAAACTAGCTTTTATAAAAAAAATTATTGAAAGGCTTTTTCCAAATTCAGCTTACAGTTTGATATCAGCCCTTAATAATGAACATCCTTCGCAGACAAAAGATTTGAAATTGCTTTTTGAAAAGAATGGATTTTGCACTAAAGTTAAGATGTTTCTTCCTATTTTAGGTATCATTTATGCTGTTCATAAAAGGTTTTAAATGCGAATCCTTCAATTACTCTATTTAATTTACAGACGAATAAGAGTATTGTTAATATTTTCTGGATTTATTTTTATGTACGTTATATACATAAATAAATTTACACCTATACTTTTTTTGATTGCTTTAGGTTTCTCTTTTATAGAACTCGCTGCAGCATTCTATAATGATTATTGTGATTATGATGAAGACATTAGAAGTGCTAGAAAAGATAAATGGACTACAACAGGTGTAGCAACACCAAAAACAATGAGAAATATATCTTTTTTATTATTAATAATTGCTTTCGCCTTTTTATGGTTTACTGATTATATTATTTTAATAATCGCACTTTATTATTCGGCTCTTGGGATAGCTTATTCTCACCCTAAATTACGTCTAAAACGTTATAATATCAAAGGATACATTTTGGGTGGTTCAGTCTGGATTTTAATTCTTGCCTATTTGACTATCATTTTTCAAAGAATATTTTTCACAGATATTTTTTTCATTCTTTATTGTTTTTTTCAGTCTGTATATCTCGTTTGTCAGAAGGACTCTTCGGATCTTAAAGATGATACAAATTTATTTTTAGCAAGAAATTGGAGAGTCGCATCTCTAATTTGTATGATGTTTGCAATATTTTCATCATTATTTTTATTTGGAATAGTAGCTTCCTGTCTTAATCTACTTTGGGTGTGGGTACTAAATACTGCATTTAAGATTTTTACCATAAAGAAAATTTTTGAAAGACAAATGACGAGAAAAATTAGAATGAAAACATCTTTGATCGAATTAATTACACCTTATCTTTTTATCATAATGTTTAACAAATAAGACTTCTAATACTTTATGAGACTCTTTAATTGACTTGATTTTATACTTTTTGTCTAATAACCATAAATAACCAAGTATTATTCTATAAAAAATTTGCCAGTTATCTTTCTCATTTTGTAAACCATAAGGTGGATTTCTAATCTCGAGTAGAATTTTATCATTTTTAATAATTGATATATTTGCAGAACCCCATCCTATTAGTTGTAAAAAATTCTTTAGCAGTATTAGCTTTTTTTCTTTTGTTGATTGTTTTTCAACAATATCTTTGAAAAAATTATATGAAATTTGTGATAATTTTTCTAGCAATAACCCTTCATTAGACAAAAGATGAAAGATAGTATTTTCAAGAGGGATCATAGATTTTCCTCTAAAATAAATTTTATTTTGTTTTAATTGAAATATATCTCTTTTAATAGCATCTTTAAACGTGAATCCTTTAATACTGTGTGAGTAATTTAATTTACCATAAATTTTCATATCTTTTTTATTAATAACGAAAGGAGTTGTTTTAATTTTAAAAATATATTTACAATTATTTTTAGTCTGTAAGATTTCAGAGCATTCAATTTCAGATTTAAAAAAGCCATTTAAGATTCCTTCATAAAATCCCACCATAGAAATATTTTTCCCAATAATTCTTGTTAAAAATTCATTTTTTGTTTCTATTTCAATAAAATTACCTTTTTTGGTGACATGAAGATAGTCAACTAATCCTAAATTTTTCCATACCCTTCCTACGATTTTAGTTAAAAAAGCAAAAGGTAATGTTTTAAGGTTTTTCGTCAGTAAACTTTGGACAGTCATAGCAGAACATACTTTATGGATGTTTTTTAGTCTTTCAGCATATCCTGATTTTTCGCATTCTTTAATATAACTAGCAAGTAAATCTTCAAAAATTAGTATATCACGTCTTGTTCTTCCTAGAAACATATTTAATAATATACCAACATTAACTTTCATGATATTTCTTTGTAATGATTCAGACAAACGCATAAAAACACTTTTTACCACTTGAGTAATAATATTTATTACAATTTTCTTATTAAAAATATTTTATGAAAAGAGCGAAATAATTTATATTACCTTGGTGGCTGTTAATCTTATACCCCTGTTATTAATCAGAAGTTCGTGATGCACTCTTGGCTCAAAAGACGTATAACGAAGTTTGTATATATCTAAGGTTCTCATAGGTTTTTCTTCAAGCTCTAAGAAAGAAACATATAAAACGCCATCACAATCAAAGGCCTCTCCATTCCCAGTGTCAATTTCATCGCCTTTAGTTTCGCAAATAAGCAAACTGCATTCAACCTTATCTTTCAGATACCTAAGTATTTCTGTCAATTTTACTCTATAGTCTTTATTATCTTCTGCAAATATGAGAAGTTTGTTTACATTGTCTATAACCAGTCTATGGATATTCGGGTAATTGGCAAATGTTCTTGTGAAATGCTCTAGATTAATTTTTTCTCCAAGTGGAAATGTTTCAATAAGAAGATTTTTGTTTAGATATTTCTTTGCCTTTTTTAATGAATCAATCTCTTCGCACGCCCTCAATAATTCTTCCTTGCTTTCGGAAACAGACAGGTAATAACATTTTTCTCCATTAGCAGCACCTTCAATTAAAAAGTTCAAGCCAAGCAAAGTTTTCCCTGTACCTGGGCCGCCTGAAAGCAAAATAACTGTTTTTGAAGGGAATCCACCATCTATTAATTTATCCAAAGATGGCAGCCCTGTTGTAATTCTCATTCTTCCTCACCGAATACTGGTTTTCCAAACGTAGACTCTTGAAGTTTTAAAAGCAAAAATTTTTCATCGCCTATATCAAAAATTTGGGCTGGAACCTTTTTAAGCAACTTGGTTACATAGTGTTTACGAAGAATTTTATTTGGAAGCATGACCCTGTTGCTGTTGCCTAGTTTACCGGTTGTCAATAATTCGTCTAATATATTTAATTCAGTTGGCAATAGCAAAAGTCTTTTTGTTGATTGTTTAAGTAGTTCATATTCTTCTTTGGTCAATTTTAAGTTAACCAGAATTTTATCATTCTTCATGTCTATTGAATCGATGTCTGCCATAGTTTATATATTTCGCCATAATATTTAAATATTTTCATAATTTGTTTTTTCTTCAAAAATAATAGTTTGCATAATTAAGGTGATTTTAACAGCTTGACCCTTCCAGCGGTTTTACCCACGGGAATGAACAAATAGTCAGAAAACGCTGAATTCAAACGATTGCACTGGTATGCTGCAGATCGTTGCTATTCGTACTCACGCCATGTAAAACTTGACTTTTTTCACTGAATCCTGACTATTTTTACCGCTTGTTAATAATTTACGCATAACAAGAATTTATTTGTTTGCATTTAGGGACTGTTGACGAGTATTGAGAAGTATTTAAATATTTTAGACTGGAATAACCAAGTATGAGAATCCTTAAAGGTTTAGAGCTTATAAATTTTAGAAATATTAAAAACAGTAAATTAGAAGACTTTAAAGATTTAAATATTTTTATAGGTCCTAATAATTCTGGAAAAACAAATATTCTTATATCTATAGATCATTTAAATAGACTCTCTTTTTCGTATCCTTTACCAGGAGAATTATTACATATAGTAACGATTTTAAACCAAACATATTTTAATGAGAAGGAAGGGTTTAGGACTATTGGTTTATCCATGGATACAGGTCAAGATGAGTCGTATAAAAAAAAGAATAAGTTTAAAATAACCTATGATTTTGATAGAAATTTTTTAAATCGAAAGTTGTTAGAAGATTATGGTGTCTCGATAGAAGAACTTGGCAAAAAAATAATGGATACCTTTCACAAGTTTAACAGTATTGACAGTGCTGTAGAAAGATTGTCAAATCTTACATTATCTCAAGTTGGAGAAACAGGAGTTAATTCATCATATATTTCTGCATTGTCAGTAGGAAATATGATAGACGGCATAACAAAGAAAATTATTCTCTGTCCAGATTCGAGGTATAATACTTATAAGGGGCTTCCCATATCTGAGTATATTTTTAGTACAAAACCAAGAAGTGATGATGAGGCAAAATTAATTAAATTTATAAAGTTTATAATTGATTCAAAAATAGTAGACAGAGTAATAGATACGTCAACAAAAAAGATATCTTTTTTGAGATTATTAGATGATGAGGAATTCGAAACTTTAATTGACGATCAGGGGTCAGGTATAAAGTCATTAGTTTGCCTCGCATGGGATATCATAATATCTGAAAAAGGAAGTATTATCCTAATTGACGAGCCTGAAATTGGAATAAATCCTTCAGTTAAGCAAGAATTTTTAAGGTTCCTAATTGAAGAGTCTAAAGAAAAACAGATATTTATCTCAACGCATGATCCTACTTTTTTGAATCCTATTCTCTGGGATAGAGAAAACGTATCTGTATATCTTTATTCATTGCCGAATGAGAACTTTGTTAAAATCAATCTGGATGAAAACAAGGAAAATCCTAATGTATTTGCAGGCTATCTGCCTCATACAACAAGCATAAAAGACATCCATTTCTATGTAGAGGGCTCCCTTGATGTTTATATTTTTCAAATATTCCTACAAAAATTTTTAAGGATGGTGTCAGAGCATAAGTATGAAACGATACAAAAAGAGTGGTATGAAATCTTAAACAAGATAGGAATTTATCATCTTGGAGGAGATTTCTGGGAGCATCTTCTGTACACAATTCCAAAAGGTCCGTATAAGACTATTGTCATTCTTGATGGAGATAAGAGAGATGAAGCGGAAAAGGTGGTGGATAAGTATAATAAAAGCAAATCAACGAATTTACCGACGTTTGTTTTCTGTAGATCTAATGATGAATTAATAATAGCTCTAAAAAAAGGAAATTGCCCTGTTTATTGCCTTAAAAAAGACAATATAGAAAAATACCTCAAACCTCAGCCTCCTAATAAATATGACGGACCAAATATAGCAGATAAAATGGAAATCATACCTGAAGAGATTACTAATATATTTAAAAATATATTAGATGATGTTCTCAAGATTTCACTTGAAAACTATGATGATAAGCAAAAAGGAAATTTAGATTTCAGTAGGACTCCTCATCGTGATTATTGAGGGACTGTTGATGAGTATTGAAGGGTATTGATTAAAGCTTAAATTTTTAAGTTCTCTTCATTTTAATATGAAGCCTAAGCAAGCAGTAGTTTTAGCTGGTGGAAGAGGAAGTTCTTTCTATTACTGGTTTCCGAGTCTAAAGCAGGAAGTTTCCAAGCCCATGCTAACAATAGCAGGAAAACCATTGGTTGGGCATATAGTGGATTCGCTTCATGCCGCAGACATAAATGAAATAATCTTGGCGGTTTGTTACGAGAAGGACAAAATCAAAGACTATTTTGGGGATGGATCCAAATTTGGAGTTTCCATAAGCTATTTAGAAGACGAAGGAAGAGGGCATGTTCAAGCACTAAGAATGACAGAGCCGATTGTTGATGACATGTTTGTCACTTGTTACGGAGATCATATATTCTCTAAAGAATTACCAATAAGTCATCTAGCAAACCATGAGCAAAAAGGAACTTCTGTGACTTATTACAGGAAGAACAGGTTATGGGCAAACTGTTTCTTAAAAACAGATTCAGATAGAAGGATAACATATATAGAGCCTTGGAATTGCGGAACGTGCGGTCCCATCTCCCAAAGAGATTTAGATTGGGATTTTAGAAAAGGTACTGTGCCAGCATCAAAGACTATCAACGTTTTTGATAAGAGAATTTTTGATTCTGATGTGTGGGAGAGTAGAAATATAACAGAAATGCAATGCCAACTAGCTAGGAATGGAGAAGCTTACGCCTTTCCACACAATGAGTTTGAGACCCATGTCCATTCGTGGTATGGCCACCTGATGGCAACAAGATTGCTTGACAGGGAAAGATACGAAAGGATTAAAAGAGAAGCTCAGGGCAACTCTCTTTTTGAAAAGGTAGAAAAGGATTTAGAAAAAGAGTTTGGTAATTTGGATAAATAAAGATGAAAAGATTTAATGTTAATGTTTTTCTCTCCAGAACAAGTCTTCCATAATATATCGTCCAGTCAGACCTTTCCACTTTCCCCATAAGTTTTCAGCCTTTTTCAATATCTGTTCTTTAGAGTGTTTTTCGTCTCCAAACAAAACCTTGGAAAATATTTTCTGGCTCCATATGTCTAGAACAAGAATGTCATGATGTCTCAAAGCCTCTGATAGGATTATATCTGCAGAGTAAGGTCCTATACCTTTTAATTCCATCAGCTTTTTCTTAGCATCATCTTTCTTCATTTTTCTCAGTTCAAATTCATCTATCTCTTTGTTTGCAAAACTCCGTGATATTGATTTTATGTAAGGAGCTCTATATCCAAGCTTACAATTCCAAAGCTCTTTTTCTCTTGTTCTGGCTATTATTTCAGGCTTGAAGAAAGCAAATAGCTCTTTGCCATCAAAGACAACCTTTGTTCCATATCTTTCCAAAAGGTTTCTGAGCATTGTTCTTGTTCTTTTAACATTTGTGTTTTGCAAAACAAGTGAAATCACTAAAAGTTCATATATCGAGTTCAAAGAACACTCCCTCATCCCATAAACATTTTCAAAGGTCTTTTTTAATATTTTATCTTTTATGGCCAGTTTAACAAAATCTGAGATATCCTCATCAAAGCAGAACCTCCAGTTTAATTCTTTTAACAGCTCCTCTTTTTCATCTTTGTTAAGTTTTGATTCTGAATAAATCTCTATCTTAACCTTTGGTTTGTTTGCAGATCCGATAGACCACATCTTTATTCCAAATATTTTGTTAAGAAATCTCATTGTAAACCAATAATTTCCGTTTTCATAGAATTCTAAGGGCGTTTCAAAATGAGAAGGCTTGTAGCTTGCCTCAAAGTTGAATGGCGAAGATGGTTTTATTATTGTTGTGAAGATCTTCTTTAGTTCTTTCATCTCATCACTTCAATTCATTTGTAATAATACAGAATCCTTATGTCTGTAATAGCAATTATTTTGTGATAAACATTAGGTAGAATTTCTATCTTTACAGGAGATTCTACTTCTTTGGTCTCGTTCCCAACAGTTAGTTTTATCTTTCCTTCAACCAAGAAAATATCTTCTCCCTCTTTATGAGAATGGTCTGAACTAATGGTACCTTTCTTTCGGATGAGGAAATTCATTCTGTTACAATCATAAATGGTTCCACGCTCATCGGATTTTATTACAGGTAATTTTTTGATGTTCATTTAATCACCTAATAAAAATGTGTTTCCACATTAGGTTCCAGTATACTTCTATAATTTTCATCAGTGCTACCCTTGCACGTATTTTCAAACACGCATTTGTCATGATTATTCAAATCCATGAATGTGTAGAATGTGCATGGATTCTTGTCACATACTTTGTCATAACAAAGCGTTGTCTTTATGTGGCAGCAACTTCTTCCCAAAGACCAGAATATTGGGTCGAGTTCAATAAGCGTCTTTCTAGACAGTTTTGATATTTTTGTAAGAACTTCTTGAGCAATTGTCCTAAATTCCTCATCAGAATCTATCTTTTCAAAATTCATTAATTTCCTTCTTAAAATTTCATCATTTACTTCAATGCATCCAATCCTAAGGAATATCCTCTGCATATGATAATCGACTATCGGAGCAAAATTTTCAGGGTCTTTTATTTTAAGTATTCCGGAAGTTGTAAGAAAATCCAAAAGAACTCCAGACTTTTTCTTTAAGGGATCGCTGTAAGCCTTGAACTCCTCAAGAAGTTTGTATAAACCATGATTGTTGATCAGGTAACCATTGCTCTTTTCCAGCAAGTTTAATACTTTACCAGAATATTTTTCATCTAAAATTTTTGCACAGCCAATTAAAAATTCTGCCCTTTCTTCAGCTCTCTCAAGAGTGGTATGTTCTAAATCATTGTAATCAGAAAACAGGATTTTTAACCTTGTTGTCAGTTTGTTTTTATCCATAAGTTTTAGGTTTTTTGGTTCCAGAAAGGCAGGTTCATTCTTGAATAACTCTATAAAAACCTTTGTAAGATAATCCCAGCCCGCTAAATTTCTTTTTTCACTTATTAATTTTTTAGTTTGATGGCAAATGGCAGTTGCATAGAAATATACTCTTGCTTTCATTTCTTTATCATCTGTAAAAGTATAAATTTCTTTATCAAAGAAGTTTGACCTGAATTTCAATCTTTTTACTATTTCAGAGATTTTTTCACACTGTTTTATATTCACTACTATTTTTTTCATTTAATCACTTATTTTAGCAAAACTTTTATTAAGATTTGGAACAATGTCAAATTCAATTAAATCTCTAGGATTTATCCACTTGTAATCAGAATGCTCCCAATCAAGTTTTACTTTGGGTTTATTCTTAACATTTACCAGAACGGGATGAACGAACCATGTTTTGCTTATCTTTGGATCAAATATTTTGAAAGGCTTTCCTTTTGTCAGTAATGCTACAGATTCCGGTTTTAATCTTATCTCTTCTTCCAATTCTTCCAAAGCTTTTTCATCTATCGGTTTTAATTCATCCAAGTATCCTGCTACAGTATTCCATTTGTTCTTGTAAGTTCGAACCTTATCGCTTCTCTTTAGCAAGAGGATTTTATCCTTGTATTTTATGAAAACCGTAACAACGGCTGCTTTGCTTGATTTTGAATAGTTGATTCTCCCATCGGCAAAATGGGGTAGCTTTTTATCAAAATCTTTTACAATCTTCGGTATTTCCTGTAGGCGTTCCATAACGGAAGGTAGATTTTTAAAATTTCTTAAAACAGAATCTGCACCTTTCAATCTTTTTGGATAAATTATAACTTTCATATTAGCTGCTTTGGCTGCCTTTATGTCAGATTCAGAATCGCCTATATAGACCGCTTCATCAGAACTCATTTTCAGCCTCTTTAGGGCAACCAGAAGCGATTCTGGATTAGGTTTAGGTTTTGTATAATCTTCAAAGGAAACTATTACATCAAAATATTTTCTTAACTTTGAGAATTGAAAGAAACGATCAACTCCCCTTTTTATTCTGCCTGTTACTATGCCTAATTTGTAATCCTTACTTAGAATCTTTATTACTCCCTTTGAGTGTTTTGGTATGCTAAGTAATTCCATTGGATAGCTCATCTTACAGCCTAGTTGCCATGCCTTTTTAATCCTGTCTTCTGATTTTTCTTTTGTTAGGAATTTTATCGTATCCCACATTGTCATATGAAAAACTTTTGATACTTCCTCATCCGAAGGAACTTCATAACCAGATTTATCTAAAAGATTCTGGAAGAATTTTATATTGGCTTTTCTAGAGTCAAGCAAAACTCCATCAATGTCAAATATTATTGCTTTGATCATTTAATCACTTTACAGCCACCAGTAATACACCTTTACAACTAAACTTATAAGGAGGACTGGCTGCTTTAAACTCTTCTTCAAAGACATGTAATTCTTGAATTCTGATTTTATATTCTTTAAAAACTTCTTTTAGAAGTTCTTTGGCTTCCTCTAATGTATATTGAGGTTCGTCTCCAAATACGATAAGCTTGCCATTTGGTGAAACTCTTTTAATATCAGTTGCAAAGTCTATAATTATTTTCCCGTTTGATTTAAGTATCCTGTCCATTTCATGAAATATCTTTCTAAAAATATCTCTTGAGAAGAGGTGAAAAATACCGGCACAGAAAATACCATCAAATGAAGCGTTATCAAATGGGAATGATTTGGTTACATCAAATACCTTAGTTTCTAATCTAGCTCTATATTTTTCAGGAGTTGTATGATATAATTTACTTAAAGCACTTTCATCAATATCAGAAGCTACAACAAAATCAGCTTTCTTCAATAAATTTAGGTTATAACGACCATCACCCGCAGCTAAATTGAGCCATTTTCCTTTAATTTCTTCTTTCTCTAAAAGTTCCAAGGTTTCATTATCACCTGTTCCCCATATGGATGTTTCACCAGTAGTGAAATAGTTTATGCCTTCGGTAAATATGAATCTTTTATTATCAGGTTTGCAAGGCTTTGTTACTTTTTCCATTTCTTTTCACTTCTTAGAATTTAGAAATCAGAATATTAAAAACTAGATGTTGATGAGTATTGGCAGGGTATCGACGAGTATTGATATAACACAATGATTAGACAAAATACAGAAATATTATTAAGCAAACTTGATTAATAGTTTAATATGATAGGCAGGAAATTCTTTAGGGGGAAATATTGGTTTATACCTCTAGTTTTAATTGGAATCGTTATTGTTGTCGGTTTGATTAGTATTATATCTGGATATTATAGAGTACAAAAAACAGATTACGGAACAGAAGCTGACAAAGGTACAGAAGTGTGGGGCGTGAAAAGGTGGACAAAGATATTCGGGGACCCTTGTCTTGATGAAGCATATTCAATACAGCAAACTTCTGACGGAGGATACATAATTGTGGGGGATACAGGTAATTGTACGCCAAATATCAACGGCACAAGAAGCTGGTACCCATTCTTACTCAAAACAGATACAAATGGAAACAAAGTCTGGCAAGAACGCTACAAGGGGTTTGCACTTTCAATCCAGCAAACGACTGATGGGGGATATATAGCCGCTGGAACAATAAACCTGCCTATCGGCGCTCCTGATGCTGATCTACAGGCTGATGTCTACCTTTTAAAAACAGATAAGGATGGAAACGTAATCTGGGAGAAAAACTACGGAGAGGATAAGACTAACGGAAGAGATACTTTGGATGAAGGACGTTCAGTTCAACAAACTTCAGACGGAGGATACATAATTGTGGGGGATACAAAACCGTATGGTATGAGAAGTGATGTCTACCTATTAAAAACAGATGCGGATGGAAATCTACAATGGAAAAAGATATTTGATGGGAATAAAGGGAAGCACGCACATTCAGTCCAACAAACATCTGACGGAGGATATATAGTTGTCGGGTGGATAAGAGAGGGTTATATAAACGGAACATGGAAAGATGAGGATACTTATCTGATAAAAACTGATGAGAATGGAAACAAAGTCTGGGAGAGTATAGTTGACGCACTTGGACAACATGAAGATGATAGCCTTCCAGGCGATGCCCAACAAACTTCTGAT
>Ga0315279_10004425_pt1 | contig 18856 bp, 15 predicted proteins | sample YL17G06_20_MG_FD_203694 | JGI IMG/M metagenome (GOLD analysis project Ga0315279, IMG submission 203694) | Sediment microbial communities from Yellowstone Lake, YNP, Wyoming, USA - YL17G06_20 | ecosystem: Environmental > Aquatic > Freshwater > Lake > Sediment | place: USA: Wyoming | collected... | reverse complement strand
GAGCTGACCGCTCCCGAGATCCGCGACCTAGACACCTACACGGACCAAGGAGCTCTCGCCGCCGGCGTCCCACTCGGCACTCAGGTGGAAGACCACACCTGGAAATACCTGGTCGTAGCCAGCGACGGTGAGATCCTGGTCCCTGAGAACTGGAGCGAGTACCGCACGGACCGCACGTTCACCTGGCGTGCCCCCGACGAAGAAGGTGATGTGGCTTTCACCTTCATGGCCAAGGACTGCACCCCCGCGAACGAGCACTGGGGGACGGACAACGCCCCGACCTCTCGCTCCGAGGAAGGTAACCCCGTCGAGTACCTCGCGGGCGTCGTTCATGTTCACCGGCTCCAGGTCCTCAACGTGTGGGGCGGCCTCGAGATGTACCAGGAGCGAGACGCCACCAACGACGATTGGCATGGCGACTGGGACGGTGAGGAGCTACACCATTGGCAGTGCGACATGTGGGACAATGACCCCAACAACCAAGTTCCCTACCACAAGTACTCGCGTGGCGTGGACATGAACCCGGACCCGGAGCTGACCACGAACCCGGTTCCCTTCGACGGCGGGGGAACTGCATACGTGTCTGTGCAGCTCCGGTGCGCCGACGGGCACGATGTCGATGTCATCCCACAGACGATCCGATTGCACGCCCCGTGGACCGACGAAGGCGCTGGGTTGGAGTTCTCAGCGTCAGGTACCGTCGAGCACCTTCCGACGCAGTGCTTCAACACCGCGACCAGTCAGCCCATCGACCAAGTTGTGCGCTTCTACGACACCGTCACGTGGGGTTGGGAGTACGACATACCGTACGGCTCGGCGTACCAGACCAACAACCACGATCTGGTCGACAACCCTGCGATGGAGGACGTGGCCACGTCGTACGCGGGCCCGCGTGAGCCGGTCGAGGTGACGCCGTTGAGAGTCAAGGCCGTCTACACCGCGATGAGCCTGTGCGGCACCGACATTGCAGTCGCGAGGGAGGCGGCCAAGTGGGCGCGCACGGCGGGGTTCGCGGGAGACGCGGTCTCCTGGAGGGACTTCCACCCCCACCGCGACGATGCAGATGCGTGGTGCCTCCGCTGCAGCGGGCGAGGTGGGGACTGCATCACGCTCGCTGTTCTGGCAGCAGACGCGTGCCGGCTGGCAGGGCTCGAAGCATCCACTGGGGTGGCGTATCCACAGGACGAGTGGGCGTGCGAGTGGGACCAGCCGATGCCCTGTTTCGCGTACAACGCTGACGCGTTTTACCTCGACCACACGACGCGGAACCTGGAGTTCTGGTACGTCTCAAACAGCAACTTCGAGGGGTACTTCGGGGCCGCAGACCGGGTGTGGACGTGCGCGCCAGAGCCGGGTGAACACCTCCAGGGCGGAGAGCCGGAGGCGGCACCACTTGGCGGTTGGGACTGCGTTCAGGCAATGCTCACGGACATCGCCTACAACTCCAACGGTGGGCCAGAGGGCTGGGGGTGCACAGGCCTCTTCTGGTTTGACGACAACGAGAACGGCCTAGAGGACGAGGGGGAGGCCCGGCCTCGTTGGTGGTACCACGGCGCCCCTGACACGTATCTGGGACAGGAGCACACCCACCTGGTACCGGAACCGGGGAGACCAGAATGAACGCCGCGCAGGAGAGCCGCTGTGTGTGCAACGTGGCCCAACCGGCACCGATGGCGAGGTGGCATTGCGTGTCCCTGACTGCGTGTGCACCAAGGCGAGCCACTATACGCCTTGCACCCCTGTGCCTGGGGCTCGTTCTGCTCATCGCACCTGGCCGGGCGTTCTCAGGGCTCGGGGCATTGCGGGCGCCCGCCACGCCGCCGCAGTACGCGCCGCCAGGCTTGTTCGCGGCCGACGGAAGCGCACCCGCGTACCCCTCGGCGCAGACAGACCCCATGGCGCGCGCACTCTTAACGGTGCTTGCCGGCGGAGGTGAGGACCGAGGCGTTCCGCCGGAGACCGCCGCTAACGCCGCGACCCTACGGGACAGAGCGCTCCCGGGGCTGTTCAGCCTCGACGGCGATCTCAGCGCACTTCCCTGCGAGTTCCGACAGGCCCGTGCAGGCGCCGAGGTGCATTGGGTCGCACCGGAAGAGCGACCGTTCCCGGTGGCGACCTGGCCATTCGTCGGGGTCCTGACCACGCTGGACGGTGTGCAGCTCCCCGTGGAAGGTCGTTTCGGCCGGTGCGCATGGTTCTTCGCGGTCTCGCTCCGCGTCACCGACGGCGCTCCTGTCGAGCGGCTCGCGACACGTGGGGGAGCCTCGGTGATGAACTGGCCTCGCGGGACCGATGGCATGGGCAAGACGACCGAGTCTACCAGTGCCCACGGAGTGAGCATGTGGCTTCAGGCACCACTTGAGGCAAGGGTGCTGGACTGGGGTATGGCGTCCTCCTGGCCTATGCTGGTGGCGGCGTGGTCCGACGGAGAGCATCTCGTAGTTCTTGTCAAGGAGTGGTGCCAGGCCGACGCTTACTGCATGAGCGACTTGGCGCGAGGGCTACGGGGCGACCGGGTCCACGGGATTCCTCACTACGAGGAGGTCGCGCTCGCCTTGCCCCATGAGCCACCCAGTGCTAGGATCGGGGGTGTGACGGAGTTCGACGAGAAAGTGCTCAGGGGGTACAAACCGATCTGGAACCAGCCTGGCGTCGACTTGGTGGCCGCCGTGCAGCCCAAGGTCGACCGCCTGCCCCCGGAGGACCGACCGACGCTCGTTGCGCTGGACGAGTGGCCTCACGCGTCAGTCGAGGACTTGCCCGCTGTCGTGGGTCGCTACCTCGGCGGCCTCGCCATGGAGCCGACGCTCGTGGTCCGCTCGCCCGGGCCGGATTCCGAGGCGACTGTGTCTGGGCTCTTGCGCTCCCCGAACAACCGTGGCGGCGGGCTCCCGTTCCTGGGGCAGACACTGATGGTCGGGACCTACGGGCAGTGGTCAGTTAGCAAGCACCAGCTATGTGTGACTGTCCTGTCGCATCTTGCCACGGATGACTCGTACTACGGGCCGCGCCCAGGCGCTCATCCACAGGTCATCGACGATCTTTCGGTCGATCTGCAGCTATTGCTCGGCGAGCACGGTAGACGCCTTGTGCTGGTCCCCATGGACCTGCGCCAGATCGAGGGCACGAGCTGGTGGGTAGCCACGCCGGAACAGGAGCATGAGATAGGCCTGCTGGAGCGCGTGAAGGTGAAAGACACGCCCTGGGGCCGGTGTCGCATCTACCGGGAGCCGGGAATCCTCCACATCCTCTTCGACCTGCCCAAGGAGGAGTAGGGCAACGTGGGAGGGGCGGGCTGCTGCCGCGCTGTGCCGCCCCAGTCCTCACAGCTCTCTCACGCTTACCCGGTTCGCCTGCGCGGGAACGGCGAAGACGATCGCGCGGTCGAAGCCGGCTTCGGGGCCACGGACGCGTGACAGGCCGTCGTAGTAGCTCACGTACGGGAACTTCACGACCTCGCCGCGGAAGAGGGAGTAGCACTCAGCCGCGCGCCGCCACGTGTCCCAGTCCTCTGTCACGTCGAGGTACGTGTGCGGGACGAAGCCGAAGCGGTCCTCCCAGTTCTCGGCGAACAGGATGCGCCAAGCGTAGTGCGCCGGCATGTCGGTCTCGATCCACGGAATGCCCGCCTTGAACGCCGCCCGCTGCGCGACGACATGCGCCACCTCGTGGTCGGGGTGAATCGATGTCGACCAGTGGGTGATGAGGACGCTGGGCTTCGCGACCCTGATCATATCAGCGACCTGGTCGACCAGCTCCTCGGTCGGGAGCAGCTCCGCGTCGCGGTATTGAAGCACACGCATATGCGACAGGCCCAGCACCTCGGCGGCGGCTTCGGCCTCGGCCACCTTGGTCTCGCGGTACTGCTCAGGCCGGAGGATCGCATGGCCCTTCTCGCCGGGAGTGAGGTGCAACACCGACGCACTGCCTCCCAGCCTCACCGTTCCAGCCAGAGCGGCGCCCGCGCTGATCTCCGCGTCTCCACAGTGCGCCCCCACGAACAGGACGGATGACATCAGAGCGCCAACTCCTTCGCGAACAACGTGAACGCCCGCGTCCTCTGGAACCCCAGCCGCTCGTAGAGGGGCGCGGCCTTCTCCCCGGTCCACACGACCCACGCGCAGTGCTCTCCGCGCGCCTTCATCCGCGCGAGCGATCGGGCGAGCAGGACGGTCCCGATCCCCTTCCCGCGCTCGGACTCGCTCACCCCGAACGGGCCGAAGTGCGCCCCCTCGAACTGGCAGTAGCCGACCACGCGATCGCCGCTCACGGCCAGCGTCACGTCCGCCGCGGGCGCGCCCTCGAAGAGTACCTGCCGCGCGTGCCGGCACCAGTCGGCAGGCGCCTCGGCCCTGAGGAACTCGAAGAGGGCGGGGATGAGGCCCTCGGTCAGGGGCCGCACCCTGACGCCGCGAGCCTCGAGGGTCGCCTCGGGCTCGTCCAGCCCGGCGAGTGGGTCGCGCTCCCCAAGCAGAGCGTCCATCGCGAGCGCTCCGCCGGCGCGACCGTAGCCGCGCGCGACAAGGAACCCACCGGTGCCCGGGTAGGCTTTCTCGTCCACGCCGGGCACGAAGTAGTTCGGAACATAGGGCGCGATGAGGACGCGCGCCTTGCCCTTCGAGGCGACGTACCGCTCCGCTGCCTCGAACATCCGCGCGCCGATGCCCGCCCCCGCATGTGCCGGGTCCACCCCAAAAGCCGTGATGTAGCCGTTTGGGTCATCCGGCGGGTCGTGCTCCAGAGCAACGTGTCGGGTGATCGCCAGACAGAAGCCCACCGGGCGACCTTTCTCCAGAGCGAGCAACAGCCCTTCACGCCGGAAGTTGGCATCCAGGAACACCTTGCGGACGAACGTGCGAGTGTCGATCGGATCATGCCTGACGGACCTGTTCCAGAGGGACACAAGCTCCTCCGGTGGCTCGTCTCGATGCGAACGGACCACGATCTCTCCCACGAGCGCTGCCTCCATCGCGGACTCTCAGCCGTCACGCCCGGGGCTTCACTAAAGGCCGGGCGGCGCCCTGCCGATACCAGTGAGTTGCCACGGCCCGGAAGCCGGCCTACGGGGCCGCGAATCGCGCTCACATGCCCCCGATTCCTCAAGAACGCAGTCGGCCCCCCCGATAGACAATGTGTCGCCGTTGTCGCCATCAGGCAGACCGCGAGGAGTGCACGCATGGGCGTCAGGATCAACAACAACATCATCGCGCTCAACTCGCTCCGGCACCTGAACCTGACCACGGACCGCCTGGGCACGTCCGTCGAGCGGCTGTCGTCCGGTCTGCGGATCAACCGTGCCGCGGACGATCCGGCGGGCCTCACCATCAGCGAGAAGCTGCGAGCGCAAGTGGACGGCGTCAAGCGCGCCTCGCTGAACGCGCAGGACGGCGTCTCGATGCTCCAGGTCGCGGAGGGCGCACTGTCGGAGGTCAGCTCGATCCTCCAGCGCGTTCGGGAGCTAACGGTCCAGGCCGCCAACGGAGTGTACACGGACGACGACCGTCTTGAGATACAGAGCGAGGTCGATCAGCTCATCGCCGAGGTAGACCGCGTGGCGTCGGAGACGGAGTTCAACACTCGAAGGCTGTTGGACGGAACCGCGACCGGGCTCTGGAGCTCGGACAAGAACGACATGCAGGTTGTCTTCCGTGGCATCCCACAAGCGGGGAACTACGCCGTCGAGAAGAGCAACTCCCCGGGCAAGGCTCATGTCCTGAAGAGCGACATCTTCGGACTTGCGAACGGGGCGACGCGAGGCCGCGCCACGGACGTCCAACAGATCGTCGCGAGCGACATCCAGCAGAGCATCGGCGTGCCCGAGCTCAACCAGTCGCACTTGCAGGGCTTCTCGAACCTGGAGATCAACACCCCGCCGCTTCAGCCGCGCGACTTCCAGATAGCCCTGCTGAACCCGCCCACGAACCAGGTCGCCCTCGTGGACCATCGGTACGTGACGCCCGGCGCGCGCAACTTCCTCATGACCCCCGCCGGCGCGATGGGCGCCGGTGAGAGCGGCTACTACACGCTCGAGATAACGGATGTCATGGGAGGCAATGTGCTCGACGGCAGCGCGAACACGGTCACCGCGGTCGCAAGCCACTACAGCGCGTCCGGGCAGTTCATCGAGAGCGACACGATCACCGACACGAAGGCCAACATCACCGGCGCGAACTACGCGTGGTTCAGCGGGCTCGCGACCGCGAACGCCACCAGGATGCGGCTGGGAACCGCGGGGAACACGATCCAGACAGGCGACAGGTGGCTGATCGCGGTGAGCGCCGCGGCAGACTTCGCGGGCAACGTCGTCCAGCTCCGCCAAGAGGAGAACGGCGTCGCGGGCTGGACGCCGGACACTACCGGCGCCGGCGCGGCGGCGGACACGTCGGAGGACCGGGTGTCCGTCTACACCCAGGCCGGCGCTCTGACGGGTGGAGCCAGCCTCGCCACCAACCTCGCGTACTTCTCCGCCGACGGCGGCCTGCAGTTCAGTTCGGGCGTCTTCCGGCTGGGCGAAACCACGAGCATCCCGACGTTGGGGACGGTCGAGTTCAACCTGGCCAAGGGCGTCGGCCCCCTCAACCAAGCCGACTTCACCAACTTCACCGGCCTGGAGTTCACCAAGCTCCCCAACGGAGCCCTCGGGAACGCGAATCGCGACTTCCGGATCGGCGTCATGCCTCCGGGGCACGCTGTCGATCAGGTCGCGGTTGTCGACCACTACTACGGGACCCCGGGCGCGCGCGTCGGGTTCTCGATCTCAACGCCTGGCGCGCTCACGGCCGGCCAGAGCGGCTACTACGAGCTCGAGATCATCGACGTTGACGGCGGCTCGCTGCTCGATACCTCATCGAGCTCTGTGACGGTGGCCGCGCGGAAGTACTCGGCCAACGGCCTGCTGCTCGACTCCAAGCGCATCACGACCACGAAGAACGACATCTCGAGCGCCGGCATCGCGTGGTTCTCGAGCCTCGAGAGCGGGCTGGCCACCACGGTCCAACTTGGCGGCATCGGGGACAGGCTTGAGAGCGGCGACCGATGGCTGTTCACCGTCAACTCGGCCGCAGACGTGCCGGCCGGCAACAACGCGCTTCAGCTCCGCCACGACAGGTCCGATGACGGCGGCTTCAGCCCTGACACCACCGGCGCGACGGTGCGCACAGCCGGCATCCAGGACAGGATCTCGCTCTACACCGTGATCGGGCCGACGCTGTCCGGGGGCGCGAGCTACGACACCTCGTTGGCCTACTACAACCAGTCGGGGCAGTTGCAGTTCGGTACCGGCAACTTCCGCCTCGGCAGAGCCGGCACGATCCCACCTGCCGGCGACATCGACTTCAACTTGTTCGAGACCAGCCTCGCCGAGCGCACCACGCAGCTCAAGGGTGTGGACCGGTTCCAAGCCGACGGCGGAACGACGCTGCTGGAGGTGGGACGTCCGCTCTCGATCTACGCCAACGGCCACAGCGCCCGGATCATCCTGCAGGGCAGCGACACGCTCGAGCAGCTCGCCGAGAAGATCAGGGACGCGCTCGTGTCGCCGCCGGCCGCCGGCGGCCTCGGGCTCGGCGTCGACGGCAACCTACGCCGCTACAGCATCAACGTGAGCATGCCCGCCGGCGTCGACGGGAACACCGCGGTCTACGTCGACGATCCTCTCGAGGGCGGCGACGAGTCGATCGAGGGCACGATCGCGATCCGCTCGACCGTTCCCGATGAGGAAGGGCGCATCACCATCGCGGGAGACTCCAAGCTCGTACAGGCGCTGTCACTCGCGACGATCCAGGAGCCCACGGACAACTTCCTGGAGGTGACCGTGCGGAACGCGCACACGGGGATTCTGGTGGGCAGCCAGGTGGTGTCGGACGGTGTCGTCAGGAACCTGATCCCCGGTGTCGACCTCGTGATCGACCAGAGCGTCGATACGGCTGTCACCTTCGACGAGACACGGCGCGCGATCGCCCTCAACACGGGCGTCGGCACGGCTGTTGAGTACCTTCACATCGTCGACTCGGCTCTCAGGCTGCAGACCGGGGCCAACGAGGGACAGATACTGCAGGCAAGCATCGGTCAGGTCGACGCGCTCGCGCTGGGCGTGGACGGGCTTCTGGTCGTGTCAGCCGACCGGGCCAAGGGGGCCATCGCGAGCGCCGACCGGGCGATCGGGATCGTCTCACGGGAGAGGTCGAAGCTCGGCGCGTACCTCAACCGGCTCGACATCACACAGCGCATCCTAGACGTGCAGGCTGAGAACCTGTCCTCATCCGAGAGTCGGATTCGCGACCTGGACATCGCCGAGCAAACAGTGGACTTCACGCGTGATCAGATCCTGCAGCAGGCGGGCACGGCACTGCTCGCGCAGGCCAATGCTCTGCCGCAGTCGGTGCTGCAGCTCCTTAAGTAGCGGATTCCCTTGTCGGGCGGGCCGGCCTGTCCGATCAGGGAAGCCAGCCCCTAACCTCGCGGTCGCGGGCACCGCGACCGACCGAGGCGCCGCACGGAAGCGGCCGCGGGGGATGGGGCACAACCAAGCCTCCCTGAGGGGGGTGACCGGCGCGGAGCGCTAGTCCCCCGCTACTCAAGCCCCCTCGTGGGGCTGTAGGCGCTGAGCGGAGCCCGGCATACGCCTGGCTCCGCTCAGCACTACGACGTAGATAGGCTACTTCTGCGAGATGGCGTCGACGGGGCACTCCGGCACACAGGTAGCGCAGTCGGTGCACTTGCCCGGGTCGATGACGTAGGTGTCCTGGTCCTCGGAGATGGCCTCCTCCGGACAGACTGGCTCGCAGGCGCCGCACGATATACACGTCTCGGCGTCGATCACGTGGGGCACGGTTAACCTCCCTCCGGAGACACAGTGGTATCGCCGGAAGGCGGGGCTCCCGGCCGGCGTTCTGCCGGAGGAGTATGCGTCACCCGGCCGCGCAGTCCTCCTGGACCGCTGCTCCGGTGTGGCGGCCCGGCTACTTCTCCACCACCACAACCGGCAGCCCGTACGTCGAGGATCCCGCGGTGGCCGACGAGAGCTCGAACAAGTCCGCATCCGCCATCTTCGACAGGCTGTCGCTCATGCTGTCGAGGTGTGAGGACGCGGTCTGGAGCGAGTCGTTGATCTGATCCATCTTGTCGACGACGTCGCTCATGTCGTCCAGAGCGGCGCTGGCCCGTACCGGCACTTGCATGAGCATCACGAGGTTGGCGACCAGTGCGATGAGCACCAGGGACAGCAGCACGTGCGTCGCATTGATGTTCTTCATGGCAAGCTCCCTCCGAGTGCTAACATGAGCGCAAACGCGTGTCGCGCACAAGGACCGACCCCATCTTCGCCGCCTGTGTTCCGCTTTCCGCCACGGAGGGAGCACGACGTGACACAAATCCAGGCACGGCAGCCGGCCTACATCGCGCTTGCCGAATCGGGTGAGCTGGCTCGGCGGGCGAAACTGGCCGTCGGGGAGCTTGCGAGCTGCCGCTTGTGCCCGCACGAATGCGACACCAACCGGACGGCCGGACAGGTGGGCCGCTGTGGCACAGGCAGACGGGCGCAAGTGGCGAGCTACGGACCGCACTACGGTGAGGAATCGGTCCTCGTAGGCCGGCATGGCTCGGGCACCGTGTTCTTCTCACACTGCAACCTGCGGTGCGTGTTCTGTCAGAACCACGACATCAGCCACGGTGGCGACGGACAGGTCGTGTCGGCCGAAGAGCTCGCGCTGGTCTTCCTCCATCTGCAGCGGATGGGCTGCCACAATCTGAACCTCGTCTCCCCCACGCATGTCCTCGCTCCAGTACTCGAGGCGCTGACCATCGCCGTGTCGCGCGGGCTTCACCTGCCGATCGTCTGGAACTCCGGCGGGTACGAGTCGGGGCACCCGCTGGAGCTGCTCGACGGGGTGGTCGACGTGTATATGCCAGACGCCAAGTACCGGGATCCGGAGGTCGCGGAGCGCCTGTCGGGGGCGCGCGACTACCCGGACGTTAACAGAGCCGCCTTAGTGGAGATGCACCGGCAGGTCGGCGTGCTGCGGGTTGACAGCTCGGGTGTCGCCGTCCGCGGGGTCCTGCTGCGGCACTTGGTGCTGCCGAACGGGCTGGCCGGCAGCGCGGAGCTGGCACGCCTCGTCTCCGGGGAACTGTCGCCTCACACGTTCGTCAACGTAATGGCGCAGTATCGGCCGTGCTACATGGCTCGTTCCTACCCGGAGATCGCCCGGCGGCTCACGACAGCCGAGTTCGTGGCGGCGCGCGATGAGTTCCGCGCGCTCGGCCTGTACCGGCTCGACGGCGAGTAGGACGGCCCGGTCCGCGAGAGGTTACGCGATACAGGTAGCGTATATGACCCTACGGAGCCTTTCCTGACGAGCCCCGAGCCCGCTGAGGTCGAAGATGCCGTCAGAGCAGACAGAGCGGCTGGCGTGGACAGTCTATCAGGTCCGGCAGGCCTTCCTGCACGCCGGCATCCTGGACTGGTCTGACCTCGTTCTGATCGTCGCGCTCGCCTATGTAGCGATGGCCGCGCTCGCGCGAGGCCGCGCCTCCCGCGTGGCCTGGGGGATCGCCATCGTTGTGCTGGTCTACTGGGTCGCGGTCATCGCATTCCCGGTTCTGAGCTGGGTGCTGTACCGGATCCTCCTCCCGGGCTCCGTGGGCCTCATGATCCTCTTCCAGGGAGAGCTCAGGACCTTTCTCGCTCACCTGGGCGGGGCGCTGGCGCGCGGCAGCCGGACCAGCCCGACCGTGATCGACGCGCTGGCCGACGCGTGCGTGCGGCTGTCGCGCGACCGGATGGGAATGCTGGTGGCGCTCGAGCGTGCCGCGCCACTCACTGATGTGATGGTCACCGGAGTCAGGCTCGATGCCGCGCTGTCGGCCGAGATGCTCCGAGCCGTGTTCCACAAGACGGGTCCCCTGCACGACGGAGGCGCGGTCGTGTCGGGCGACCGAATCCTGGCCGCGACGTGCCAGTTCCCGACGAGCACCACTACCGACCTGGACGTGACCGTCGGAATGCGACACCGCGCGGCGATCGGTATCTCGGAACAGACCGATGCCGTCTGCGTGGTGGTCAGTGAGCAGACGGGCGCGATCTCCCTCGCCGCCGCGGGGCGGCTCAGACGGAATCTATCAAGAGAGGATCTCCAGGCGAGCCTCGCCCAGCTTCTGGAAGAGGCCCGCGGAACGTGGATCCGCAGGCTGTTGTCGAGATGATGGACAGTGGAGTCGACGGTTAAGCCCAAGAGGGCGGCAGGCCACCACGAGTCGCGACGCTCGCGGCTCGGCCGCCTGCTGCTGGCTGTTGTGCTAGGCTGCGGGCTGTGGCTTTGGCGGACCGTCAAGACCAATCCCGTCGAGATCTACGAGACGCCCGTCAACGTCGCGGTCACCGGCCTGGAAGGTGAGAAGAACGTGGAGGCGAGCACCGAGCCATCGTCGGTGCGGGTCAAGCTCCGAGGGCGCCGGTCCGAGCTGGCGCCGCTGCGTTCGAGCCAAGGGCTCGTGAGGGGCGCGGTGCCCCTGAACGCGACCGACAGTCGGAGCGGGGCCGCCGCCGTGAAGGTTACGGTACCCCTAGGCGACATCGTCGTCGACTCGGTCACCCCCTCCGAGGTCACCTACTCGGTGCGAGAGCTGGACACGAAGAAAGTGCCCGTGCGCGTGCGGGTCATCCCCTCACGGTCGCCCGCCACACCGGAGCCGCAGGCGAGCCCGGACAAGGTGGACGTGACCGGCGACAAGTCGGCGGTCGAGAGGATCGTCGCCGTCGTGGCGGTGGTCCGCGAGGAGGATCTCCTAAGCCGCGGGTGGGCCGATTCGCTGGTGCGCCCCGTCGACGCGTACGACCTGTACGCGGACGGTCCGTACGATCCCAAGGTCGAGATCAAACCCGCCAACGTGCGCGTCCAGATCCAGCTGGAGAACGTGAGCCCAACCGTCGAAGTGACGCCCGAGCTTACCGGGCTGCCGCCCGGCGGATACACGGTCGAGGGCTACTCCGTGTCACCTACCCGCCTGCAGGTGTCGGGCGCGCGCGAGGCGCTCGCAAAGATGGCCGGGCACATCTCGACCGAGCCGATCGACCTGTCCGGCCACATGGACTCCTTCGACGCCAAAGTGAGCCTCCGTCCGCCGGACGGCGTCACGCCCATCGGGCGAAACACCGTCACGGTCACCGTCCGCATCGTCAAGCAGTAGGGACGACCGGGAGGTCGCCCGCGATGGCCTGCCGGTCGCCCCTACGGCTCGTAGACCTCCGCCGGCCCGAACGCCTCCGGGAAGAACGGCCGTAGGAACCTGCGTATCTCCCAGCACATCCCGCACTTCTGCGGATAACGCTCCTTCGGCTCATAGCCCCGCTCGACCGCGTAAGGGAGCAGCCCCAGCGGGCCGTCCCTGTGCACGGCCGCGACAAGCGCGCTGTGCGCCGCGAAGCCGGTGCGCATGTACTCGCCGAGAGGCATCCGCTTCACGCTGCCGATGATGACGCCGCAGCACGTCTGGATGTTGCCGTACGGGTCGATGTGGATCTCCCACATCTCCTCAGGCTCGAACTGCTCCCGGCACGTCATCCCCTCACTCGGGCCGTGCCACATCCAGTCCGAGGCAAGCTCGTCCACCGGTCTATCCGGAAACCATGGGGCCAGCTCGTCGCCGGCCCGAGCCGTGAGGCACGGCGGGTTCCCTGTCGCGTACTCGCGCAGACGCACCTGGTCGCGCGACACGACGACTAGGTCCTCGAGCTCGGCCATCGTGAGCCGCGCGCCGGCAACGTTCCTATCGCCGAACACTTCGCAGGCGGCTTCGAGGCACCTCAGGTACCGATCTGGTGGGCAGGCCGCCTGGTGATAGGGGTCCGCGCTTAGGAGCAGTCCGAGCACGCCGGCATCGCGCAACTCGGAGAGCCGACTTCGCGCAGTGTCGTCGGAGATGCACCAGGTTGTGTTGGTCTCGATGAAGTGCGGGCATACACCTTCCGCGCCGGCGGCCCGGCACAGGGCGAGTACATCGTCGTAGTACATCAGCGCCTCGCCGCCGGCTATGTGGATCACGCGGTCGGTCGCGTGTAGCTGCCGAAGGTACTCGAGGCCGTCCTCGAGGCCGACGTGGATAGCCGGGCGGTGCGGCCCTGAGTAGAAGCAGCAGTGCTTGCACGCGAGCGTGCAGCGGTACGTGTAGAGCACGCTGGCCACGTGCTTCATCCCGATCGCGGCGGCCACGCCGTGCTGCCGAATGGCGTCCCCCACGGGCACGTCCACGTGCCTAAGCCGAGTCTGCATTGTCACTCCTGTCCTGCAGCGTTGCCTAGACCGACCACCAGTGCTCCGGGCTCACCGCCTCGAGCCGGAAGGCCCGCTCGCTCTCCGGCAGCGTCTCTAGGAGCTCGTGCGCCCTTCGCCCGATCGCGTCCGCGGCGAGCTCGACGTTGCGGCGGCCGACCTCCGCGGACGCGTGCACGCGTGGGTCGAGGCCGCCGATCCCGTCAGGCGGCTGCATGTTCGGCGCCAGCGGGCCCTCCCCCAATGCGCTCATGTCCACGAGCTCCGGGTAGAGGAACATCATGTTCGATGTCTCCCACTTGGCGGCATGGTCGGTCGCCGAGTCGGCCGACGCGCTGAGCGTCACCTCCCAGAGCCCGCATCCGGCGACCGTGCCGTCCGCCGTGACGGGGGCGAGCGCCTGCTCGGCCATGTCGATCTGCTCCTTGATGTTGTGGCCGGAGACGGCGACGATCACTCGGTAGCCCGTGCCCTTCAGCCGCTGGAACAGGTCGGTGAGGACGGGCACCAGGTGGGTCTGGTTGAAGCCCGCGTGGAAGTAGACGGGTGGATACACGACCCCACCGTGCCGCTCGGCGCACTTCACGAGGATCCCGTGCGCCTTGATCGCGTCGTTGCCGAGCGGCAGGTGCCTGCCATGCCACTCGATAAGGCCCAGTGGAACGTAGACCGCCGGGAACGCACGCCCAGCTGCCTCGAGCTGTCCCGGCCGCATGAACTGCATCTGCACACTCGGTGACAGGTCCCTGGTCATGCCGCCTCCCTCCTGCGGTTCGACACGGGCCACGACGGCGGCGCCGGTCACGAGCCCGCCCGCGAGCCCCAAGAAAGCGCGTCTTCTCATCTTCACTGCCTCCCTACCGTCAATGCGCTCGTTTCGGCCTGCCACGCGACTTCACCTCACGTTCGGCAACCAGGCCGGGGCCCACTGTTTGTGGGAGCGCACGTCGTCGCAGGTGTTCCCGCCGGGCAGCCGAACAGTCGGGCCGGTACGCGGCGCCGCATCTTGCCCGGCGCCGCCGAACGCAGACTCACTCAACTGGAGGCACCGATGGGCGGCAGCGTTGACAAGCTTCGTGTGGGCATCGTCGGGACCGGCGGGATCGCGGGCGCGCATCTGAACGGATACCGCGCCCTGCTCGACGCGGGATACGACAAGTTCGTCATCACGGCTCTCTGCGACAACTCGGCGGAGCGCCGGGCGGGCTTCGCGGCCAGGGTGAAGGAGATGTTCGGCTGGGAGCCGCCGCACTTCTCCGGCGTGGAGGAAATGGCCGCCGCCGGCGCGTGCGACGGGGCCGACATCTGCACCCCCCACGCGTTCCATCACACAACCGCGATCCCTTGCCTCGACGCCGGCATCGACGTCATGGTGGAGAAGCCGTGCGGCATCACCGTAAAGGCCTCCAACCTGATCCTCGACGCCGCCAAGAGATCGGGGAAGCTCGTCGCCGTGGCCGAGCAGGTCCGTCGGGGCATCAAGGCCCGCACCATGAAGTGGGCGCTCACCGAGGCGAAGATGATCGGCGACATCCGCTGGTTCACCGTCGAGGGCTACACCTTCAACGACTACAGCTCCGCGAGCTTCAGCGGCGCCTACGCGTGGCAGTGGCGTCTGCTCAAGCTCCTCACCGGGGGCGGCATGATCTTCGACGCGGGCGCGCACTTCTGCGACATGGTGCTCCACCTCTTCGGCGAGGTTGACGAGGTCTACGCCCATCTTGCCACGTTCCAGACGCCGATGATCGACTCGCCCGAGCTGGGGCCGTGCCCGATGGATGTCGAGGATACGTGGACCTCCACCCTCAAGTTCAAGAACGGCCTCGTCGGCAACTGGAACTGGTCCTTCAGCGCCCCGGGCGAGCACATCGCCGCACAGGTCTTCTACGGCGACAAGGGCAGCGCGCGCGACTGCGGCGGGTGGATGCACCCATTCCAGAGCGGCGGAGACATCACGTTCGCCGATGGCTCCACGAAGCCGTACGCCGACACCGAGAAGGACTTCCGCGCCCAGCTCTCCGCCGCCGACGCGGCGCGGTACTTCCCGCACGGGGTCGAGTTCGATATGGCGCTCGAATGCTGGGACTTCGTGGACTCTTGCCTCAACCGGCGCAAGCCGGAGATCGACGCCGAAGACACCAAGCGGGCGAAGTCGATCTGCATGGCGCTGTATGAGTCGTCCACGGCCGGTGTGCCCGTGAAGGTCGCCGACGTGTACAGCGGCAAGGTCAGCGCCTATCAGGATCCTATCAACGAGTACTGGGGAATCTAGCGACCTGCCCTCACCCCCAGCCCCCTCTCCCTAGGGAGAGGGGGTGCCGACGCGCAGCGAGGCGTGGTGAGGGCCTCCGACCGCCCGGTTGTGCCGAGGAAGGAAGTGCTTGCGAGCTATGGCTAAGCCGAAGAGCAAGGTGCGGTGCGCTGCCATCGGTTACGGCGGCGCTTTCAACATGGGTAGGGCGCACGGGAACTGGATCAACGCGACCCCGGGAATGGAGTTCGTGGCCGCGTGCGACCTCGATCCCGCGAGGGCCAAGGCAGCGGCGGAGGACTTCCCGAACGCCGCCACCTTCACCAGCGTGGAGGACCTCCTCACCAGGGGCGAGTTCGACCTCGCCGTCATCATCACCCCGCACAACATCCACGCCGAGCAGGCCATCCAGTGCCTGAACGCCAGGAAGCACGTCGTCCTCGAGAAGCCGATGTGCATCACGGTCGAGCAGGCCGATGCGATGATCGCCGCCGGCAAGAAGGCGAGAAAGACGCTCACCGTCTTTCATAACCGCCGGCACGACGGCGACTACCTCGCGCTGAAGGAGATCGTCGAGAAGGGCCTCATCGGCGACGTGTTCAAGGTCGAGATGTGCATGGGCGGCTTCCACAAGCCCGGCACGTGGTGGCGCTCCTTCAAGGACATCTCCGGCGGCGCGTTCTACGACTGGGGCGCGCACATGCTCGACTGGATGCTGCACATCGTCCCCGAGCGCATGGAGAGCGTGATGGGCTACTTCCACAAGCTCGTCTGGCATCACGTCACCAACGAGGACCACGTCCACGCGGTCGTTAAGTTCGTTAACGGCTCGACAGCGGATGTACAGCTTTCGAGCATCCAGGCGATCGGCAAGCCGCGTTGGCTCGTGCTTGGCACCAAGGGCGCCGTCGTGGACACGAATGAGGGCAAGTTCCGCGTCGTGACCGAGGTTAAGGGCTACCGCGCGGAGATCATGGTGCCGTACAAGCAGAGCGACTGGCAGGCTTACTACGACAACCTGTCGGCCCACCTCACGCAGGGCAAGCCGCTCGAGGTCACGCCTGAGTCGTCGCGCCGCACGATCGGCATCGTCCGCGCCGCCGAGAGGTCGTCCGAGACCGGCAAGCCCGAGGTCGTCCCGCACGAGGACAAGCTGTGGTTGTAGGGGCGCAAGGCACTGCGCCCTCTCTTGTCCCCCGGGAGAGGCCGACGCGGCGCCCCTGCGACGCGCCGGGTGAGGGAAGGCACGAGGCGAGACCGCTGGACGGCCCTCACCCCAGGCCCTCTCCCGGCGGGAGAGGGGTGCCCGGCCGCGCAGCGGCTCAGTGAGGCCGAGTGGCGCCCTCGCCACCCGCAACTCATCCGGGCGTCATGATCGGGTGGTGACGCGTTGATGGACCGGGCACAGTCCAGGGTCGACCGCTTACTCAGATGGTCTCTCCCGGTGCTCATGCTGTGGCTCTTTTTGGTCCCCGCGGTCTTGGCCATGGACGCTGCCGCGCGTACACGCGGCGCCCCCGTTGAGTGGGCGATGATTGGGCTTGGGGTTCCACTGTGTGTGGGGATGGGCTTGGTGCTGGCTCAGCTTGGCCCTATGACGACCAAGGCGGCCAGGGCCGGCACCGAGCGGATGCTTCGGCCCCGACCGGGGCGCCGCCCGACCGTCGACTGGCCGTCGGTGAGGTTGGTGGTCGCCCCGCCTACCTGCACCTCGCCGCGGTTCGACGTTCGAACGGGCGTGCTCGTAGTGCCCCCAGCAGGAGTCGACCCGGCAGCACTGCGCGCTGGGCTAGTCGCCGGCCGCGAGACGCGCAGTACTGGGACGTGCGAGCGCACCCCAACGACACGCCGGGCGCCTCCGCTCGAGCGTGTACGCTACCGGACTGACAGGATGAGCCGGCGCGTTGCCGCCGTCGTTGGCGTGCTCGGGCTCGCCTGCCTCGAGGCCGTCGCCTGGCCGGCGTACCTCATCGCGCTTGCATCCGCTCCGGTAGACACGGAGCCTGTCGCGCACTTGCTATCGTTGATGTCCGTACTCTGCGTCGTAGTGACGATCATGTGCCTGATGGGCCCGCGCCGTGGGCCGGCGAACGGGGTGGCTCCGGAAGGCATGCTCACCGATGGCAAGTGCCTGCCCTGGCACTCGTTCGATGCTGTAGTAGTGGTCAGGGGCCAGCGGAGCCGCCCGAGCGTGGCCAAGGCCGTCTGGCCCGCCGGCGCCACCGTCCTGTGCCTCCCGTGGGTGTGGCCGGACAGGACGCTCCCGACCGTCCTGGCCCACGGCGTACCGGATGTCCCACCGATGCCGCCCGACGACGCCGGGATCGACTGGCCACAGGAACGGAAGGAGGACGAGGCCCCATCATCTGGCCTGGGCAGACTCACTGCCTGGGCGTGGATCGCGCTGGTGCCCTACTTCGCGGCATATGCCGTCGTGTGGCTCCAGTTGCGTGGCTCGCTCCCGAGTTGGCCGCCATTCGGCGTCGCAGCCCACGCGACGACGGGCACACTGGCCGTTCTGGCGGGCGTTTGCGGCATCACGAGGCGGAAACCCCCGGCGGAGGCCGAAGGTCACAGCCCTTCGTAGTACGCCTCCACGCCCTCACAGTCCACCGTCGCGTCGAGCGGGAGGCCGAGGCGCTCGTAGAGCGCTCTGCGGCCGCGCATGTCCGCGAGGAGCACGGCCCGCGCGTGAACGGCCACCTCCTCCGCGACCTCGAGCGGCACCGCGACGACGCCGTCATCGTCACAGCCCACGATGTCGCCCGGCCGGATCTGCACTCCCCCGCAGCCGATGACGCCCTGCACCTCCGCGACCTCGATGCGGCCGGGGATGATGGTCCTCCCGACGGCGCGCGCGGCCACGGGCGTCTTCTGCAGCGCGATCTCGCCCGTGTCTCGGCAGTAGCCGTCGGTCACGATGCCAACGGCGCCGGCGGCGATCGTCCCGAGCGAGTTGTTCGAGCCCCAGAAGCCGACCTCCGGAGCGCCGCCCGTGTCGGTCACGATCACGTGGCCCGGCCGGATGAGCCCGCCGAAGTCGATGCTGCCCACCTCGCGGAACCACTGCCCGTGCGCGTCCACGATCTCCTCGGTCGAGCCGAGCTTCCACATCGGCCTGCGCGCGGGCACGCACCGCACGGTGAGCGCGGCGCCCCAGAACCGCATGCCCGGCCACAGGGGCCTGATCCGCCGGTCGAGCAGCGTCAGCCCGAAGTACCCGATCCCATCGAGCGCATCGCACACGTCGACGACCCTCAGATGCTTGTAGGGCTTCAGGAGGTCAAGTCCGCCGTCAGTTAGGCCGTGGACGTTCATTGGACCACCTATCCTCTCG
>Ga0315279_10004424_pt1 | contig 18858 bp, 15 predicted proteins | sample YL17G06_20_MG_FD_203694 | JGI IMG/M metagenome (GOLD analysis project Ga0315279, IMG submission 203694) | Sediment microbial communities from Yellowstone Lake, YNP, Wyoming, USA - YL17G06_20 | ecosystem: Environmental > Aquatic > Freshwater > Lake > Sediment | place: USA: Wyoming | collected... | reverse complement strand
TCATGTTTGGTATTGTGATGTATTTACACTATTATTACTATACCAAATCTTGAGGAGGTGATGTTATGTTTTTCGCCATTGTAAATCTTTATATAGTAAGGGTTTACCTTTTTTAACAGGCTTTAAACGATAAGGAGGGGATCTGTGATGAGGTTTCTAAGCTATTGTGGCTCATTTGTTTTAGCCATTATTTGCGTTTTTTGTTTGACTATCGCAAATTCTTGGTCTGCCGAAGTTACCCCGGATGAATTTGACGGACCTAACATTAATCAGAACTTCAAGTGGCAAAACGAACCAAAAACATGGGATGTGGGAAAGACAACAAAAGGTTGGCTCCGTATAGAAGGAGTTTTTGGCGGAAATTTATGGTGTTCAGATGCTTCCTCAAGGCTATATCAAGAAATTGTAGATGATCCATTCGAGATTGAAACCCATATGAAGGCTCAGTGGGGAAACAATTCTTCTGAAATTGCCGGTATAATGGCTAAATCCCCAAAGGATGATAACTGGGTGAAGATAAAGCTGTGGACGCACCAGGATAAAACTGCTCAGATACAGTTCCAAAAGAAATGTGTAGAATCCGGAGACGGACTTACAGGAAAAGTGGTAGATTTTGCACCAACGGGCGGTAAAACAGAAGTTTGGCTTAAACTTAATAGAGATAAGGATAAATGCACTGCTTCTTATAAAGCGACTGAAAATGATGATTGGAAAGAGATAGGAGTAACATCATTTCCATTCAACGCTCCTTATCAGGTCAGTATATTTGGCGGTGTAGATGTTGGCGTAGGAGATTTTATTGTTGAGTTTGACTACTTTCGAGATAATACTAGCCTTATTAAGCTCGCAGTTACTCCAGAAGCTAAACTCGCTTCTCTTTGGGGCAAAGTCAAAAGCTATTAACGAGATTATAATAATGGAGATTGAATAATTCGGTAGCACCGCACTTAAGTGTGGAGATAGGTATTTATTGTGAAAATTGGATAAATAGAAACACTTGATATGCAAATGGGCACTTTGCTTGTCAGTGTTGTCATAGATATAAAGTCCTATGGTATCTATATTTATCAGATTTTACTATGACAAATTATAAAAGCAGGATTAGTGTTTATTATCCCTAAAATATCAATAATTTCCATGACTACACTTTAATGCGGTGCTACCCGATATATATTAAGAGAGCATAATCGTTCATTCGTTAGGTTTATGAAAATCATACACCTATATATCCCCACAACCAAAAGCAACTAATATATGAGATATTACTTAAAATGATTGCTTATAAATACCCGATTCTAGCTAACTTATGGAATCGTATTGATCTTAAAATATCATTAATAACCAAATGGCTACTTGAACTAACGAAAATCACCAAGTAGTCAAGTAATACCAAAAGCTAATTTTGACTCTAAGCGAAAAATTTAAATAATATTAAAAAGCAAATCTCTATCAGTAGGATTTCAACAGGTGTTGAATGCAGGTTCAGGCTGTCTTTTGGAGTTCATTCTTAACCTTAACTCTTTTTAGCTTTATGCCATGTTTCGCCATTATTGCATCTGATTCTTCCCTTACCTTTTTGACATACTCCTCAACCGTTAAGTCCTTGAAATCCTGATAAACTTTGTCTTTCCACTCCCAAACTTCAATTAGTGATTTATCATATTTCTGCATCTGATACCTCCATTGGAGTTATTAAATCCAACCTTTTTGAATAGCCATTTTCCATATTTACTTCATTAATCCGTTCCATTTTCTTATAATTCGCTAAATGCCTTAGATTCCAAGATATTAGAGCGTCTAGCCTATGCACTGTTGCAACTGCCGCATGTGTAGCGTCATCAAGTTTAGTTTGCGGTATAATGCCTTCTGAAATATACTCCAGAGCAATACGCCCTGCATCATCGTTAATCTCTAATATTTTAGGTTTATACTGCTCTATGGTTTCCAATAACAGTCGTTTTTTATCTTCGTCAGCCCTCTCTATCTCTTGGATAACAGTGTCAGATATGAATATCTCGTATTCGCCCTCTTTAACTTTATCGAAAAAAGCTAGTGTTATTTGTTTTTTCTCAGGTGCGTCATCTGCGAAAATAAAATTCCATACTGATGTTTCCAGATAAAGCCTGGGTTTTGTCATCTCCACTCCTGTTCATCACTGTCATTGTTTCATCAGCCATTTTTATTATATCATATTAATAGCTTTTTAGCAATTATCCCGGTAAAATTCGGTATCTCACTTTTGTAAACAAGCCAATGTGGATTCCTGCGAATATCAATAATCAGGTTCATCGTCGTCTCTAATTTTTAGTATCTCCCCTTTTACCAGCTACATGTAGTATAATGCCAATGAAAATTGCTGGCAACATGACTCCTATGGTTGACTCAATAATCACTAGAAGCTGTGGAAAAATCTTCAGTGGAGTAATATCGCCATAACCTAGAGTTGTTATTGTGACAAAAGAATAGTATATGAAATCCCACCATTGAGGATAATTAATATTATCTACACTGAAAAATGGGCTATTGCTTTTGCCTTCTGTAAAATAAATACCTTCCAGATAGAAAGCATAAAACCACAAAGAAAATATTAGCACTACAGCAACGTAGCCAACGAGAAAGGAAGATAGCGATCTCAGGAACGAATACTTTTTTAGCTCCTGTTTTGAGCCAAAGAAGCCTCTTATCATAGATAGAAATCCCTCTGGAAGACGCCTGAACGCATACCCAAGCAATAACCCAACGATCACTCCAGCATAACATCCAATGAAAACACCAAGCACGGTATAAAATCCTATGTCAAGTCCACCGACAAGTCCAAAGACAAGTCCATAGACAAGTCCACCGACAAGTCCAAAGACAAGTCCAAAGCCAAGTCCACCGACAAGTCCATAGACAAGTTCACCGACAAATCCAGAGCCAAGTCCAACGGCAAGTCCAGAGCCAAGTTCACCGACAAATCCAGAGCCAAGTCCAACGGCAAGTCCATAGACAAGTCCACCGACAAGTCCATAGACAAGTCCAAAGTCAAGTCCACCGACAAGTCCAACGACAAGTCCAAAGACAAGTCCATAGACAAGAGAAACAATAAAATAGGTATTACTCCAAGCTGATTTAACCCCCAAGCCCATAATTGCGCACAGGGCAGGATAAGTAATAATTATGGTCTCAAGAGTTACAGCAATGAAGATTATAAATATGTTCTTGAGGTTGCTTTGTTTCTTTACAAGCGATTTTCCCATGTCAGCCTTTTTCCTTCAATCTAGTTTGTAGTAATGCAATTCATTGCATTTAAGGCGATAAATCACCTTACTACAAGCATTTAATCATTTTCCCAATCCCATCCTTTTCCATAGTCACGAACAGGATATTGTCGCCAAGAATCTCTTAACCACTCAATTCCAAAATGCTCTAAATACCAATGCACGCTTGAGCATGTCCAATCTAAAGGCTTTTCAACATAACCATGTTTTGTTGGATTATAATGTATATAGTTTAATGTCGTATAATAATGTCTATCATTTCGCATTGCACGATCAGTGAAACGATACCATATACGACGCTTTGTGATTCCTGCGAGTGAATTTAACTCATGTGCTGTGCGTGCATGAACTCGACGTAATGGTTCACTTATAATGGAAAGAGGATTACATTCTACTAGCAGATGATAATGATTTGGTAACACAATCCAACCACTGCAAGTGATTCCTGCTAAGTGTAGTTCTTTAAATAACTCATCAAGTAACCATAATCTATGTTCTTCACTATGAAAATGGGGTTGATGCTCATAAGTTGCAGAGGTAATTAAAAACCATCCTTCAACTTTATGTAGATGAGGTGGCTCATGCAAAGGATAACCCTTAAAGATTCTATCATTCAATACTTCCGCTTTTTGTTCAGGAGTTAGCTTACGATAATTATACATGATTTTTGTAGGCTTGTAGTAAGGCGATTCATCGCCTTAAATGTAATGAATTGCATTACTACGAACCGATTTTTATCCCGGCATGATACGGTATCCAACTTTTGTGAATAAACCTATAACGATCCAGATTCCGCCAATTAAGGATTCACCCATGACGATACCAAGAAAGAATGGTCGCATCTGTCTGTATAGCTTCAATCCGCCAACTTTCAGGATTATAAATTTGGCAAACCAACCTAGAAATATCGAGAACCATATAGTATATGGCGCCCAGCTTGTTGTCATAGCGTATCCCAATGGATGAACACGCCACCACAGGAATTGATAGCGCATGAATATCAAAAACGACATTACGCCTATACCTGTGAGTATGAAGGATAACTCCATCCAATTTGTATTACCTGGATAATTCAAGAACCACGAAAGCCTGTCATAAGGCTCAGGGTCCCACCAGTAGCCCATCTTCAGCCCGCCTACGTGATACCACGTCATAATCCCTGAGTAATATGACGTGATTAGTCCCACGACCATTGAAATGCCAATAGCGCCAAGCAAATGCCTTCGCTTGAGTTGAAACGCATCCGTAGCTTTAAAGCTGTTCATTACGTGGGGCATCATAAACTCACGTAAATCGAACATCAGCGTCTTTTCAAACGTCAGGATCGTGTGACTGGCAGGACTGAATCTTGATGACCCTAGACCTATCATTATGTAATCCGAAGGGCGAAAGATCGCAAGAAGAAATAGGAATCCTCCATCAACAACCATCCACGTCAATACGACAGCCATGATGTAAAAGAAAACCATAACTCCCAGCGCCAACCAAAACGACATTCCTGCAATGTAAGCCATACCAGAAATAGCTAGTGTGCCTCCAATAAACCCGATCAATGCCCAGCGATAAGGCAACGGCTCATTTGAGTCATCTACTTTTTTCAATCCAAGCGTTGCTTTTATGATGTCCATAATGTGATGCCTTGCAAGCCATATAACAAATATGACAAGAGCAATGTAACCACCCATCTCCTGCCTGTTAGCAAGCGTCCATCCACTAGCAGAAAATCCCGAAGCATAAGCAACAACGCTCTGAACCTTGTAAAGTATGTAAAAAAACCAAAAGCTGAATGATACGTCAAGTGATAGAAGATACGAAAATCCAATAATAGAAGGATAGATCATAAGTATAGTTGAGCGCAATGCGACCCATGGTCTGTCATTTAGATATGGATCCAGAGAAAAATACAGCGGTACATAAGGCATCTGTGGTATATAAGAGTGCAGACCATTGATTATGTGCAACGTAAAGGCAATCCCTGCGCCGATCCATAATGCCTTATTCTTTAGAAAGTCGTTTAATCTGGTCTTTTGGTCCGCATTTTCTACCATTTCAACAGGAAGCCTGACTAATGGAAACGTAAATCGCTCATGTTCAACCCATTGCTTGCGGAGTATAACGCTCAGGCATACAAGAACAAAGTAAGTCATCAAGACATAGCTTGACCACAGGAGTATAGGTTTGATCCACACTCTCCATGGAATAGGATCACCAGAGGATAACCCTTCGTAGAAGTATTTAACAGCCTTTGGGTCTTTAACAACCAGGGAATCTGGCAGATACCTGAAAAACAAATCCTGCCATTCATTCTCAGGAGTCGCATAATAGTAGGGAGCAACAAGCATGAAAAGATGATAGCGTATGAATCCAGATGATGGAATCCCCGAAGCGACAATCATCATGCACCAGATGGTTATGAGTTCGGAAGGTTTAAGACCATACTTTGGCTTCCAGCGTCCAACAGCAATAAATCCGATAAGCACTAATATTATGTATAGGAAGAAGGAGCCTATGGGAAAGTGGTTACCCGCAACGAATGTCCCGCCGATATAGTAGTCATTATAAGGCGTGATCAGGCAGAGAAATATGACGCAGATTAATCCTATCAATATAGAACGCTTTGTAACAGACTGCAAGAAATTCCCTCCGTATGTTTAGAGAAATTCAACATGATTTTCCATTTCTTCTGGTGATAATATATCAACTACAAGATTTAACCTACGAATACACTCACCAATACTGTAATCCTTCTGATGTGCATATATTATTCCACAATGATTTTTCTCTTGAATCATGTACTCTGCATCAATTCTGAGAAAATCATCATCATGCGTGAAAATGACAAAATCATTCTTACGAGCATAATCGAGTTGCTCAATATCTGATAGACCTTTGTTGTGTGCCTCCTGACAACTTTGAACCTCGACTCCAAGAAGTCTTAATCCATTTACAACTGCAAAAGGTACGCTCTCATCTGTGTATATCTTTATTTTCTTTGAGTAAATCAAGTTTAGCCTTCACTTTGCTTGGATATTTTGTCTTTAATTCTTCCACATGTCGAATATGATCTTGAATTTCTGCATCTATCTCCTGCTGACGCTCATAATAATATGATAGCACATCATGAACTTTTGCAAGATCAAGGTATGGATGAGCATCAATGATCTCATCAGGCGACCAGCCTAACATTGTATATTCGATAACAATATCAATGACCCTTGTGCGAGTTCCCTTCACAACCGGACTACCATTACATATTTCAGGTGATCGCACAATGTGAGGATGGTTTGTTTTTGCTATAGTAGCGATTTTTGGCACTTTTATGTACCTCCTTGTTCAATAATACCCAGTAATTTATCTCTCCAACATTGAATATCCGAAAGATTTTCTGTCAGAATTTTGTATATTTCTTCTGGATTTGCCTTATAATAATGATGGACTACGAGATTACGAAACCTTACCATCTGCACATAAATTTCAGCATCATTTGGATCAATATATCCCGCATCGGAGAGAATCATAGGTATTTGCCAGTATTCTTCAGCAATTGGAAGTTTGATAGAACGAATAACATATCTTGATATATCTGCTAGTGACTCAATTGAAATTTGTAACCCATATAAAGTAGCAGGACGGTTTCTACCATCTGATAAAAATTCTTGATAATCAAATTTTCTTATTTGCTCAAGCATTTTTAGATTTTCTTCGATAGTTTCAAAATTGATCTGCACATCTTGTTTTCTCATCCTGCCATCCTCCACATATTCTGAAACACCTTCTTCTAGGCATTTAATCACCAGTTCTCTCTCGTAAAATAAACGCTTATTCTCTGAGGTTTCATATATGATCTTTCCGCTTTTTACTACTACCTGCTGAAACCATAGAGGTTGATTGGAGAGATCAACAACGTCAGCTTTGTCTTGCCCTACGACAGAAAAAGCCTTGCATAGAAGGTCACCGACAGTATTCCATCTATCTTTTTGGCTTTCGTCGAAAAGTACTGCAAAATCATAATCACTGAATTTATCTGTGTTCCCATTCACTCGTGAGCCAAAAAGATACACCGCAATAATTTTATCGTGATCTTTGAAAATTTCGGCAAGCTTATTTTCTTGAACAGATAATTGAATAGCCATTAGTTATCACTCTCTTTTTGGAGTGCTGTAGCAAGCTACAGCACTGCGTAAGCAAGCTTACGCACTCCATATTAGGTTTTGTATTTATCAATCATCTTGGCAAAAGTTGTTCCTGTCTCGAAGGCTTTGGCAAGGAACTCCACCTCATCAGGGATACCCGATCTTCCCATTGTAACTTCCATACTTACAGGCTTTTTGTAGGATGACTTTGCAATGATTTTTGCAAGCCTTTCCCAATTCACTGTTCCCATGAATAGAATTGTATGCTGATCACCTGTTCCGTCATTGTCGTGGAGATGTACTGAAATCAGGCGATGTTTTAGTTTTTCAAGATTATCTAAGCCGTTAGCACCCGTGATGTTGCCATGACCACAATCGTAACACAAGCCAAGATAAGCAGGATCATACTCTGAAAGCAATTTACTGATAGCTTCAAAGTTTCCATTCTCTATGGCTATACGGACATTGTGTTCTCTTGCAATGGATTCGAGTTCATCAAGAGTTTTTCTTATAGGAATTGATTCAGGGTCGCCCGGAACGTGCATAATAACTACATCAGCACCAAGATAAGCGGTCATCTCAATTCGATTTCTTGCAAGCTCAACACCAGAAAGCCTTTGATATTCCTGCGATGATGCCCAGTTCTTTTCATTGCCTGCGGAACCGTGAAGGTCAAGCAATTTAATTCCGTATTCTTTGAGCCAACTATCAATCTGCTCTATTTCCCATTTTGAGTATAAAAAGTCTGTATTCCATTGATGACACCAGTGAATGTGCGAGAATCCAGCATCTGCGATGCGTTTGAGGTACGGTGATGGGTCGCCAGTGTCTCTTGCAAAGTCTGTGGTAACTGATAACATTAATTTTCCTCCATTATTTTATATGACACTGTCAGAAATTTAAACACAAAGACACAAAGGACACTAAGAACACGAAGAAATCAAGCGATGAGTGATGTGTAATGAGTTATGAGTATTTTTTATAAAGCAGTTTTACTCATCACTCATAACTGATTACTCATTACTATTTTAGTGATCCTTGTGTATTTTCTGTTCTTCCGTCACTCGGCGGAACGAGAGGTGTCTTTGTGTTTATTCTCATTTTATGAATCTCTAATCTAACGTGGTTCAACAGGCAGAGGAAGTTCGACAGGAACGTTCCCTTTACTCCATGACAGAGCCATAGCTAAAGATACTTCCTGATCGATTCTACCGTTTAGCGCACCGTATTCTGGTTTTGTGTTGTTCCTATGTGCATTTGCAACGCTCATTAATTCTGATGCTATACATAACTGCCCATCGCTGAGTGAGTATTTACTGAATGGGTTCTTCCATACTACCTCAAGTCCTGTGTCTGGTTCCGTTTTGGCTACTAAAGCATCCAGAACATCCATACCATCTTTGGACTTCGTTGTGCGCCTTACAACCACAATGGGTAATTTGGCGTCAGCTTCTTTATTCAGAATTGTTATCTGCTCTTTGTAGGAGTAACTGCGCTGACCATCGCCTATGCACATACCACGCTCACCATAGAACCTACTTGAATTGTACCATCGTAATGGTGAGCCATAAGACAATCCACCAAAATTGAAAATACCGACTGAGCCATTTTCAAACTCAAGCAGACCCATCTGCCAATCCTCTCCTGTCTGCCTTGCTTTCATGTAGGTATGCTCTTGCACGGTGAATTTTTTGTACATGCCAATGACACGAGTTATATTTACGTCAAATCCAATATAGCTTCGTATCAGACCTACACCATGATAGCCATGACCATTGAAGTCATTGTAAGCAGTCAGGATTTTACCAAATACGCCAGATAAAATAAGCTCACGCTTAATGCGCTCGCCCGGAACACGATAGTAGTTTTCACATACCTCCAGCTTTGTGTTATTCTCCTTCGCAGTAGCGATCATCTTATCCGCCCAACCAAGGTCTGTATCTATGGGAGTTTCGGTACAATAACTCACCCCCATCTGTGACAGTGGGATACCAGCCTCGTGATTGCGATGGGGTGTTATAACTACTGCGGCGATGTCGGGCTTTGCTGTCTCAACCATAATCGTAACGTCAGTGAAATACGGTACTTTATATTTTTCTGCATGTTGCTTTGCACGATCTGCACTTTCATCACAGATCGCCACAAGTTCCAGATCATCATCCATCTTGGCAATGATGGGAAGATATGCACTACTTCCTCGATTCCCTGCACCTACTAAAGCAATTTTAAGTTTATCCATAGTCATACTCCATTTAAGGGTTATGCAAGTTGATAAAACCTTTTTCTGATTTGTCATGATACATCATTGGGTTCTGAATGTAAAGAGATTTGTGTTTTCCATTGACATTAGCATGACTAGAGCTTAATATTACTTTGTCAATCACAAAATAGCACACGGATTTTCACGGATCATAACGGATAAATACAGATTAAATCCGCGAAAATCCGTCGTATCTGTATTTATCCGTGTGCTATTCCTGCTAATATTCTCTGTCTGAAACGGAGATTTTATGAAAAATATAGGAAAACTATTACAAAAGATTACAATAGAGCAATGGTCGATCATTGACGCTGAATACGTAAAATCTGAGAAAAAGACTGATTTTAGGTGTATAGGTTCATTAATATTTGCTTTAGTTATGATTGTAGTCCAGAGGTACTATGGACAGTCAAATACTTTTACGAATAATTTCGGTAACCTCATTACTAATCGTCCATTTCCATTAATCTGGTCACATTTATACTTCACTCTTGCATGTCTAATCCTCTTTTTTGTGATCCCTTATGTATTCATCCGTATTGTATTTCACGAAAGGCTTAGAGATCATGGGTTTACGCTGAAAGGCATTAGTCATTATATGCCGATATATCTTGCCATGATCCTCGTTGTAATTCCATTGGTTGTGATTGTCTCTTTTTCAAAGAGTTTCTCAGAGCATTATCCCTTATATCAACAAGCGGGTGATTCATGGGGCAATTTGTTGATCTGGGAGTTATCTTATGGCATATATTTCGTTGTTCTCGAATTCTTCTTTCGTGGGTTCATGATATTCTCTTTGGCTCGATATTTAGGCTCATTTTCCATATTTGTGATGACGATTCCTTACGTTATGGTCCATTTTGGTAAACCATTCGCTGAAACTTTAGGCTCAATAATTGCGGGAATCTTTTTAGGAACTCTCGCATTAAGGACGAGATCAATATTCGGTGGTGTGTTTATACACATCACAATTGCATGGAGTATGGATATACTTGCACTCCTTCAAAAAGGACAGTTACAAAAACTCTTTTAATTATTGGATATACACGGACAACAAAAATGATAAAGCGAGCCAAATCAATACACGAAATATATGAGGAAGTTAAGGACTACGATCTTGTCATAACGGTAGATGCCCCTTTACGTACTGCATTAGACAGGATGCTGAATAAACCTACTCTAGGTACATGGGCAGTGACACCAAAAGAGCTTGCTGGGAAAAATGCCATAAATACACTGGGATATAGGGTGTTAAGCAAATTTGATGCGGTCATAGAGATTTGCCGTAAACTCGGAATGAATATCAAACAGGCACATTATTATACTGACTTGATAGTAAATCTATGGGAGAATGATGGCAGTTCAAACCAGATCGAGGATATGTTAATTGGTGAAGGACGTTTGGTTTTCGAAAAGCTAAAGGAATTACCGATAGTTCAAAAAGCTATGGAGCAATTCGACCTCTCACTTATCGAAGCAGAGAATATCGCTGTAATAGGTTTAAGGTTCTTCACAGAGCTTGATAGGGTAGTTTTACCCGCTAAATACACGCATATTGAAGTTTTTACAGAAACAGATTATGAAATCCCTCCTTTCTATATGTTTTCAGGTGAGAATGAGCTTGTTGATCGCATATTGAGTATGATCAATAATGAGAATGCTGATGATATAGCGATAGCGCTTAATCCTGAGAGTTCCTATCTTCCGTTAATTAGGTCAAGACTTATTAATAAAGGAATACCCGTATTTGTTAAAGAATATCTAAAAGACCATTTTCAAGTTAGATATTTTCTTGCCTTGATTGACGTTGGCTTGAATTTATCTAACCTTACAGTGAAAGATATATCTCACTTTGCTAACAAGGTTTATTTTAAGGTTGAACCAGAGCGCAATAACTACCAATTACCCGAATACGTGACAATCAGCAGAGATGATCAGAGATTACCTGAGTTTTATAATCAGCTAAATGATCTAACTGGAAAAACTTACCACGATCTTGTAAATTGGCTGACAGAGAAGAAGGTAAACTTGCCTTATGAGTTTACTGAAGTTCTTTACCAGATGGGTATAATAGATATGAAAGTTGATCTTGAATCCTATACTGATCTGACTTACTACATCAGTAATTTTGACGTAGAGATCACCACAAACAAAAGTGGCGTGTTACTTATTGATTGCAGAAATTCTGTATATATAGACAGGCCTGTTTGCTTTTACATTGGTCTGGATTCCTCCTGGGATAGGAGTAGAAACAGGGAATTGCTCGATAGGGAAACGGAAGATAGAAAGGAGCTAGATTCTTTTCAGATACTTTTACAGCAGGGAAGCCTGAGATATTATTTTGTTTCCACTATGAAGGATAATCAGCCTGTCATACCATGTTACTATTTTAACACTTTGTTTAATAGGAATATTGGTAGTTTTGATAGTGATGAGCTTTTCCAAGCTAAAAGAGTAAGGAACAGAGAGATTGCCAAAGAAAGCGATTCTAACAAGGATAATATTGAAGCAGAAAAACCTGATTTTAAGCATTTTTCTCAAACCACATTAAGCAGGTTTGCGTTGTGTCCAAAACGTTATATGTATAATAATCTTACACCTTCAGCGGAGGAAGAGAATCTTCTGAAAGGCAATCTTTTTCACGACTTTGCATCTTTCTATCTCATGTATCCAGAATGTGTTAAAGAGAATGGTGATGATCTCTTTGTTGATCTTATGATTAGTGAGTATAAGAAAATTGCTGAAGATATGAACCTTGATAATGAACGAACAAAGTTTAAGATTGGGATAAAATCTTTGCGTGAATACATTGATTCATTGGATATTGACAAAAATATAAACTTTCCTACCGTATTAGATCGTAGCAGACCTAACCGTTTTGTTGAATGGCTTGAATTATCCAGTGAAAATACCAATGCTGAACTGGATTTCAGAGATGATGAGCTTCATCTTAGCGGAAGACTCGATATTGTGGTTAATAACGTAACTGTCGTAGATCACAAGTCTGGAGATAATGCGGAGACTATATCTCAGATCATGCGGGAAGCCGATATTCACTCGACTAAAGACAGATTAGACTTTCAGGCAAAAATTTACATCCTCGAAATGCGCAAAAACAACCCCGATAACATTGAGTTTATATACGATTACTTCTTGAGCAACCACAAAAAAGTGATAGATGGAAATGCCGATATTAATGAGAATCTAGTCACTGTTAAATATTACCACATTGATTTTAATGATTATCTGCAAACTGAAGAAGGCATTGATATGATAGCTTCAACGTCAAAAGAAAGAGAGAAATTCATGCAAAAAGTTGGATATGACAACTTTGTTATATGCTTCAGAGAGAACCCAATGCCTCGTGAACTGCAATTTGATGCAAAAATGCTATTAGACAGCGATTATGCAGATACTTTCCGAAACTATTTTGCGAGCCTTGATCTAGTAAAAATCAAAGAGCCATCAAAACTATTTGATGACGTACTCAAAACCATAGTAAACATAAGAACTGGATATAGAAGAAAAATTGCCCTTTTCTTCAAAGATGACATAGACGAATTCGAGACTTTTCTAAATGACAAATACAACGAGATTCTTACCTTTATTGGAGATAGCTTCCCGTTTAGACCGTTGAGCAAAGATAACTGCGATGATTGCGATTACGAAGATATATGCCTGAAATGGTATAAGGAATAAATTTTTAAAGTGGTGTAAAAGATGAGTCAAATAATATTATCAGGATTAAACGAAAAACAACTTGAAGTCGTGGATAATATTCACGGAATCTACGTTATAGATGCGGGCGCTGGTACAGGCAAAACTACCGCTATCACCAATCGCTACGAAAGGATTCTGGAAGAAGTACGTGATCCCAATAAAATACTATTACTCACTTTTACTGATAATGCCGCTGAGAATATGCGCAGCAAGATCATCAAGGAATGTGGCAATAATTACAAAATCAATAATCTCATAAATGCCCCAATTAGTACGTTCCATTCTTTCTGTAACAAACTGATAAAGCAGTATGGACTAAACTCTCCGCAATCTTTGGGAATTGAAGGCGTTCTCCAAAATCCCGTTGTCATGCAAAGTAAGATATACGAAAGACAGTTTTTTAGAAGGTTCTTTAACAGCTTCAAGTCTGAACGTCATCAATACAACGACATCTACAAGGTTGTTAAATACGATAATGTATTTGATCTAATAGGAAAACTCTGTTGTAAGGGTATTTTCCCAACTAGAAACAGTTGGCTTAATAACGGTGCGGAGATGCTCAACGGGAACTTTGAGCTTTACAAACAAAAAAAGTTTGACGTTCTGAATGTCCCACTGATGGGGAAAAATGGTCCAATTGAATCAAGGCTTCTAAAATCTTTTAAGACTGCCTTTAATAATGGGTTCTACATCAATAAACCCTTACTAGAAGACATTTTTGATGATAAAAGAGTAAAACCAGAAATGGCAGAAATTGCCTTCAATGACGATAGATCAATGCTGATGCGGTTTATGCACGACGTTTATTTTGAGTACATCCAATATTGCGTGAAGATGAGTAGGATAAACTTTGATTTTATGATCATGTTTGCGTTCATCCTGCTATACTATAATCATGGTCTCAGGCTCAACAAGCAGTTTGACTACGTTATGGTTGACGAATTTCAGGACACCAACGAGATTCAATTTATTATGGTACTGATGCTGATGAAAACTAATAACTTATGCGCTGTTGGTGACTGGAAGCAGGGCATCTATGCCTTCAGGAACGCTACAATTGATAACATTCTCGAATTCGATGAAAAACTCAGGTTTTATAAAGAGGTACTGAATAGAGATCATGAGCGTATAAATTTTGACGTCAAAGCTGAACACAGTGAATTTGACGTGAATTACAGGAGTTCACAGGAGATACTTGATTTTTCTGAAAAATCGCTGAAAATACTCGCAACGGATGATGATTTTATTGATGAAAATATAGCAAATAGGATAACACATCTAAAGTCAGCGTTTGATCTCAGCGATAAGACACATATAGAGTTCTTTCAGGCAAAGGATGATGACAGCGAATACGAGCTTGTGCTTGGTAAGATAATTGACATAGTTGACAACAATGATTATCTTATCAAAGAGATAAAAAATGATGAGTACGTTACCAGACCTGTCAAATTTAAGGACATAGCTGTTCTATGCAGGGATAGGGCTTTTGGTCTTGAGCTTCAAAATAGGGCTGTAAGCCTTGGTATACCAGCAAACTACGACGGTGGTATAGAGCTTTTCAAGACAGAACCTGCTTTACTCGTTCTGGCATGGCTGAGGTTAGTCGTGGACGTTGACAACCCTCGTGGATGGCTTCCAATTCTTGAGAAAGAAGATTATAACTATTCGCAAATACGTCACATTATCCGGAACAGATCATACCCTAAAAATCTCAAAGCCTTCAGGGACGAACTCGTCAAAGAGGATAAGGACGTTGTATCATTGATAGATAAAATTCTAAAGTTTCACAATTTTTCAGGGAGTTACGCAAATGCAATAATTGTCACGATTCAGTCTTTATTCAGTAATTTTCTTATACCAGTATCCGAACTCATCAATTTTATTGAGGAAAATATCGAAAGCAGTGAAACTTATGAAGTAGACATCAATCTCTCAGATGATGCCTTCGTTATTCAAACGATTCATGGTTCCAAGGGTCTTGAATATCCTGTTGTATTTATCGCCAACGTGAATAGAAAATTCCCATCTCGTCCACGAGAAAACAGCAGGATGTTCTATAACGATCTGGTTGGACTCAGAATCAGGAATGAATTCGGGGAGAAGAATGGCTATAAATACGTCTTTGACAAATGGCAGACTGACCTTCTTACAACAAGGTTATTCTCTGATTATGACGAGGAAAGAAGGCTTTTGTACGTCGCTATAACAAGGGCGAAACAATACCTTATATTTACCTCTAACCCAAATGCGTCTAAGTTCTTCGATCAAATGGCAGAGGGATTTGAAATAGTTAAAAATTACGAACCAAAGTTATCAAAGATCAACGTTCCACGCTCTGAAATACATGATGAGCTTACAATCGGCGATTATGAGAAGCGGGGAATTGTGCTGGGTGTTCATGACTTAATGAAATACAAACATCCAAAGAATGGTAAAGGGATGCAATTTGGTAATGATCTTCACAGCTTTGCTCAAAAAGTTGCTCTGGGAATAGATGCCAACTGGGATCAACCAGAAGCAGATAAGATAAGAGCATTTATAAAGTCATTAAATGCAGATGAGCTTAAAACAGAGATAGAATGTTCTTTACCAGTAGAAAAAAACCTTATTCGTGGAGAGATTGATCTTTTAGCTATGTATGACGACAAGATCGAAATTATTGACTATAAAAGTGATCTGGATCGCCTTAATGAAGAAGAATACCGAAAACAATTGTCTGTATACTATCACGTTATAAGTCAAGTTTATCCGCAAAAAAATATCGTCTGCAAATTATACTATGTTTGTCTGGACGATATAAAAAATATAAAGCCTTTATCAATGGAAGAAATAAAGACAAGTATCAAATCCATTAAAAACCTTGACATAATCAAAGTTATGTAATAATATAATTTAGCCAATAACGATATATAGGATAATATTATCATAAACAGTAAGTCAACGTTCTGGAAAGGATGAAGAGAATTGAAAGGAAAGAGACCATTTCAGCCGCATTTAAGGAAAAGAAAGAATAAACACGGATTTCGTGAAAGAATGAGCACAAAAAATGGGAGAAAGGTACTCAGTAGAAGACGTGCTAGAGGACGTAAGGTTTTATCAGCCTGATTATCTTTCGATTTGAAGATTGAAGATTGAGAAATAGTTCACAATCAAGGTAACACTTTTTAATCAGAAAATTAACCACAGATGAACACAGATACACACAAATTTAAGATTGAAAATTGAAAATTGAAGATTAAAGATTAAGAATTGGCTCGATAATCTTTAATCTTCAATCTTTAATTTTGAATTCTGCTTTATCTGTGTTCAGATGAAAATCTGTGGTTTCATAATGAATTGTTACCTAAATCCGTTTAGAAAGTGAACCATTTCAAAAATAAGAATTTTACCATTTTAATTCCCTTTAGATCAGGCAGGTCAATAACTACAAGCCCATAAGAAGTATATCATATTTCTTGTGAATTAGCTATTACAAAACAGAAAGGAGGAAGGGCAATTAAAAGGACATATCCCACAATGACTAAAGATCATTGGTTTCCTTACCTAAATGGATCATAAACCCATCACTCATTACTATTTCTCTACATTGATTCAGGCGCCGATATTCCAAGTAGTGTAAGACCATTTCTCAAAACGGTTCTGACGCAATTCACCAAAAGGAATCTTGCACTCGATAACTCAATTTTATCAGTATCCAAAACTTTACATTTGTTATAAAATGAGTGAAAAGCAGAAGCTAACTCCTGAAGATAATGTGTAATAGTGTGCTGTGCTGTATTCATGGCGCTTTCGTAGATAACATCTGGAAAATCAGCCAGTTTCTTTATTAGCTCAATCTCTTCTGATTCTTTAAGCAAAGAAATATCAGTATTTTGGAAATCCAGAAGATTTATCCCCTTCTCTCCCTTTTGCTTGTGGATACTGCATATTCGGGCGTGTGCATACTGTATATAAAAAACAGGATTCGACTCCGCCTGTTGAACAGCGAGATCCATGTCAAAATCAAGGTGAGCATTGGTAGATCGCATCTGAAAGAAAAACCTTGCCACGTCAACTGCAAACCTTTTACCAACTTGCTCAGAAAGCTCATCAATCAACTGCTTGAGAGTAACGAATTGTCCTGCCCTTTTAGACATCTTGACAGATTCACCGCCACGTAATAGATTCACCTGTTGAACAATCAGGATTTCCAACCAGTCGTGAGGTAATCCAAGAGCCTGCATCCCGGCTTTCATTCTGGCTATGTAGCCATGATGGTCTGGTCCCCAAAGGTCTATGACTTTCTGGAATCCACGTTGAGCTTTGTCCAGATGATAAGCAAGGTCAGGCACCATATAAGTCACTTCACCGTTGCTTTTAACTATAACCCTATCCTTATCATCACCAAAAAACGTTGACTTAAACCAGACTGCGCCATCTTTTTTATAAGAATAACTATTTTCGTATATCTTATTAAGAACCTCATCCATTTTTCCTGAGTCACGGACAGACTTTTCACTAACCCATACGTCAAATTCCACACCAAACTCAAGGAGGTCCTGCTTTTGACCATCCAGTATCTTTTTCAGACCTAGCGCTCTGAATGTTTCTAATCGCTCATCTTCAGGTACTTCGAGGAATTTGTTTCCGTATTCGTCTATTATTTCACTAGCAAGGTCTTTCACGTAATCGCCATGATAACCATCTTCTGGAAATTCTACGTCAAGACCAAGCAACTGACAATAGCGAGTATTTATTGATTTTGCAAAAGTATATACCTGAACGCCTGCATCATTTATGTAGAACTCTCTTTCAACATTATAGCCTACTGCTTTGAGCAGATTCACGATAGAGTCACCGATTGATGCGGCTCTTGCGCTGACGACGTTCAAAGGTCCAACCGGGTTTGCACTTATGAATTCAACCTGAACCTTTTTGTCATTTCCATAATTGCTTTCACCGTATTTTTGATCCTTTTCCTGAATTTCGTGTAGAACTTCATGAAGCCATTTTTCAGTCAAAAAGAAGTTGATGAACCCGGGACCTGCGATTTCAACATGATCAATCAGATCGCATTTATCAATACAACGGATTATGTTTTCTGCTATCTGTTTCGGAGGCATTTTGGCTTGTCTTGTAAGCATCAATGGCAAAGAGATCGAAAGATCACCATGCTCCTTCTGGTCAGTTTTCTGGACGTAGAAATCAGGTATAGTAACAGACCCGATGAGTTTCTCCTCTACTGCTTTATTGACAGCATTTATTATTATATTTTTCAGTTCTTCTTTTATAGATGCTAAAACGTTGTCCCGGTATTGAAACATACTTCCTGACTCCTGACAAAATTGTAGATTTAAGATGGAGATTAATAATTAATCTGGTAATAAAATTATCGGAGTTTTCTGGATTCCCGTTAATATGTTAAACTATTAACATAAACATGATATAATATCATAACAGACAGGTCAAGCAATATAGAGGACCTGATTCCCGTAGTGTTACGAAT
>Ga0315279_10004423_pt1 | contig 18858 bp, 20 predicted proteins | sample YL17G06_20_MG_FD_203694 | JGI IMG/M metagenome (GOLD analysis project Ga0315279, IMG submission 203694) | Sediment microbial communities from Yellowstone Lake, YNP, Wyoming, USA - YL17G06_20 | ecosystem: Environmental > Aquatic > Freshwater > Lake > Sediment | place: USA: Wyoming | collected... | reverse complement strand
TTTCAGAGCAGGCAAAAGAAGTAATTAGAGAAATTGAAAAATTAAGCAAGCATCTCTGGACTTACAGCGAATATATGAAAAAACTCGGAGTTCATCTTGAAACAACAGTCAGTACCTATAATAAGGCTAGCAGAGAGTTTATAAAAGTCGATAAAGATGTCGTAAAAATTACAGGAGGTAAGGAAAAAATAAAAATTGATGAAGTAGAACCTCCTTTATTAGAAGAATAATATGTTAGCAGTAATTAAAACTGGGGGTAAGCAGTATATTGTTACTCCGGGTCAAAAAATAAAAATTGAAAAAGTGAATAAAAAAGAAGGCGCAGAAATTACCTTTAACGAGGTTTTGCTTTTGGAAAAAAACAAAAAAATTGAAATTGGGACCCCATTTTTAAAGGGAGTGAAAGTTTTAGGTAAGGTTTTGAAACAAGGAAAGAATAAAAAAGTAATTGTTTTTAAATTTAAACATTCAAATAGATATCACGTTAAAAAGGGACATCGCCAGCCATTTACCGAAGTGGAAATAACTGATATAGAAACCAAGGTCATTGAGTCAGAAAAATAAATTTTTTAATTTGTTGTAATTACGGCAATTTTTTTGTTAGGTCAGAAAAATTAAGCTCTTTTAAAATAAAAAAAGAGGGGATAACACGGGATAGCGGATATGCCCATCATATTAAATAATGTGGTGAGCAGAAAAGCTGTCCAGTGCTATGCAAGATAAGGAGAAAAAACAATGGCTAAGAAGCAAAAACAGGAACGGAAAGAAATATCGTCTGTACCCGGTGGTCCTCCGACCGAAGCTGAGATTGTTAGACTAGCAAGAGACGCTTCCTATTGAGTCAAGAATCTTTTTCTTCCTTCCCCTCTTTTTTCCCTTCTAGCCACTTTTTTTGAGCCCCACCCTTTTTGAAAAGAGTGGGATTGGGAAAAGAGAAAAACCCCAAAAATACTTGACAAGATTTTTATATATGCTATACTACAAAAGTAGAAGGAAATTGAGAGAACTTTGAAGAAATAGCAAGGTGCAAATTGTTCTGAAAATAATTCAAAGCAATTTGGACCTTACTATCCACCCCCAAGCAAAGTATTGGAGCTATCGTCTCAATGAAAAAGAGACTCAGTCCGATAAGGACGCGGCAAAGTAGCCCAAACGAAACCTTGGTCATCTTTGATCAATTCGATCGAGACGAAAGTGGATAAGTAAAAGGATAGCGAGGTACCCTGAAGGAGTCTAATTCAGATCCAGGCGGTCTGTGAAGATCAATAGGATGAATATTTTGAGTGGCAACCTAAAGTTCCCGCTTTTCAAAAGCTTTCTCCTTCAGAAAAAAAAGGAGCCAGACAAGATGGTTTCCAAAAAAGCCGTATAAAAGAAATCAAACCGGCCCCGACAGGTTTCCTGACTCGAGCAGAAAGGAAACAACAAGAGATCGAAAATAATACTCGAGGTATACTAATAAGGTGTGCCTCGACCGCGACAGATCGGTTACTGCCCAAAGGAATATGGATCTCTTATCCTGTAAACGAGATCAGGAAACAAAAAGCGCCGATTGATGACTCCTCTTTTGAGGACGATATCGACGCTTTATTCATTTTGAGAAACTTATAAATTCTACTTTCTATTTTCTACTTTCCAACGCACTTCCTAACGTTTCTTCATCAGCATATTCTAATTCCGCGCCTAATGGTAATCCCCGCCCCAAGCGGGTAGTTTTTATGGTTCGACCCTGCTCACCACAAGTTAGAGGTTTAAGTATTCTTTCTAAATAAAGAATAGTGGCTTCACCTTCGGTTGTCGGGTTAATGGCTAAAATTATCTCCTGAATTTTTAGATTCGTAATCCCGAATTTTGCGGGATTTTTTATTCTTTCTACTAATTCTTTAGTTCTTAATTTTTCGACGTCTTCTTTCTTTAATTTAGAAACAGTTCCTCCCAGAATAAAATACAAACCTTTATACTTCCTTGTTTTTTCGAGAGAAATTAAATCACTTTCTTTTTCAACAACACAAAGGAGGTTTTTGTTTATTCTTGGATCTGAACATATATCACAAAGATTTTTCTCTCCTTCGAAAGTGTTAAAACAAAAAGAACAAATTTTTATATTTTTTCTTAAGTTGATTATAGAAGTTAATAATTCTTTCACCTCTTTTTTATCTGCGTTTCTTAAATAAAAAACAAACCTACTGGCGGTTCGGGGTCCAACGGTCGGAAATTTAGAAAAAAGATCAATAAGTTTTTGAATAGATTTTGGATACATAATTTTATCAGCGAATAGCGAATTTATTACGAATATACGCTGTCGTCCCAACGACTCCCCGGAGGGTTGATTCGTAAATTAGTGACCGATTCGTTATTCGTTGATTTCACTCTTCGGTATAGCTTTTTTCTAAGCTTCTAAAACTTACTCTGCCTTCGTCAAAATATAATTCCACTTTTCCAACCGGTCCATTCCTGTGTTTGGCGATAATAATATCAGCAATATTTTTTCTTGAGGTATCAGCATTATATCTATCTTCACGGTAGATAAATAAAACCACATCAGCATCTTGTTCTAGGGCGCCTGATTCCCTTAAGTCAGCCAGTCTCGGGATTTGGGGCGATCTTTGTTCAACTGCCCTTGATAATTGCGATAAAGCTAAAACAGGAACATTTAACTCTCTTGCTAGATTCTTGAGAGATCTTGAGATTTCAGTGACTTGGCTGACAGTTGATTCGTTGGCGTTTCTCGGCTCCATTAACTGCAGATAGTCGACAACGACAAGCCCTAATCCCTTTTCGGCCTGAAGCCTTCTGGCCATAGCTCTCATTTGCAAAATATTAGAAGAAGCGGCGTCATCGATATAAATGGAAGCTTCGGCCAAAACTCCTAAAGCCTTTTGGATTCTGGAAAAATCATTATCATCACCATCTCCAGAAAGTTTCCCAGTTCTTAGTCTCCACAAATCAACATTAGCTTGAGAAGCAATCAATCTATCGACAACTTGGTCTTTTGACATTTCCAGACTAAACACTCCGACAGGTATTTTCTGGTTAATAGCGATACTAGTAGCGATATTCAAAGCCATACTTGATTTTCCCATTGACGGCCTGGAAGCTAAAATAATTAAGTCTGATTTTTGAAGGCCAGCTAAGATATTATCCAAATCTGTAAATCCAGTGGGTAGTCCCCGTGACTCGCCACCGTGTTTGGCTAGTCTATCAATTCTTTCAAAAGCCTCTTCTAAGGTCGCCTTAACTGGTATGAAATTTTGACTGAGAGATTTTTGGGTTATGCTGAAAATTCTTTGTTCCGCTTTGTCCAGTAGAATATCAACATCTTCTGATTCGTTGTATCCCATTTGTCCGATTTCCTGGCTCGCCTCAATTAAATCTCTTAGGATTCTTTTGCTTTGGACAATTTTAGCGTAATTAATGACGTGACTGGCGGTAGGAACAGAATTGATTAAATCGGTTAAATAAGCGTTACCACCAATTTCTTCGAGTAAATTTTTATCTTTCAATCTGTTTGAAACTGATAAAAGATCAATCGGGTCTTCCTTTTCAAAAAGCTCGATCATTACTTTATAAATTTCCTGATGTACGGCTTTATAAAAATCTCTCGGCTTGAAAAAATCAGCAACTTTTATTATTGCGTTTTTATCCAGCATTAAACACCCCAAAACCGATTTTTCGGCTTCGATTGATTGAGGAGGTAATTTGTCTGGAAGTTCATTCGACATATTCTATAAGATAATTTACCACGAGCAATAATGATTGGCAATAGTAACTTTTTATACTAAAATTAACATACAATTAGCAGGTGGTTTACCCAGTAGTGAAAGTTCAAACGCCTTAAGACGACAATCAAGAAAAATAGTTTAGATTGAATAACTTCAGATATATCATTCAGAAATTTAAGATTACCTTCCTAACTTTTTGAATAAAAATTCGAACTTCTACTACTGGGTTTAAACTATATTCTCTTTAATTTTGAGATATTTATAATTAAACTACAATAAGAACCTTATATAAAAGTTTAATTTCAAGGTTCTTGAGCGAAGCGAAAGGTTCTTATTTCCGAAGGAATCAAGGTTCTTGAGCGAAGCGAAAGGTTCTTATAAAGAGAAAAAATAATAATAATTGAAAAAGTGCCCAGTGATGGGCCCTTTTGTTTTTGTTACCCCAAACCATTGACAAATTATATATATTTGCTATAATTAAGGTAGGAAAATAAGAAGAGTTTGTACCTAAAACCAATAAAAAGGAATGGAGGTGGAAAAAATGGGAAAAGAAAGATATTCAAACATGAATGAGCTATCTATGTTTGGTTTTCTTGCTAATGCTTTAGACAAAGGGAAAGGAGAAGATGGGGACACGAATACATCTTTTCCTCGAAGCGATGCAGAAGACTTAAGTCGTGGAGCGAGGTTCATTCCTGGAGAAGTGACATTGGCTCGGCGAGCTGGCCAGAAAGTAAACTTCGTAACTGAATGTGGGCCAAACTGCTGGTATTGGGAGATGCCTGATGGCTCTCGCATATATCACTATGACCCAGTCACTTATCACCAGATTGGCTTCGCTAATGGTCGCAAAGAAGTGAAAGATAAGTTCGGAAGTCACTTTGAAGACGGACCTGGCCCTTGTCCTAAGTGTGGAAATCCAAACACAAGTGGTGGCACTATAAAACCTAACGTCACTTCGCATAGATAAAGCTCTTCCCCCTTTTTTCTTTTTCAAGCCCATAAATATTTGTGGGTTGGAAAAAGGAGTAGCTCTTTTACAAAATAAAGGGGGAGAATTTCTATCACCGAATTGTCTATCAATTAAATCTTGGCAGATGGTTTGGTGATAGAAATGGAAGGAAATAAAGAGCAAGAAGCAAGAAAACAATTAGCAGAGATATTCGAAGGAATGGGCGGAGGAATAACTGGATGGCTCCTTAGAGAAGGATATTTCCCTGAGCTAGCATTCATGGTAGCAGAACACGAGTTGGGCCGACAGAAACTAGCAATGCCAATAAAGTTGTATGAAGAAAAATTCAGTGACAAACAATTCGGATTGATTATTGGAAAAGCGATGCTCGGCGGCTTCATCAACTTTAATCCTGAGGTAGTAAAGGAATTGTTCGAATACTACAAAGAAGAACATGAAAAAGCAGAGAATCCATCACAAGCAAGCAAAATTGAAGAAGCAGATATTTTCGATCGTATCTGGAAATATCACAAAGAAAAAAATAGACACGGAGCACTACGATGTTTGTGGGACGCTTTAAAGCAAGAAGACGCGGAAGCCATTGCAGAAGCTGCCAAGTCAGCTGAATCTCTTGGGATCCCAAAGGGAGTAATGAAAGTCATAATACGTTTATTTGCCAAAGAATGGGATGAACAAAAAAACTACAGGGCTTTAATAGATACGGCCTTCTCATCTGATCTCTTAGAGTATGTCAAAGAATATCTCAAGCCTGAATTTGTAAAGAGAATGGAAGGACATAGAGATTGAAAAACCTTCCACCCCCTTTTTCTTTTTTCGAGCCCGGGATTAAAATCGCAGGTTCAAAAAAGGAATTAGTTCTTTGAGAAAAAATATAAGGGGAGAGAGAATTTATCCACTCAGAGAGAAAGTTAAAAATAGTTTTTTCTCTGAGTGGATAAAAATGGAAACCAAAAAAGATAACAAGGAACAGAACGCTAGCGAGCCACGAGGTAGCGTAGCTCAAGCAAAGATCTATGTCCTTGAATCGGAATGGGCCTGGGATCATTACAACACCGAATACGCAACTATTACTGCTGAAGCTTTCGGATTGGATGGTAAGCCTAGCAAGGGATACGACAGTATGGGCGATCCGTTACATCTTTCTAATGTGGATAGGGCTTTTGTCGCTCATCTTGTGAGATTGGCTCAAGAACAAAATGGCAGTACTTCGAGCGAACCTGGATTGGTCAGATTCTATCGTGTTTGCAAGGAAGGCATTCAACACAAGTACGGTGAAAACGGCGAAGTTATAATGACTATCAAAATGGTTCCGCTATGCGATTTCGACGCAAACAACAATCCTATTCCTGTTAGAAAAATCTAAAATATCCATCTTCCCCCTTTTTTTCTAGCCCATGCTTGCGCTGAGCTTATCGAAGCGTGAGCTGGAAAAAGGTAAGAACTGTCTGTAATCAGGCAGTTTTTGCTTGAGTCTTACAATCATTGTTGTTCGTATGAATTATTCTGCAGATCAGTTTAGATAGTATTTAAGTTATACACAGTGCATACTTGACGAGGTTATATGGTGTGGTAAAATAAAACCACAAACATATCTTAAATAAACATAACTTAACTTAATCAAAAAATGTCAAAAAACCTTAAAAAATTTGGGGACTTCTTAAAAAGTTTAAGAATCGATAAAGAATTAACTTTAAGGCAGGCTTGCAGATTAGCTAATTACGATCCAAGCAATTGGAGTAAGATAGAAAGAGGGATATTGCCACCGCCTTCAGATGAAAAAACTCTTAAAAATTGGGCAAGAATCCTAGGAATAGCTGGAAACAAAAAACAAATACAAGAATTTATTGATGATGCGAAAATAGCTCAAGGATTAATCCCACAAGATATTTTATCGCAAGACATTCTTGTGGAACGATTACCGGCATTTTTCAGAACTCTAAGAAATAAAAAACCAACTAAAAAAGAAATAGATCGATTGATCAAATTGATCGCTCATTCTTAATTAAAATGTCTTACAGTAATGTTAGAATTCCGTTTTTGAGTAATGAAAAAATAAAAGAGGAAGCAGATTTGTTTAGAAAAAAATTTTGGGACGATGGTGTTCCGGTTGATATAGAAAGAATCATTGATTTGAAATTACAACTTTATATCATTCCGATACCGAATTTTTTGAAAGATTGTAATATAGATGCTTTAATTAGTTCCGATTGGAAATCTATTTCCGTAGATAAAAACGAGTATGAAGACGAACGTCTTCACGGTCGTTTAAGATTTTCTTTGGCCCACGAAATTGGCCATTTTGTTTTGCATAAAAAGATTTATAGTGATTTTGATATTAAATGTCAAAACGATTATTACAAGCTGTATGAGTTTTTACCTCCCATACAATATCATTATCTTGAAGTTCAGGCTGGTAAGTTTGCAAACTATTTTCTTGTGCCCAGAGGCACACTATTAGAAGAAAGGAGGAAACAAATCAATAAAAAAGGTAATCCAGATTGGTTCAAATCAGTAGACACAAAAACGCTGAATTCTTACGTTGCTATTCCGCTTTCAAAAATCTTTGAAGTTTCTGAGGATGTTATTACGATTGCTTTGAGTGACTTAAATACTATCTAAACTGATCTGCAAAATAAGCCATACGAACAACATAGATTGACCGAATAGTTAAATAAAAACTGCCCAGTGATGGGCATTTTTTGTTCTTTGAAAATTTAATCAAGTTTTCCGTTTTCCGCAATTTCTTTGTTATCGAAGTAATTGTCTATGCCAGTATTATCTTTTTTTTCTGTCTTAGGTTTTTCAGGATTTGGCACAAATTTATATCTGACTTTTAGTTTTGGTTTCTGTTTTTTCATTATTAGTTCTTTGAAAATTTATTATTGAGGATATTGCTTATAGCAGTTATCTATTTCTTGCTGTTTTGCATCTTCTACTATTTGAGCGTGATATGTCAGCAAACTTGTGCAAGTATCTGGCTTCCCTTCTAGTTTACAATTCTCCTTCCAACTACCTAAATAATTGATATTTGCCAAAGAAAGACAAGCAGCTAAGTTAAATTGCATGGTTTTTTTCTCTGCCTCTTCTTTCTTTACTTCCTCTAACCTTGCCTGTTCTGCCTGGAATCGTTTTGCTTCCTCGTTTTGTGGAATGTAAACAATGTAATGGTAGGCAATCGTTAAGCTGACTATCAGAATGGCTGCCATAATAACGATTTTAAAAAGTTTATTTATATCCATAATTTTATTTAATTTTATCTTGCTCTACTTTCAACGTATCCTGAATTGAGGAAAATTTCAATTCCGCATAAATGGTTGGCAATAGGAGGTTTTTGTATTAAAATTAACATATAATTAACAGCATGAAAGTAGGCTTAGTTTCTTTACATTCTTTTTTAAAACCAGGTGGGGTAAAGACCCACATTTTTGGCTTAGATAAAGAATTTCGGAAAAAAGGTATCAAAGCTAAGATTATTGTTCCCCGAAGAGAGATCGATGAAAATTACGGGAAAAATGTTATCTTACTAGGAACTTCATTTCCTTTACCCTTTGGCGGGAGCCAATCTGATTTTGCGATTCATTTCAATTCCGAAGCCATAGATGAGACCTTAAAGAAGGAAAAGTTCGATGTTTTGCATTTCCATAATTTTAGTTTTCCTGCTTCTTTCCAAATTTTAGAAAAATCAGAAGCTCTAAATATCTTAACTTTTCACGCCAATATTGAAGGAAGTGATTTTCTGAAGAACTTTCCGATTTTTCTTTATATCTTAAAACAAGTAGTTAATTGGAAAATAGACGGGATAATTGGAGTCGCTCCTTTGGCTTTGGAGGTTTTCAAGAACTACCCCGGTCCTAAAATTATTATCCCCAATGGAGTGGACACCAAAATATTCAATCCCAAAAATCTAAAAATAAAAAAATTTCAAGATGGGAAAATCAATATCTTATTTGTTGGGAGAATTGAAAAAAGAAAAGGTCTAATTTATTTGCTTAGAGCTTATAAAATTCTAGAAAAAAAATTCAATAATATAAGATTGATAGTAGTTGGAGAAGGGGAGTTAAAAGAAAAGGCAGAGGAGTGGACGAGGGATAATCATCTAAAGGAAGTTCATTTTGAGGGAAAAAAAGTAGGAAAAGAATTAGCTTCCTATTTTGCAACTTGTGATATTTTTTGTGCGCCTTCTATTTTTGGAGAAAGTTTCGGAATAATAATTTTGGAAGCTATGGCTTCTGGTTTGCCGGTGGTCGGTTTTGCCAACCGAGGATATAGCGAATTTCTGAAAGGGAAAAAAGGAGAAGATTTTTTAGTAGTATCAAGGAATTATAAAAATTTAGCTAAAAAATTAGAAATTTTGATAGAAAATAAAAAGCTGAGGAAAGAAGTAAGCAAGTGGGGGATAACTGAGGCCAAAAAATATTCCTGGTCAAAAATTTCTAGCCAAGTTTTAGATTTCTATAAATTTTGTAAAAAAAATAGAAAAAAAAGAAATAACTTTGATCTCGAAGAAATATTAAAAGAAATAACCAGCAAAGAGCCATTAGATAAAATAAATAAAGAAGATATTTTAAGCTGGTTCTAAATAGTAATATAAAAACGCCCTACGGGGCGTTTTTGGTTGGAAAGGTTGACAATTAAAGAATTTAAAATAGAATAAGAAAAGAGGTTTTCGGATGTCAGGAAATAAAGAAACGAAAATTGAGCAAGCGATTGCTAAAATGGAAAAAGTGGCTAAATCAGAAAAACTGATGGAAATTCCCTACGAGATTATTGGCGAAACAGGTAAGCTCTTTAGATCACTAATAGAAGATGGCTTTGATAGTGGATACTCAGATGTTATCAACGCCTTGGCCTGTCTTTACCACCTCATCAGAACAGACCCTTCATGTCCTGCGATTTCTTTCAGACAATTCAAAGAAGCTATCCCAGATAAGTACAGAGAGAATGGATTTACAATCACACCACGCTACGATCCCAAAAAGATTTTCCGAAGTTATCAAAAGATAGTTGAAAAATATGGAATCGCACCACAAACGTGCACGGTCAGACCGACAATCTTCGTAAAGAAGTTTGGTCCAATGATGGGTTTCGACAAAGCCACTTTGGAGAAAGCAGTTGCCTTAGCTGAGGAAATGGTCAAAAAGAGGGTTCATCAGGGTAGAAGTCCAATTGTTTCAGCTGCTGCTTGTCTTCGAGTCATTGATTTACAATATGGAAAGAAAAGAGATTTACGAGAAATTGCTGAATTATGCGGTGTTACTGACGCAGCTATAAATAAGGCTCTCGTGCTACCATTCTTTGCTGGTAAAATTCCGAGAAAAGAAGTTAAATACTTGAAAAAGACTGTGCTTTTGAGATTTCTTCGGAAACTAATCAAAGTCTCATTGAGGGATGAAGGGCCGATGCCAATAATTAACCTGAAGAAAAGACTTCGTTTGTCTTTACCTGATGAGTTTAAAAACCACCAGATAGGTCGGAAAGAATTTCTTGGGGCACTAAAAACGTTAGAGTTAGAAAGTCTACTATTCGTGGTTCCTCTGGGAGAATGTTCAAGAATTGGTCATATACCGGGAATTCACTGCCTTGATTGCGCAGAGAATCTACGATTTTGGTTCCCCTGTCGTGGTGCTAGAGTCCTTTTCAAAAAAAATAAGCCCAATCAATAAAATATCAAAAAGCGCCTTTCAGCGCCTTTTTTATTGCTAATTGCTAATTGCTAGTTGTTAGTTGTTAATTTTCTTGGTTTTTGGTCCCTTTTCGGTGTCTTCAATCTGCCAACCCATAATTTTTATTTTTTTTCTAATTTCATCAGCTTCTTGCCATTTTCCTTCTTTTCTTAATTTCTCTCTTTCTTTGACCAATTCTATAATTTCTTCTGGAATATCCTGTTTTTTAATTTTATCTAAACCGAGGCCAAAAACTTTATCGAAATCCAGTAATAAATAATTTTTCTCTTCATTTTTTAATTTTTTGGATTTTATAACTTCCCATGTTAAAGCTAGAGCTTTGGGTATATTAAGATCGTCATTTACAAAACTTAAGAACTTTTCCTGATAATTTTCTATTTTTCTATTTTCTATTTTATTTTTTCTATTTTCTAAACTTATTTCTCTTATTTTCTGGTAAAGATTATCCAAAGCATTTTGAGTAGATTTTAAAGCTGAAAAAGAAAACATTAGTTTTGAACGATAATGAGTTGTCAAACATAAATAACGATAGGCTATAGGATTTATTCCTTTTTCAATGAGGTTTTTTAAAATAGTAATATTCCCTTTTGATTTCGACATCTTAGCCCCGTAGGAAGCCGAAGGCTTTCCTTCGGGGTTCCCTTCTTTTAAAACCACAAACTCGCCATGCAGCCAAAAACGAGCCGGGTCTTTCTTAAAAGCTGCTTCTGCTTGAGCAATTTCGTTTGTATGATGAATTGGAATAAGATCAATCCCGCCAGTGTGAATATCAAAGGGTATTCCTAGATGTTTTAATGACATAACAACGCATTCTGTGTGCCAACCGGGGAAACCTTTTCCCCAGGGAGAATCCCACTCCATTTGTCTTTTAACGTTTTGAGGACTGAATTTCCACAATGCGAAGTCGGTTGGATTTTTTTTACCAGTTACTATTTTTACTCTCGCTCCTGCTTTTATTTTTTTTGTTTTTTTGCCAGATAGTTTCCCATAGTCTTTGATTTTGGAGCTATCAAAATAGATTCCGTCATTAATTTTATAAGTGAATCCTCTCTTCTCTAAAATTTCAATCAATTCAATTTGTTCTTTTATATAATCTGTTGCCCTTGTCCAGATTGTTGGTTCTTTTATATTTAGATTTTTGATATCTTCTTTAAAAATTTTAGTGTAAAATTCAGCAATTTCCCAGGCAGTTTTTCCTTCTCTTTTTGCTCCTTTTTCCATTTTATCTTCGCCTGCGTCAGCATCAGAAGTTAAATGGCCGACATCGGTTATATTCATTACGTGTTTTACTTTAAAACCATTATATTCTAGAACCCTTTTTAAAATATCTTCAAAAATATAGGTTCTTAGGTTACCAATATGGGCAAACCAATAAACCGTCGGACCGCAAGTATAAAGCCCGACCTCTTTATCTCTGAGTGGTTTAAATATTTCTTTTTTTCTGCTTAAAGTGTTATATAACTTAATCATCAATCTATTATATTATCTTACTTGAGATTTTAATGTTTTACAAACGCTTTTTTAAGCGCTGGGGTTGACAAAATTTAATTTAAATTTTATTGTATTTTAAGAGGAATAGAATTATGAGGAATAGCACATTAAGAACCAAAAAGGGGACGAAATGAATGGAAAAGGAAGTAGATTTACAGCCTATCGGCATATCTTTAGATCACGCAAATAAAGAAACCCGCAGGGCGAAACGATTAGTTGATAAATGTCCTGAATGTGACAGCTCAAATCTTATTCATGATTACGATACTGGCGAAACTATTTGCGGAGAATGTGGGCTGGTTATTCACGAGCAAATGATGGATAAAGGACCAGAATGGCGAGCTTTTACCGAAGAACAAAGGGTATCTAGGGCTCGCGTTGGGGCTCCGACATCTTATACAGTTCATGACAAGGGTTTGTCTACAACTATAAGTCAGATAAACTATGATGCTTTTGGAAGAAAACTTTCACTAACTACGCGTATTCAGATGTGGCGCTTGAGGAAATGGCAGATAAGAACAAGAGTTCATGCTTCAGCTGAAAGAAATCTGGCTCAGGCAATGAATGAACTTGACCTTCTTCGTAACAAATTATATATTACCCCGACGACTAAGGAGAAAGCTGCAGTTATATACCGAAAAGCTTTGGACAATGGTTTGGTTCGCGGTCGATCTATTAAAGCAGTTGTGGCAGCAGCTCTATATGCTGCATGTCGAGATGGTGGCCTTCCAATAACTCTTCGAGAGATTGCTAATGCAAGTTTAACTGATAAAAAAGATGTCGCACGATGCTATAGACTTCTGTTACGTGAACTGGAAATACAAATGCCATTTCCTTATCCTGTGAGATGCATTTCAAAAATTGCTGAAAGAGTTCGTATTTCTGGCAAGACTCAAGGATTGGCAATACAGTTACTTCATCAGGCCGGAGAGAAAAAATTCGGAAAAATGGCCGACCAAGGTAAAGATCCCATAGGTATGGCTGCTGCTGCTTTGTATATTGCTTGTTTATTGAATAATGAAAACAAGACACAGAAAGATCTTGCTGACGCTGCTGGAGTCACTGAAGTAACCGTGAGAAATCGTTATCACACGATAGTAGATGCACTACATCTAAAAGTTCCTAAACATTAGTAATGGGCGGAAAACTCCGCTCTTTTTTATTGAAAACCATTGACCCATTACTACCTAATAAATTAGGTGCGAGAGCAGTTTTATACTAATAAATTTGGTTGTGGTAGCTTTAGCCCCACACCTATAAAATAGGTCGTGGTGGCTTGACAAAATAAACAATAGGTGCTACAATATGGGTATAGAATAAGAAAGTTCATTAATACAACAAAGAGGAGAAAGGGAATTTTGAGAGTTCGATTTTTTGCCGAAATTCGGCGAAAAATCGAACTCTCAAAAAGGGTGAATAAAATGATGAAGGAAAAAGGATTTAAAATAAATCTAAGGAATTCAGATTTCGTAATAGAGGCATTTGAGAAAGCATATAGGATTCTCAATATCGCTAGAGCAAGATTTGAGATTGCACCAAGTAAAGCAGACGAAGATAATATTGTCGATGAAGCAATGCGTGCAGTTTTTCTCTGTCTGCCTAGTTTCAGACTACTGAGCTTCAATCAGCTAAGCATTCTACTCTCACAACAACACATCATCTTTTCTTACGCCTCAGGTTATATTGTCTGAATTCCTTATCTCCTCTCTTTTTTCTAGCCTGCACACTCAAAGTTCATTTCATAAAAATAAACGGGTGGGCTGGAAAAAGGAGCAGTTCTTTGATAAAAACACATGGGGAAGAGAACTCTTTTTGCGCGAATTGTTTATTAATAATAGTAGATAATTCGCGCAAAAAGAAAAAAGGTGAGAATGATGAATAAAATAGAAAGTGTTCAAAAGCTGGGGATCGCCATCGGAAGAACAATCGGTGGCATCTACAATGCTAGATTGGACGGAATGGAGATTACCAAGAGAAATCTCTCTGTAGTCTTACAATGCCTTTTAGATGTTACCAAAGAAGTTGCGGATGATCAGCGGGAGGCCTTATATAAAGGGCTAGCAGAAGGACTTGTCCGATCGAGGGCTCCATTGGTGAAGGTATATGCTGCTTTGGTGCCCTTGCCAGGAGAACCAAAATTCGAACCGGCTTGGACCTATACCGACGACGAATTCAGAAGCAGCAAGATATTCATAGACAAGCGAGAACAGAGCAATATAAAAGCAACTACCGATGCAGCTCAATTGATAATTAAATTCGTAGTTGAACAGATTCACCAGATTGTTAAGGAACGCGACCAACGAAACGGCCTGAGATAATGAACCAGCTGAAAACCTTTCCCTCTTTCCCTTTTTTTTCGAGCCCACTTTTTAATAATAAAAAGGGAGCTGGAAAAAGAAAATGTTCTTTAAAAATAAAATAAATTAATATAGAGGGGATTCCATTCAGGCGAATTGCTTACTAATTTTAGCTGGCAATTCGCCTGAATGGAGGAATATAGTTGGGAAAAAAGAAAATTTTCCTAGGCCCACACATAGCGTTACATCGAGATGAGCAATTGACTATATGGATAGCAAAAAGGTTCGGAGAAAAAGTCTTTCCTGGAGTTTCCGGAGCCGAGGTTATATACCTTGAAGCCGGCATGCAAATGACAATAGAAGTTGCAGACATCAACATAATACCAATAGGTACGGGACATAGGGATTTTGACGAACATACTAGTGATTTTTCAGGAACCGATCGTATTCCTGGAGAATGCTCTGCTACTCTCATGGCCAAAAAGCTGGGAATAGACAAAGATCCAAAGCTTCAAGAATTACTTCAGTATGTACTATTGGACGACACAAGAGGAGTTCATTCTCTTTTGGATCTTGTTGATTGCCATATTGCTTCCATAGCGCAGCATGAAGAGAACCCTGCTAAAGTGACAGAAATATTCGAACAGATCTTTGATGCTTTGTACGAACACCAAGAAGAACTCACTAAAGTTCAGCGCGACAGAGTCGCCGACCTTATAGAAAAGTGGCTTCAAGAAAGGGGCGAAAAAGACCAACGAGTGATAGATCCAATTGTAAAATTCGTTCGCGGCCTTCGCAACGGCAACAAAAAACCCTTTGACCTGACAAAGATTTTCTGCGCCCTTGAAAAGAAATTTGGGCCAGAAACAGCAGAGACAATAGCAAAAGAACTGCTCGAGGCGAAATATTTCGTCCAGAGACAGTTCTTTGATGCAGAAAAAGAGCTACACGAGAAAGTGCAACGAGGCGAAGCTAAAGTCACTCCGGTTGTTAGAGGTCAGATAGTGCTTAATGTCGTAGTGATTCAATCTGATAATCCGCAGATGTCAAAGGTTTGCCGCCACCCAGAATACGGTTACAATGCAGCCATCATTATCCAAAAGAACTCAAAAGGAAATGGTTTAATCTTCACTAACAACAAGTTTTATGTAAGAGATGACATGAAAAGGATTGTTGCTTGCGTAAGACTCGAAGAACTGTCGCCAGTAGAGCATGAGGTCATTGACTTTTTCGAAGAGATGTCCAGAGCTGGATCAATAAAGGAAGTGCCTATTTGGTACTTCCAGCAAGAAGACAATAACGGAGGAGGAAAACTCCTCAACGGAAGCAAGAGTACAGGCGATGTCGAACCTACGAAGATTTCGTTGCAAGAACTGGGAGAAATAGCAGTTTCAGTGCTAAAGTTGGGTCGTAATTTCCAGTGGGATGTCTGGGTCGATAACCAATTATTTGATTAGAGAAGCCTAGATGTTCCCAACCCCCTCTTTTTTTATTGGAAAGAATCTTGTTTAAAAGATTTTTTTTTGATATTATTAGCTAATATATAAAATAAGCCTAAGGTCTTAACTAAAAATAAATTTTCAATATGAAAAAAACAGATCTTATTTTAGCAACAATAATCGGTTTTATTGACGGAATTTTTTTCTTCTTCATTCTAAAAAATGCGGAAGTAGAAATTCCTTATAGTTGGGCTATACCGATAGCCCTGGCTCTATTGTGCTTAGCTGGAATGCGGTTTGCTTTTTGGATAGGAGAAAAACTTGCTATTTTATTACAGGCGGCTAAATTTTTTCTGGTGGGAACCCTAAATACCTTTATTGATTTGGGGGTTTTGAATATATTTATTATGATTTCGGGAATTGCTGCAGGCCTTTTCTACTCAACATTTAAAGCCTTTTCATTTTTAATAGCCACTATCAATAGTTATTTCTGGAATAAGTATTGGACCTTTGAAAAGAGAGAAAAACCAACATCGCGAGAATTTTTTAAATTTTTAATAACCACTTTTTTTGGTTTCCTGATTAATGTTGGAGTTGCTTCTTTTGTGGTTAATGTCATGGGTCCTCAAGCAGGCATATCCGAAAAAATGTGGGCAAGCATAGGTGCCATAGTCGCAGCTTTCTTCGCTTTCATTTGGAATTTCTTAGCTTCAAAATTTATTGTGTTTAAGTAAGTAAAAATGACAAATTTAGTTCTATATCGAAAATATCGGCCACAGACATTCGCCGAAGTTATCGGACAAGAACACGTGGTGCAGACTTTAACCAACGCTCTTTCAGCAGGAATGATTTCCCATGCTTATTTATTTCATGGACCGAGAGGAAGTGGAAAAACAACAATTGCCAGACTTATGGCGAAAGCGGTTAATTGCGAGAACAGAAAAGGTAAAGATTTTGAGCCCTGCAATAAATGCTCTTCTTGTTTGGAAATTATGGCAGGCAGATCGCTTGATTTAATCGAGATTGATGCTGCTTCTCACCGTGGAATCGATGAAATAAGAGAATTGCGAGACGGAATAAGATTCGCTCCCGTGAAATCAAAATATAAAGTATTTATTATCGATGAATCACATCAGTTAACTAAAGAGGCAGCTAACGCGCTTTTAAAAACCTTAGAAGAGCCGCCTTCCCACGCTATTTTTATCTTAGCCACGACTGAAATTCATAAGATGATTCCAACTATTATTTCCAGATGCCAGAGATTCGATTTCAGGAAATTAACGATACCCGAAATTATAAAAAGGCTGGAAATAATTTCTAAAAAAGAAGGGGTAAAAGTTGAGAAACCTGCACTCGAGTTAATAGCTTTAAATTCCAGCGGCGCAATCAGGGATGCCGAAAGTTTATTAGATCAGGCTTTGACTTTTTCCGGAACTCTTGGTAGAGAAAGAGAGATAAAAGCTGAAGATATAAAGGATATTTTAGGACTGGTTGAAGTTGGCTTAATCCAGAAATTTACTGACTTTTTATCTCAGAAAAAAGCATCTGAAGCAATTAGCTTTTTGAATGAGATTTATGAAAAAGGAGCAGACCTTCAGGAGTTTAACAAAACATTAATTAATTATTTAAGACAAGTCTTGATTTTAAAGATTACAGGAGCAAAAGCTGGAAATCCGATAATTACTGGCTTAACAAAAGAAGAATTTCAAAAGTTGGAGATTCAAGCGCAGGCTTTTCAGGAAAACGAGCTTAGAAAAATGTTGGATTTATTCTTGGATGCCGAGACTAAAATGAAATATTCGCCAATAACTCAGCTGCCCCTCGAACTAGCCATAATTGAATCTTGCGGGGTCGTCTAGAATAGTTGTTTTATTTGAACCACGATGATATAATTAAATAAATATAATCCGTGGTTCATGATAACGAAAACTAAAGAAAAAGAGGCAGCAATAAGTCTTAGGAAAAGAGGATTTTCTTATTCTGAAATTTTAGGACAGATTCCTGTTGCTAAATCAACTTTATCTTTGTGGTTAAGAAGCGTTGGTTTGGCACAAAAACAAAAACAGAGACTTACGGAAAAAAGATTGGCAGCCGCCCTGAGGGGATCGAATAAAAAAAGAGAGCGAAGAATAGCTATTACAAAAGAGATTAAAACTAAGGCGAGAAACGAGATAAAGAATTTATCTAATCGTGAATTATGGTTAATCGGCATAGCTCTTTATTGGGCAGAAGGCACGAAAGAACGCAATAAATCCCAAAGGGTTCAATTCAGTAATTCCGATCCAGAAATGATAAGAATTTTTCTTAAATGGCTTAAAAAGTGTTGCAGTATTCCAAATAAAAGCATCATTTTCGATATTTATTTACATAAGACCGCTAAAAAAAGACAGAATGAGGTAAAAAAATATTGGTCAAAAGTAACTGATTTTCCATTAAATAAGTTTCAAAGAATCATCTGGAAAAAGAACAAAAAAAGTACAAATAGAAAAAATATTGGCACTAATTATTATGGTTTATTAAGAATTATATTGACTAAAAGTATTAATTTTAATAGAAAAATTTCAGGATGGATTGAGGGAATTTGGCAGGACGTATAACTTATTGCGGGGTGGTGTAACGGTAGCACAGTGGACTTTGACTCCATTAATCTTGGTTCGAATCCAAGCCCCGCAGCTAAAAGCAATCGCAACCCCTTTTGGGGTTAAGATTGGTTTCTGTGCGGGCTGGCCGAGAACCATAGTCCCCGAATTGTCCCGCCGCAGGCGGGAGCAATGTCCTTCGGGTAACTCTTCGAATCCAAGCCCCGCAACCACCTACATTTTGTATGAAAAATAAATATTTAAATTTTAATAAATTTTTAGTTAAAAATAAAAAGGCTGTTATTAAAAAAATTACATCTTTTCAAAGACAGGGTAGGGGAAAAATACATATTATTTTAGATTTTGATAGGACTTTGGTAAGGGGTAAAAATCAAAAGGGCAAAAATATAACCGTTTGGGATGCCATAGAACAATTTGTACCAAGAAAAAAACAATTGGAATCTATCGAAAAATATAAAAAGTATAGGGCTTTTGAACTCAAACAGAAACTTTCCGTGACTCAAGCTATCGAATGGTGGGGATGGAATCTCGATTTATTTAAGGATTTAAAGGCGTCAAGAATTGAAGAAGCATCTCGTTTATTGCAAACAAGACCTTTTGTAAGAGAATTTTTTAACATTTGCCAAGGGAAAAATATTCCTACGATAATTAT
>Ga0315279_10004421_pt1 | contig 18863 bp, 22 predicted proteins | sample YL17G06_20_MG_FD_203694 | JGI IMG/M metagenome (GOLD analysis project Ga0315279, IMG submission 203694) | Sediment microbial communities from Yellowstone Lake, YNP, Wyoming, USA - YL17G06_20 | ecosystem: Environmental > Aquatic > Freshwater > Lake > Sediment | place: USA: Wyoming | collected... | reverse complement strand
AGATTTCACATTATCTCTGCCGGTGAAATATAATTACTTATCCCTTTTCCATAATATAGCAGTGGTTACAGTAGTCATGCCCTTCCATTAGGGTTTTGGTCCGGATGAATCGGATCTTAGGATGATATGCTGTAACCCAGGCTTCATCACCATGGCAGAGGGTGGCATAACCTATATCGACTGCATCAAGTTCTCTAAAAATTTTAACACTCAGACATGCCGTAATTTTCCATGATACTAGGTCTTCCCGGTTTTCTATTATATCAATGGTAAGGATGGTCTTATAATGATCGTTTTCGTAAAACGATCTGACAAAACCTTGAAGTGTGTTCTCGTGTTCATAGGACGCGATGGAGCTGTAAAATTCATGTCTTGACAAAAAAATAAAAAATAGGTAATATATTATCAAATAGTTTTCATTTTATATAAAAAAGGAGGTAAATAAAATGAAAAAACAAAAATTGATACTGATGATAGTTCTAATCGCAATTCTTCTCTCAACTGTGGTTTCTTTTGCAGGAGCAGAGGCAAAAAAACTCTACATACCTTTAATTTCAAAGGGCTTCCAGCACCAATTCTGGCTGGCAGTTAAGGCCGGGGCTGAAAAAGCTGCCATAGACTTTGATGTGACCATCACCTTTGAAGGACCCGAGAACGAGTCGATGGTTGATAAGCAGATGGATATGCTGCAGGTCGCTATTGACAAGAATCCTGCCGCGATTTGCTTTGCCGCCGTTGACTCAAAAGCTGCCATTCCTCTGCTTGAGCAGGCAAAGGAAAAGGGTATACCCGTGATCGGTTTTGACTCCGGCGTTGACAGTGACATTCCACTGAGTACAGCGGCGACCGATAATATTGCCGCGGCCGCATTGGCAGCCGATAAAATGGCAGAACTGATCGGCGGAGCCGGTGAAGTGGCGGTTATCGCGCATGACCAGACCAGCCGCACCGGTATCGATCGCGTCAAGGGCTTTACCGACAGAATGACGGAAAAATATCCGAACATCACCATTGTCGCCACCCAGTATGGCGGTGGGGATCAGTTGAAGTCAACTGACCTGGCCAAAGCTATCATTCAGGGCCACCCTGAATTAAAGGGCTTCTTTGGCGCCAACGAGGGCTCGATCATTGGTGTTCTGAATGCCGTGACAGAATTGGGAATGAAGGGCAAGCTTGTTGTCATCGGTTATGACTCCGGTCAACAGCAGATTGAGGCCATCCGATCTGGCCTTGAAGCCGGCGCAATCACCCAGGACCCCATCGGTATTGGCTACAAGGCTGTTGAGGCAGCGGTAAAAGCCGTTAAAGGCGAAACACTGCCTAAGTTCATCGACACCGGTTTCCACTGGTTTGACAGCACCAACATTGATGACCCGGTGATCGCGGCGCTGCTCTATAAATAGAAACGCCTTAGCTAAAACGAATAAACTAAAATATTGTAATGATGAGAGGCTGTTCAAAAAGATACGAACAGCCTCTCGCAATATAAATAGCTGTTTATCAAGGAAACTAATCATTCGGAGTACACACTTATACAATTGGATTGGAGTCCGGAACAAATCAGCGGATATCTTCGCAAAGAACAGATAGTACTACTGGTCAGCCATGAATTGATATATTGTGTCTAAATATGCTAATATGCTAATATGGTAACGGTAACATGATACCGTTACCATTATTTTCGTGGACTTGTGTGTGTTCAAAGTGAAATCTTTGGTGATGAGGATAACCCATGGATGATGTACTGCTCTTGATGGAGGGAATTGATAAATCTTTTCCCGGAGTAGATGCGCTTAAAAAATGTCGGTTTGAATTAAAAGCCGGAGAAGTGCATGCCCTGGTCGGGGAAAATGGTGCCGGAAAATCCACTTTGATGAAAGTGGTCGCTGGAGTATATTCAAAAGACGCCGGGCGGATTTTTTATAAGGGCAATGAAGTGCATATTCCCAACCCCCGGGCAGCACAGCGTCTTGGGATTAGTATGGTTCACCAGGAACTTAACCTTATGCGCCACCTGACCGCGGCTCAAAATATTTTCATAGGCCGCGAACCTGTTCGGGGAGCACGGATCCTACTGGATGAAAATGCCCTGAACAATAAAGCTCAGGAAATCTTCGATATGCTGCACCTGAAGCTGAATCCACGCACTAAGGTTGCGGATATGAGTGTTGCCAAGCAGCAAATGGTTGAAATTGCCAAAGCTCTTTCTTTTCAGTCCGATGTGCTGATTCTGGACGAACCTACGGCGGCATTAGCTTATGTGGAAATTATAGAGCTGTTCCGTATCATTCGCCAGCTTCGTGATAAGGGTGTGGGAATTATCTACATATCTCACAGACTGGAAGAACTCAAACAGATTTCTGACCGCATTACAGTTATGCGTGATGGTTTGTATGTAGATACTGTCCGGACACAAGGGGTCGCGATTGACCAAATCATCAAAATGATGGTAGGCCGCGTCATTTACGAATCTTCACCTGAAATTCCTGAGAATCCTAGCCAGGAAATAGTGTTGGAAGTAAAAAACCTTAACCGGGGAAACGAAATTAAAAATGTCAGCTTCAGTCTAAAACGGGGTGAAATATTGGGTTTTGCCGGTTTGGTGGGCGCCGGACGTACGGAGGTGGCGCGCGCTGTATTTGGAGCGGACCCTTTCGATTCAGGGGAGATTATGGTTAAAGGCAAGAAGGTCAAAATAAAAAGCCCGAGCGATGCAGTGAGCCATGATATTGGTTACTTGTCTGAAGACCGGAAGCAATATGGATTGTGCCTGGGATTGGATGTAGAGACCAATATCGCGCTGGTAATCATTAGTAACCTAACCGGTTTTTTGGGGTGGATAAAAAATATAAAAGTACGCTCCATTGTGGAGCGCATAGTCGACAAATTATCTATAAAAACCCCCAGCTTGAATCAGAAAGTCAAGAATCTTTCAGGTGGCAACCAACAAAAATTGGTGGTTGGCAAATGGCTGGCCAAAGATACCGGTATTCTATTATTCGATGAGCCTACCCGCGGCATTGATGTTGGGGCAAAGAGCGAGATTTATCGATTATTGAATGACCTAGCTCATCAGGGCAAATCAATTATTATGATTTCTTCGGAGCTTCCGGAAATTCTACGTATAAGCCATCGGGTGGTGGTGATGTGTGAAGGCCAGGTTACCGGTGAACTGGACTATGGAGAAGCAACACAAGAAAGCATCATGCAATTAGCGACGCTTCGAAATGGTGGAAATGTATCAAATAACTAGGAGAATGGATGAATTTGCTTATGAAAACTGAAACTATCACTCGAGAGAAAAAAACACGGTCAGATACCATACAGAGATTAATGGCTTTCGGGGCTTTACTCATCATTTTTATTGGTTTCTCTTTTGCATCCCCTTACTTTTTCACCTTCCGGAATGTGATCGGAATACTCATTTCTACCGCTGTTAACGGCCTCCTTGCTATAGGGGTGACATTTATTATCATTAGCGGTGGAATTGATTTATCAGTTGGTACGGTAATGACACTGTCGGCGGTTATGAGCGGTGTATTTATCACTTATTGGAATCTGCCCGTTCCGTTAGGAGTAATGGCAGGAATATTGACAGGGAGTTCGGCTGGTTTTGTTAATGGTATTTTGATCTCTAAATTAAAATTACCGCCATTTATTGCCACACTTGGTATGTTGAACGTGGCTAGAGGGTTTTCACTGGTCATTTCTAAACTCAGCCCCATTTATTTTGCCTTGGATAAGCCATTTAGCAGCATTGCAATGGGTTCAATTATGGGTAAAATCATTCCCGGGTTTGAAATTCCCAATGCCGTGCTGATCATGTTCGGGTCCGCGATTATTGCTGGTCTGATCCTTTCCAAGACGATATTAGGACGATACTGTTATGCCATCGGCAGCAATGAAAAAGCAGTCCAGTTATCCGGTGTTAATATTGTTTTCTGGAAAACAGCCATATATACAGTCGCCGGGATTTTTGTCGGTATTGCCGGTGTGGTAATCGCTGCCCGACTGAATTCTGCCCAACCCTCGCTGGGGCTTGGCTACGAATTGGAGGCAATTGCCGCGGCCGTCATCGGAGGCACTTCACTGAGCGGTGGAGAAGGAACGATACTGGGCACGATCATCGGTGCCTTTATTATCAGCACGCTCACCAACGGCCTGCGCATCATGTCCGTAACGCAAGAGTGGCAGATCGTTATCACCGGCTTCATCATTATTTTTGCGGTGTATCTGGATATTCTCCGCCGTGGGGAGCAATCATGAAAAAGCAGGAGAAAGTTATTTAATCATGATCTAAAATTATATTTATAAAGAAGGCATGGGGTCTAAAGAAGGCATGGGGTCAAATCTTTATTCTTGACAAATAGTTTAATTAACTGTCAAGAATAAAGATTTGACCCCAGTGTTTATTCTGGCGGATTAGTTTCTGCAAATCCCCTTTTGTTTAGTTTGTTTAAGGGTGCTGATTTGGTTGAAAAGGTTGGTTCTGGTATTGGGAGAATGAGGAAAGCTATGAAACAGGCAGGACTTCCAGCTCCAAAGTTTGAATTTACTAATTTCTTTACAGTAATATTTAGAAGACCGCTGATTCCACAGAAAACTACCCAGAAAACTACCCAGAAAACTACCCAGAAAACTACCCAGAAAATATTAGAACTAATTAAAAAGAAATCAAGAATAACTAGAAAAGAGCTTGCAGAAAAGATAGGAATAAGTGAAGATGGAATTAAATTCAATTTAAATCAACTAAAGAAACAAAATAAAATAAAAAGGGTTGGTCCAGACAAAGGGGGTTATTGGGAGATTTTAAAATGAGCAAACAAACTAAATTCAAGGAAACAGAAATAGGAATGATTTCTGAAGATTGGCATCGTGTTAAAATTAAAGATATTAAAAGAGATTTTCGGCAAAAAGAGATATAAAAAATATATCTTCTACTCCCTCCCCCTTCGAGGGGAGATTCTTCCAATATTCCCTCCCCCTTCGAGGGGGAGGATTAAGGTGGGGGTGAGATATTTTCTGTCATTGCGAATATAAGCGCGATAATCTCTTTCCTAAAAACCAAAAACTAATAACTTTCTTCAAAATTTTGACATTACTAATTAGTGTGATAAAATATCAATGTAAAAAATAGTACCGTAAGTTATTTAGGAGATAACCTATGAGACCTAAAAATACATATAAGACTTTAGGGCCGATAGAGACGAATATTGTGGCTCGTTTAACCTATGAAAAAAAGACTATGGTTACGGCGAAAGATATGGATCAATTATTTAATCTTCCGCCGGAGGATAGAAAACAAATTGTTTTTAGGCTCAAAAAGAAAAAAATACTCTCAGCAATAAAACCAGGTGTATATGTTTTTTCGCCTCTTGAAGCAGGCCCCGAAGGAATGGGTGTAGATGAGTTGCTTATCCCGCCGCTTTTCTTTCCGAAGAAAAACTACTATGTCGGATACTCGACCATGTTTAACTATTACGGATTTAGCGAGCAGCTTTTTCAAACGGTGTATGTTCTGAATACCACAAAGCGTATGGAAAAGATAATTTGCGGTTTATCTTATAAATTTATAAAGATAATGGAAAATCGTATGTATGGGATAGAAAAAATAAAAGTAAAAGATGAAGAAGTAAACATCAGCTCAAAAGAGAGGACGCTAATAGATCTCATTTATTTTAATAAACCGGTTGGAGGTATTATAAACGCTTCCAAGGTATTTACAGAAATTGTAAACAATGATAAATGTGATATAAAAAAGCTAGTTGAATATGCAGTTTGTTTTCCCAATATTAAGACCAGAAAGCGTATTGGGTTGATACTTGATGATGCAGGAGTTCCTGAAAATATTTTGAAGCCTCTCCTAAAAAGTATAGAAAGGACATCTATCAGTTCTCTTAACGGTTCGCGTAAAGGCACCCTGAATAAAAAATGGAGAGTTATAGTCAATGATTCACGAAAATAAAGATGAGTTTATAAAAGCATTAGGAAGAGCATCAAAGAAAAGGGGTTTTCTATTATCAATCAGCACTGCGTGAGGTAGAAGCAAAAATTAAATTAGAAATTGGGCTTAGATTTAATCCTTTTGACACAATAAAAAAACGTCCAGTACAGCACGTTTTTCTGCATCCATTTACAGGTGTTCCACTTTTTGATGGTGGTCAAATTAACTGCTTATCTTTAAATGAACTTATAGCGGAAAAGTTACGTGCAGGCGCGATAAGAAAAATTATCGCTCCTCGGGATTTCTATGATATTGACTTTGTTCTGCGTAATAAGTTTGATTTAACCAATAAAGAAGTAATAACCTTGTTTAAAAAGAAACTTCAAGAGGATGACGCCGATACAGATTTAGGTAAATATAAGAAGAACCTCGGCAGGTCAGATGAAGAAATTAAGGAGATGAATTCACGTATTGAAACAGAGTTATTTGACGTTTTAGCACCTGAAGAGCGTAAGAATTTTGATTTGAGTACAGCTCTTAAAAGAATTAACAAAGCTATGGAAGTGATAGGATAATAGATAGGGATAGGTCCCATTTTTTGTCATCCCCATGAAACTTGTACCCGCGAAAGCGGGCAATGGAAATCCATTTCTCTGTCCTTGCGGAGATTATTCCGACACTCCCTCCCCATTAAGGGGGAGGATTAAGGTGGGGGTGAGACATTTTCTGTCATTGCGAACCCTGATTATCAGGGTATGGCAATCTCAACTGATCAACTGGCGAACTGGGTAACTGGTTAACTAAATTGATTGGCTGATCGGAAGATTGGTAGATTATTTTTAATTGGCAAATTATTCTATTTATAACCATTGAAAACTTGAAACTGATAATCGAAAACTGTAAACTGATAAAAAAGAAGATTAATTATAAATACTAATGAAAAAATATTAGGAGGACTTGAATGATTCCATCTCTAGAGACTAAAGAAACAGCAGGGAAATATATTGCAAAGGATTATATTATGAAGATAATGCAAATAAAAATTAAATCACCAGAAGAAATCTTAAAGCTATTTAAAGAGAAAAACATAGATGAAAATTGGACTTTTGCTGAATATAAGCCCTCTGATACAGGAAAGTGGACACATAGTTACCATCGTTATCCTGCAAAATTTATTCCTCAATTAGTTGAAAAGTTAATCGATGAATATATATCTAGTGAATATGCCCATATAAATGATCCATTTATGGGGTGTGGAACTACAATTGTTACTGCAATATCTAAAGGTTTTAAAGCGAGTGGTACCGATATAAATAAAATAGCTTATTTAATAACTAAAGTAAAATCTACCCCAATTGAACCTGTTTATCTTGATAGAAAAATAAAACATTTATTAGCAAAACTTCAATTTTTAGAAAGTAGCCAGAATTCATTATTTTGTACAAACATTGAGCTCTTAATCCCCCAGAATCATATAGAGCGAATTAACTATTGGTTTATCGAACAAAATAAAAATGAGTTAGGAATAATGTTAAAAGCAATTTGTGATGAGGAAGATGAAACCATCCGAGATTTTTTTCTGATAGCATTTAGTCATATTTTAAAAAATTGTTCTATATGGCTTCAGGGAAGTACTAAACCTACTAGAGATTTAAAAAAGATTCCTACCAAACCATATAATATGTTAAAAAGGCATTTAAAGAAAATGCAAAGAGGAAATAATAGTTTTTATCAAATTATTCCACAAAAAATCAAAGATAATTTAAGAAAATATCTGAATATAAAAGTTCAAGATGCTAAAAAACAGCCAGTAAATGATAATACTGTAGATTTAATAATTAGTTCAAGCCCTTATGTAACTAGTTATGAGTATGCTGATTTACATCAACTTTCTACTTTATGGTTAGATTTTGCAGATAATTTATCTGAGTATAAAAAGGAGTTTATAGGTTCTGCTTACAAATACTGTAATGATAAAAAATTAAAAAGCAATATAGCACAAGATATCGTTAACAAGATGCAGAAAAAGAGCAGAAAAATGGCGAAAGAGATTGAAACATTTTTTATTGATATGCAAGAGGTATTTGATGAAAGTTATCGTATCTTAAAAAATGGAGGACGTTGCTGTTATGTAATAGGTGATACTAAATTAAAAGGAGTAGACATATTAAATGCAGAAGTTTTTGCGGAAAGTTTACAGTATTCAGGATTTATTGTTGATAGAATAATCAAGAGAAAAATTCCCTTAAAAATTTTACCCCAAAAAAGAGATTTAAAGACAGGAAGATTTGCCAATAATCACGAGGCAAATTCTGAAGCTTACCCAATAGAATATATTATAATAGGATTAAAGGAGTAATAAATATGAAGTTTGAAGATTTAAAAGATTTATATTTAAAAAATAAAAAGCAGTTTGGAGCTGAAACATATAAGCATATTACGGAATTATTAAAAGAAACGAAAAAAATTCATAAGCAGGATTGGTCAAAAAAACCTACTCCTAATGGAGATCATGAACAAAGTTGGAGGGCTTTTAAAGGAAAAAATTTAGAAAGGTTAGTCCAATATATTATTACTGATGAAGTTGAAAAACTTGGATTGCAAGTTGTAAATGGTAATAAATTAGAAAGATCTAAAAATTTACCTAAGGAATTAAGCCAGGTAAAAAGAAATTTAGCTATTGATTATGGTAAATTTGGACTACATTTACCTGATGTGGATATCGTTATTTACAATCCTCAAAATTATAAAGTTTTAGCCGCTATTTCAAGTAAGGTAACTTTAAGAGAACGAATTGCTCAGACTGGTTATTGGAAACTGAAACTTTCTCAAGATGAAGCAACAAAACACATTAAAGTATATTTTATTACACCAGATGAAGATGGGACATTAACTCAAAAAATGCCTGTTAAAAAGGGCAGAGCGATTGTAGAAGTTGATTTAGATGGTAGTTATATCTTAACTGAGGAGAGTATTGAGGAAAGTAATAAAGTAAAGTTATTTGAACATTTTATAGAAGATTTGAAAGGATTACTAAAAAATGGCAAATAAAAAACCTAAATTTGAAACAACGACATTATGGGATTTCCCAACCCAAAATTATGGAGAGATACCACACGGAGACAATAAATATTCTGGTGTAACACCAGCATTTATTATTTGGAATTTAATCCAAAGATATACTAAAGAAAATGATTTAGTGGTAGATCCGATGTGTGGAAGCGGAACCACCATTGATGTTTGTAAAGAGGAGAATCGGAAAGTAATAGGTTTTGATATAGTTCCTTACCGAGCTGATATAAAACAAGCAGATGCCAGAAAATTACCCTTAAATAATGAAATTGTAGATTTTGTTTTTATTGATTCTCCTTATTCAGATAATATAAAATACAATGAACATCCAGATAATATTGGTAATATTTCTTGTGAAAATCCTTTATTTTTTGAGGAATTAGAGAAAGTTACCAAAGAAGTGCACCGAATTTTAAAAAATAATAAATATATTGCCTGGCTTATTGGAGATCAAGCCAAGAAGAAAAAATTTGTTCCCGTTGGACTAAAGTTATATTGGATACTTGAAAAATATTTTAAACCTGTAGATATTATTTGTGTAACAAGGCACAATCAATCCTCAAATACACCTATCTGGCATGAAAGAGCGAAGAGATATAATTTTTATCTGAGAGGATTTAAATATTTAATAATAATGCAAAAAACGGACAAGTAAAATTATATTCTTTTAAATAGGAAATTAAATAATAAATTTAGAAATCGAAAATTAATATATCACAATCAAATAATATTTAAAATATCAAAATAGTAAATATATTAAAACAATGGTTTATTTGAATATTTTTTGGATTTTTTAAAAAACAATTATAAAAATAGTGGAGCTACAAAATGGAAATATTTACTAAAGATCAATTAATTCTAAAATTAAAAAAAATAAAAGAAATGGGATGGATAAAAAATACGAGATCAGGAAATGCAGGAGGTATTGGAAACACGATAGAGGATTTGCTTGGGATTAAAGAAAATAATTTACCAATTCCTAATGCTGCTGAATGGGAATTAAAAACACAAAGAGCAAAAACTTCGTCTTTAACAACTTTATTTCATATGGAACCTTCCCCAAGAGCTTTAAAATTTGTACCTCGAATCTTTCTACTAAAATATGGTTGGCTTCATGAAAAAGCAGGAATTCTTTATCCAAAAAATGAAATGAGCTTTAGACAAACCATTGGTGGTAAGAATAGAAGTGATAGGGGTTTTAAAATAATTATTAATAGCAGAGAAAGAAAAGTACTAGTTTCTTTTGATTCAAATAAAGTTTCAGAAAAACATGCAGATTGGCTTACATCAGTAAATAGAGCAATTGGTTTAGATGAAATAAATCCGCAGCCCTATTGGGGCTTTGATGATCTATTCCACAAAGCAGGTACAAAGTTAATCAATTGTTTTTATGTTCAAGCTCAAGTTGAGAGAAAAAAAGACGAAGAATATTTTCATTATAACAAAATCTTGATGTTACAAAAATTTAGTATTAATAAATTTATCAAAGCCTTAGAAGAAAATAATGTGTTAGTGGATTTTGATGCGAGGACAGGACATAATCACGGGACTAAGTTTAGATTACGTCAAAATTGTTTACCAGAACTGTATGAAAAAATAACTGAAATATAGAAAGTTTATATGTTTTTATTAAAAATAGTTAATCAAGCGAAAAAAGGAAATAAGCATTATGTTGCATTTAAAAAAGTATTTTCAAATATTGAAGATAAACATAATTGAAAAAACATAACCGCATCATAAAAAATAATATTGTAGGAAAATAAAAATATGAGATTTCATTTTCAACAAATATCAGATTATGGGACAAAAAATCCAATAGTTGCTCGCTTATGCTTACAGGTAAAAGATATAATTAAATTCTATCCTCTCAATGAAACTCAGAAAGAGAATGTTTTCGGAACAATGTGCATGGATGTTATGCCTCGCATAATGACCTGTTATAAAATAAACGAAGAAATTAGGGGAGAAATTATTAAATGCAAAGAAAAAATCAATAAAAATGGCATCCTAACACAATCTCAAAAGCGAACATTAACTCTACCCAGCATTTTAAATTTAACCGAAAGAGTCGAAACATTTCTTTATAGTTCAAAATCCGCTTTAAGGGATTTTATTAAAATCTTCAATGTAATTTTTAAAGCCAATCTAAAAAAAGCAAGATATGATCTTGTGTATGAATGGGCAAAAGGTGAGTTCGGAGAGAACGATAACCTTACTAAAGTTCTTAAGCAAGATCACGATTTGTGGATACAGCAAATAGTTAAGATGCGAAATGTTGTAGAGCATCCAGGCGAATCTTCAGGTCATCTACATATACATAATTTTTGTATTACCTACATAAACAGTAAACCATTGATAGTTGAACCTTCGTGGAATTTGAATGGTGCTTCAGCTACACCAATAATTGGCGACATGACAACGTTTATTAATAATCTTTTAACTTTTTGTGAAGAAATATTAATTCTTTGTTTAGAAAAATTGGATAATAAATTACCAGTTAAGGTCGTTGAAATACCAGAAAATAAAAGAAGACCAGAATGTCCTGTAAGATTTAGAGTCACTATGGATTTTAAATAATATCCTATAACAACTCAATCTAGCGGATGCTAACGTACTGCAGTAGTTTGATTTTGGGATCAGACCTTAACCTCGGATATAACCTTGCATAACAAGGGACACTTGTTTGATATACATAAATATTAAATAATTCTGTATAGTTGGTTAACAAAATGAATAATATAAAAAATACTTATGAAAAAGTGAAAAAAGCAACTGTGGCAATAGCATTTATTAATAAGGAAGAAGCAGAAGAACCTTTCACTATTATTGGTTCTGGATTTTGTATTGATGCAGAAGGTATTATAATTACTTGTCGACATGTAATTGAGGCATTTATGAAAAAGACAATTAGTCAACAACTAGAAAAAATTCCTCAAAAAAAAGATAATCATATTCATATTCTTGAGCCCGTTGAAACAATTATTCCGCATGCAATATTTTATGATACAGTTTCAAACAAGAATGGATTATTTGCATTTCCTGTTAGAGCAAAACATATGGTTGCTAAGACTGATTGCGATATTGCAGGCTTTTCTCTTTGGCCACATTCAGCTATACAAAATGGATTTCCTTGCCTAGAAATAGAAGAATATAGTAATATTTCTGAAGGGGATGCAATAGGGATTTGCGGATTTCCACTTGGAAATTATCTTTATAGACAGTTAGGTACAGTAACAAGCTCGTTTAGTAAAGGGATTATTAGCTCAATTATTCCTAGTCCTAATGTTTCGTTGAAATATTTGAAAGGATTTCAGCTTAATATTACTGCTACTAATGGAAATAGTGGTGGCCCCGTTTTTTTGATAAGTTCAGGAAAAGTATTTGGTGTTTTATCATGCGCACCAATTAATCCTTCAGGTAACATTGTTCATGGGATTGTAAAAGCAGAACCAATTTACAATATTTTAAGACCTAATTTTATAGAAGATTTAAAAAAAGGTCAAATTTTTGGGAATAAATAGATACTGTGTTAAAAGTCAACCAGCAAACTCTCCTTTAGACACTGTATTTTATTTTAAGGTATATGCAATGCCTGGTATAGAGGAATACTATGAAAAAAATAATATTGATATCATGTGCCAGTAAAAAAATAAATCAAAAAACCTTAGCTCAAGATTTGTATATAAGCGCACTTTTCCAGAAAAATTTACAATACGCCAAATCTTTAAACCCTGACAAAATTTTTATTCTTTCTGCAAAATATGGATTGTTAAAACTTGATGAAGAAGTAGAACCATATGATAAAACTTTAAATAAGATACGTTCCTGTGAAATTAAAGAATGGGCAAATTCTGTATTAAGTCAACTGCAAAAAGTTGTTGATTTAAACAAAGATGAGTTCGTATTTCTTGCTGGAAATAACTACAGGAAATTTTTATTACCGGGTATCAAAAATTATAAAATCCCTATGTTAGGCTTGGGTATTGGAAAACAACTTAAATGGTTAAAGGAGAATATAAAAGTGAGTAAAATTTGTCATACAATTCATCAATGGTTTAATGGAATGAAAAAACATTCCTTTCCTTTTAATGAGCAAGAAATACCTAAAAATGGAATTTACATTCTTTTTGAAAAAGGAGAATTGGCTTACTCTACTAATAGAATTGTCAGAATTGGAACGCATACTGGAAATAATAAACTTCGGTCTCGATTGAAAGAACATTTTGTGAATGAAAACAAAGATAGAAGTATTTTTAGAAAAAATATTGGCAGAGCTTTATTAAATAAAGATAAAGATCCCTTCCTTAAGCAATGGGAAATAGATTTAACAACAAAAAAGGCCAAGGAACTACATTCCAATTCTATTGATTTAACAAAGCAGAAAGAAATTGAAAAAAGAATAACAAAATATATACGAGACAATTTTTCGTTTGTAGTATTTCAAATTGATAACAAAGATAAGAGGCTTGAACTTGAATCAAAGATTATTTCTACTGTTTCTCTTTGTGACGAGTGCAAGCCCTCTCCAAATTGGTTAGGATCATTTTCTCCAAAAGAAAAAATAAGAAAAAGTGGGCTTTGGTTAGTTAATAAACTTTGTAAAACTCCTCTATCAGAAAAGGATTTAAAAGAATTAAAGAATATATTGGAAAATAAAAATACATGGGATGGTTCTTTTGTAATATAAAGAAGTAAATAAATATATATTTAAATTTTTAAGATAAAAGTTTTCTTGAAAGTTCTGCCTATTAACTTACTCGGGGAGGCGAAAAATATGTATGTTGTATGTGTAACTGTGTTTGTTAAACCAGAAAAAATTAAAGACTTTAAAGAAGCGACCTTGGAAAATGCTTGGAACACTCGCCAAGAACCAGGCAATGTCCACTTCAATATCTTGCAGGCGGAAAATGATCCTTCGCGATTCTTCTTGTACGAGGTCTATAAGTCTCCAGAAGGATTTCAGAGCCACCAAAAAACTGAACACTATCTGAAATGGAAAGAGACTGTAGCAGATTGGATGGCTCAACCCCGTCAGGGCGTAAAGCATTACAGTCTTTTTCCAGCAGACTCAGATTGGTAGTAAAAATAAGAAGAGGAGGAAACGCTGATGAACTTTGAGTTCGCTACTGCTAACCTAATCATTTTTGGCCCTGGTCGATTTAGAGAGATAGGTGATATTGCCCAATCTTTCGGTAAACGAGCCTTGGTTGTAACAGGTAAAAGAGCTTTGAGCGAAGCAGGGATCATCGATAATCTCAAACAAAATCTAGAAGCAAAGAGGGTGGAATTTCTTCAGTTCATTGTTCCTGGAGAACCTGACTTAAATCTCATTGAACAAAAGATGGTTAAAGCAGTTAATACTGATTGCGATTTAGTAATTGGTCTTGGTGGCGGAAGTGTGATCGACACCGCTAAAACTATCGGAGTGCTCCTAACTAATGGTGGAAATTTATTAGATTATATGGAAGTGATAGGAAAGGGGCAGCCCCTGACTAAACCAGCAGTTCCGCTGATTGCTATTCCTACCACCGCTGGCACAGGTTCCGAAACTACTCTTAACGCAGTGATAAAAGATCCCAATACTGGAGTAAAGGCAAGCCTCCGGAGCCAATACCTTTTACCCCGAGTGGCCTTAGTCGATCCCGAATTAACCTACTCTCTTCCACCGGAGATCACGGCAAGCACTGGCTTGGACGCTCTTACTCAACTCATTGAGCCCTATACCTCTAAGCGAGCTCAACCCTTCACCGATGCCTTGATTCAAGATGGGATTAAGCGAGTGGCAAGATCTTTGATTAAGGCCTATGAGCAGGGAGATTCAATCGCCCGGGAAGATATGGCTTTGGCCAGTCTGGAGAGCGGGATTGCCTTGGCTAATTCCGGTCTTGGAGCAGTTCATGGATTTTCCGGCTCATTGGGTGGAAAATATTCTATTCCCCATGGCATTGCCTGTGCCTGTCTCTTGCCTCACGTGATGGAAGCAAATATTCGCTCTCTTCAAACCAAAGAGCCAACCAACCCAATTTTGGACCGATATGCCGAAATAGGAGAATGGCTTATCGGAAAACGACTCGAGACTGAACAGGATACAAGAGATGCCGGTATTAAATTCGTTCGTGAACTATGCCTCCGGTTAAAGGTACTATCTCTTAGAGACTTCGGCTTAAAATTAGAAGACCTTCCCGAGATCGCAAATCAATCAGCAAAATCTAGCAGCATGCGTACCAATCCCGTATCCTTCAGCCAGGATGAACTTGTAGGGATCCTTACCTCGGCATTGGGTTAATTTCCATAAAATATTTCTTCTGGAAAACATGAATTCCAACAACGGTTGTACCAGTTCAATGATTTGGTAACTTTTAGCGGAAAACCTAGAGAATTTGAGGAGTTTTTTTAAGGCAGATAATTGAGACTTTAGGTATTATTAAACTAAGCTATAGAAAAATAGTATATGAACTTATTTTTAATATTTTGATTATAATGTGAAAGTATGATATTATGACAATGTGAAAGGAGGTAATAATTATGAGTTTAACTAAAATAAATCCCAGAGGACAAATTACCATACCAACAAAGTTTAGAAGTGCCTTGCACTGTAAACCCGGAGATTATGTGGAAGTTAAAATGGAAGGAAACATACTGAAAGTAATTCCCAAAGAACTGATCGATAAAAGCCAGATGTGGTTTTGGACTGAAGAACATCAAAAAGCCGAAGAAGAAGCAGAGTTAGAACTTCAACAAGGAAAAGGCAAAGAAGTTAAAAATGTTAAGGAATTAATAGATGAACTCAATAAATAAATTTGTCTGGTTACCGAGGTTTAGGCGGGACTATAAAAAATTATCTCCTCAATTTCAAAAAAGAATTAATCAAGCCCTCTTACAAATGGAAAGAGATTTGAAACATCCTTCTTTGGAGACAAAAAAACTCAAAGGAACAAATTCTATTTGGGAGGTAAGGACTTCTAAAAGTTTAAGAATTACTTTTAACTTAAAAGGGAAATTAATTATTCTTAGAACTGTGGGGGAACATAAAATATTAAATCGACCTTAGTAAATATTTTGTCATACAACCCTTTGTGTAAACGACAAGTAAAAATGTACCTTGCACGGAAAAAAATTCTGTACCCTCAAAGTCAAGCAAAATTCTAGAGTAAAAGCCAAACTTTTTTCATTTTTTAAAAATTATTATCAATCAAAAAAGGAAGGATAAACAAATGAAAGCTATTGTTTATCTCAAATATGGTTCACCCGATGTTCTTGAATTAAAAGAGGTAGAAAAACCTACTCCCAAGGACAATGAAGTCCTGGTGGAAGTTAATGCGGCATCCGCAAATGCATATGGCTGGCATCTCCTGAGAGCTGACCCATTCTTGGTCCGCCTAATGGGCGGGGGGCTTCTAAAACCAAAAAATAAAATACTCGGAGCTGACCTAGCGGGGCGGGTTGAAGCGGTTGGCAGAAACGTCAAGCAGTTTCAGTAGAAGATTTCACTAAAAATGGGCAGCGTTATGACCTGATTCTTGCTGCTAACGGATATCATTCGATCTGGGATTATAAGCGTGCATTGAGTCCCAGGGGAATTTATGTCATGGCCGGAGGTTCCATGGCTCAAATTTTCCAGGCTATGCTCCTGGGTCCATGGGTTTCAATGACCGGGAGTAAGAAAATGGGTGGACTGTCCGCGAGACCAAACCAAATTCGAAGACAAATCCAATATAAAGGAGAATATATTGCGCATTGTTATTGTTACATTAGGATCCAGGGGAGATGTTCAACCTTTTTTGAACCTGGGAATAGGTTTGAGGGAAGCAGGGCATGATGTGCAGGTAGCTACAGCGGAAAACTTTAAGGATTTGGTAAAAGAACAAGGATTGGATTTTATCCCCTTGAGAGGCGATATTAAGAAAATGCTCTCCAGTCCGGAGGGCCGCAAGTTTTTTAAAAGTAAGAATCCTATAACCTTTGTGCACAGGATGAAAAGGGCATCTACAGAATTGCTTCAAACTATGCAGGACGACATCCTTAAAGCTCTTGATGGAGCAGATGCAAGCGTTTTTTCTTATCTTTGCGGACCGGTATTAGATGTAGCAGAGAAGACGGGCCTTCCGTGTTTTCTTGGTCTGCTAAATCCTGTATTGCCGACCAGTGAGTACCCCAACTTCGCGGTAACTCTGAAAAACCTGGGACCCCATCTTAATCTACTGACCTATGATCTGTTACAATTTATCATGTGGATGGCCTTTGGATCGACAAGAGACCGCTGGCGAAAAGAAAGATTGGGATTACCTAAGGGTCCTATCTTTCGAAGAATAGAGAAACAACAAATTCCGGTACTTGCTGCTTATAGTTCATATGTAGTGCCAAAACCAGCAGATTGGCCTAAACAGGCTTGGGTTATAGGATACTGGTACCAGAAGGTTCGGGATGATTGGCAGCCTCCGAGGGAGTTGGAAAATTTTCTGGCCTCCGGGTCACCTCCAGTGTGTGTCACCTTCGGCAGTATGATAGATAATGAGAAGGATAGAATAATAAGATTGATCCGGAAAACTCTGGAAAATGAAGGTTTAAGAGGAATCCTGGTGGCAGGTTGGAGTGGAATAGAGAAGACGGAAGAGGGAAATAATAATTTTTACTATTTGAAATCGATCCCTTATGACTGGTTGTTTCCCCAAGTAACCGTAGTAGTACATCATGGGGGTGCCGGTACATTAGCAGCTACTTTACGGGCAGGGGTACCCTCAATTGTGATTCCCTTTGTCGCAGACCAACCCTTCTGGGCGCAGCAAGCTTATAAACTTGGAGTTGCTCCAAAACCCATTAAAAGGAGTGCTTTGAATGAGAAATGTCTCTCTTATGCTCTTCGGATAGCTGTCAACGATAAAGGTCTCCGAAAAAAAGCTCGGGAATTAGGTCATTTCATCCGTGGGGAGGATGGGATAGTCACAGCAATTGATATTATCCATCAACATTTAGGGATTAAGAAGTAAATTCTCATACTTGGTAGAGGAAAATATAAATAGGAACAGGTGTGCCAAGTCAATCATTCGGTAATTTTTCGCGGAAAACCTATTGGATCTAGGGAATTCTTAACTAGATGGTTGAGACTTGAGGATTTTTAAATTATTATCGTATATATAAATATATTGGGATAGCAAAACATTTGGATTATATAGTCTTATTTAAAAGGAGAATAAATCAGATGGAAACCAAAGTTCTGGTAGCTTATGCTTCTTCATATGGCTCTACCAAGGAGATAGCCGAGGTGATCTCGGAGACGCTTCGCAGCCAAGGGCTGGCAGTGGATCTTCAGCCGATACGGAAGGTGCGGATACTGGAAGGATATAGTGCGGTGGTGCTGGGTGCCCCGCTCTATATGTTTCACTGGCATAAGGAGGCGCTCCATTTTTTGTCCCGGCACCGGAAAATTCTGGCAGACCATTTACCGTTAGCAATTTTCGCCGGTGGCCCCTTTGCCAAAGAAGACGGGAAGGAATGGCAGGAAGTGCGAGCACTATTCGATCGGGAACTAGCGAAGTTTCCCTGGCTTACTCCCATCTCTGTTCAGATCGTTGGCGGAAAGTTCGACCCGGCGAAGCTGCGCTTCCCCTATAATCTCATTCCCGCCTTAAAGAAGATGCCGGCAAGTGACCTGCGGGATTGGGTGGTGATTCGCGCGTGGGCAAGCAGCCTGGTCGCGCAATTTCTGCCAGATTTGCCACCATAAATTAGATAAATGGGGTTGGTAAGAGAGAAAGCAGAGCTGATTATCCCGGTCAGCTGTACCGATGGCCTTTTTTAAGATGGATAAGGAAGAGAGAATCGGACGGATGTCCGGGTATAAGAGGAG
>Ga0315279_10004420_pt1 | contig 18864 bp, 3 predicted proteins | sample YL17G06_20_MG_FD_203694 | JGI IMG/M metagenome (GOLD analysis project Ga0315279, IMG submission 203694) | Sediment microbial communities from Yellowstone Lake, YNP, Wyoming, USA - YL17G06_20 | ecosystem: Environmental > Aquatic > Freshwater > Lake > Sediment | place: USA: Wyoming | collected... | reverse complement strand
GTTCGCAGTCGGCGTGGCCTCCAACATCGCAGGCTTCCACCTCTACAAGGTCGAGACGGCGACCATCCAGGCCACCGCTGACACGAAGTCCGGAACATCGAGCACGATCACAGTAGGGCCAGGCGCATTGGGCGCGTTCACCATGACGGGCTACCCAGACTCATGCACAATAGCAATCGCATGGTCCACTCCGGCGAACGATGTCGTTGTCACGGCCCAAGACGCGGAGCAGAACACGAAGACGAACTACACAGGGCAGGTTTACTTCACCTCGACAGACGGCTCAGCGGACCTCCCCTACACGGCGGCGAGCAAGTACACGTTTGATGGCGGAGACAGCGGGCAGCACACCTTCACGGGTTCGGACTTCACTCTCAACACACTTGGGGGCCAGACCATCACAATAACAAACGGGACCCTGTCCAAGGTGAGCAACAGCATCTCAGTAGCCGCGGCAACCGCGACGGCGACAGGCCCGACAGGCTCGGACAACGACGACAACCAGACTATCACATACGACTACACCGGTGCGCCGACCTCAGTGAAGCTCTACTACACGAAGAACAACGGAACGAACTGGAGCTTGATAGGGACCGACGAAACCGTAGATGGCTCCTATGTTTGCGACAACCTTTCTGGGGACAACACCTACGGCTGGATAGCGACGGCGGTGGGCGGAGGCTCCACAGAGACGGACCCGCCGGCAGGAAGCACGGCTCCTGAGGCATACTCTTTCATACTTGACACGGTAGTTCCCACGGTTTCATCAAAAACGCCGGCAAACAGCACGTCGAATGTCGCAGTGAACCAGAGCGTGGTCGTGGTGTTCAGCGAGACGATGAAGACAACCGTCACCCCGACCCTCACCCAAACAGCTGGGACGGACCCTGGAGGCTGGTCCTTATCGGGCTGGAGCACAACCAGCGTCGCCAACGACACTGCGACATGGACTCACAGCAACTGGAACAATGGAGACTCCATCACGATGCAGGTCAAAATTTACAAGGACAACGCGATGAACGTCGGCAGCGCCTCCAGCTGGTCTTTCACAACAGTAGCTGCGGCAACCGCGACTGCAACCGGCCCAACCGGCTCTGACAACACCACAGGCCAGACCATTACATACGACAACACCGGCGTGCCGACCTCGGTAAAGCTCTACTACACAAAGAACGGCGGGACCAACTGGAGCCTGATAGGAACAGACGCAACCGTGGACGGTTCCTACGCTTGCGACAACCTTTCTGGCGACGGGACTTACGGCTGGATTGCCGTGGCGGTGGGCGGCGGTTCATCTGAAACAGACCCGCCGACGGGAAGCACGGCCCCGGAGGCTTACTCCTTCATTCTTGACACAGCTGTCCCGACTGTTTCCTCAAAAAGTCCAGCGAACGGCATGATAAATGTTCCGCGAGATAACAACGTGGTCGTGGTGTTCAGCGAGACTATGAAGACGACCGTCACGCCGATTCTCTCGGACAACAACAGCACGTCATACACCTTCTCTGGATGGAGTACCACTACGAACACCAACGACACCGCGACCTGGACACACGACAGCTGGAGTTATGGGAGTTCAATCGCGATGCAGGTGAGAGTTTACAAGGACAACGCGATGAACGTCGGCAGCGCCTCCAGCTGGGCGTTCACAACCATTTTTGCGGCAACCGCGACGGCGACAGGCCCGACAGGCTCGGACAACGACGACAGCCAGACCATCACGTACGACAACATCGGCGTGCCGACCTCGGTGAAACTCTACTACACGAAGAACGGCGGGACCAACTGGAGCCTGATAGGGACAGACGCGACAGTGGACGGCTCCTACGCTTGCGACAACCTTTCTGGTGACGGGACTTACGGCTGGATTGCTGTGGCGGTGGGCGGCTATTCATCTGAAACAGACCCGCCGACGGGAGGCACCTCTCCGGAGGCGTCATTCATACTCGACACTACTGCACCGACCGCCTCCTCCACGAGCCCGGAGACCAGTGCAACGAACGTCATGTTGGACCAGAACGTGGTCGTGGTCTTTGACGATTCCATGGACACAAGTCAGACCCCAACCCTTACGCAAACTTTCGGGACGGACTCGCTCGGCTGGAGCTTCTCTGGCTGGAGCACAACCAGCGTCGCAAACGACACCGCGACCTGGACCCACGGCAGTTGGCTCGTTGGTGATGTTGTAACAATGAAGGTGTCCAACTTCAAAGACTCCACTTACAACTCGGGCGGCAACTACAGCTGGTCGTTCACGGTTACCACAGAGGGCGTCTGGACCCAAACCGACTGGTCGGGAGGGAATGAGGGGACATATCCGCCGCCCGTGGTGGTGATTCCGTCATCGACCACGAACTATTCGACTGGCAAGGGCGAAAACGTGCTGGTGAGCGGAAAAATTATGCTGGAGAACGGCACCAGGCTGGTGAGAGCCGAGCCATCTACTTTGATAGACAGCAGCACGAGCTTGGGGTCGCTTTTGAATGGCACCACTTACACAAAGACACAGAGCCAGGACAACGACAACGAGAACATCGGCGAGCAGACATACTCCAGCACGGAAACGGACTACGAGGCGAGTACCACCGTCACGACCGGCACGGCGGTCGGAGGGACTTTGACGAGCAGCCTGGATTCGAACGACAGCACCTACTACGAGGTTGATGCGGCATCCGCGGGCGAGGACCTCATCAATGAAACTTTTGAGAGCAGCGGTACACCAGACGGTTGGCTAAATAACAGTGTCGACTGGATCACCACAAGAGCTCACTCATCTTCTCACAGTGATGAGATTGGTGCGGCCGGGGATACTTTAGCTACCTCGGTATTAGCCGATCCCAACGCTTTGACTGCTTATTGGTGGCCGACAAGCACTCGAACTTTATCTGTGAAATATTCAAGTTCACAATCTGGTCCTTGGACGGCTGTATCTGGAAGCCCTTTCACTGGAACAGCTGGCCAATGGAATCTACTTAATGTTGATCTATCTAGTTATTCTAACATTTACATCCAATTTGGTTCCGGTTCAGGTTCAGGAAACATTGATCTTGACGACGTAGTCGTTACCGAGGTAACGACATACTCGGTCGACGTCAACCACGACTCCGACCAGGTGACCAACCGGGCGAATATCGACAACATCTCCATCCAGACCAACTTCAAGTCCTCCGCCAGCGCCACCTACACCTGGCAGGTCTACAACTGGAACACCCTAGGATGGGAGACGATCACCTCCGCCGCGGTTAGCACGACCGAGGTGACATGGACTAAGGACATCACCAGCAACCCATTGAACTACATCGACTCCTCTGGGAAGACCATCCGCGTGCGCCTGTACACCACGTCCACAACAACAAACCACCGCTTGCAGGAGGACTACCTCCTCTTCCAAGAGAACTACCACGATTACCGTCTGAACTGGCAGCACACTATCGAGAACGTGGGTGAGATGGAGGAGATCACGGCGCAGGACAACCTTGTGGGCCTCTGGCACCTCGACGACAGCACCTCGGCCGTGAGCGACAACTTCTTTGATTACGGCTCGGAGGGAGTGTTCAACTCCGCGACCATAGGGTGGGAGAGTTCCGTCACGCTGGCGCTCGACTCTCGCCACGCGTTCATCGCATACAGAGATCAGGGGAACGACAACTACGGTACCGCGGTGGTTGCGACGATTTCCGGCACTGGCACCGCCGCGACGGTTTCATACGGTCCCGAGTACGTGTTCAACCCCGGCAGCATCTACGATAGCGGAGGTCGCAATGCAATTTCGGTCACTGCGCTTTCCAGCACGAAGGTGCTAATCGCCTACAGGGACAACGACAACTCCGACTACGGCACCGCCATAATCGCCACAATCTCAGACAACACCATCACTTACGGCTCCGAGTACGTTTTCAATTCAGCAAACACCGCCGAAATCTTCGCCGCGTACCTCTGGTCGAATGTGCTCATCGTCTACTGCGATGTTGGCAACTCCGACAAGGGGACGGCAATCATGGCCAGCGTTTCCGGGAGCGAAATCACTTACGGTTCGGAGACTGTTTTCAACAACGGTGCCACGTATGACATACGTATGCGCGCCCTCACAACCAACAAGGCGCTGATTGTTTTGGATAACAGGCTGGATTCGGCTAAAAGCACAGCCATCGTCGCCACGGCTTCTGCCTTAACCGTCAGCTTCGGCACCAAGACCGTCTTCGACTCCGTCGGCGACGCTGGTTACGTCAATCTCTGCTTACTCACACCTTCGCTCGCCATCGCATCATACGAGAAAGAGTCCGACCCTACGATCTGGGAGGCTTACGTGATGCCTCTCACCATCTCGGGCACCACCGTCACGGCGGGCACGGCGAGCAAAATAGGCGTGAACGACGATGAGGAGGCGATAGCCTACGGGGCCGGCGCGGTGACGGCGCTCGACTCATCGCACGTGGTCGTTGTGTACAGGGACCACGACAACTCCAGCAACGGCACTGCTAGAATCGGCACGGTTTCAGGCACCGGGGCGAGCACGACTGTGACTTTCGGCGCTAAGAAGGGGTTCAACTCCTCTTCTTTTTCCGCGGTCTCCGCCGCGCGCCTCGACTCAATCCACGCGCTCATTACCTACCGCGATGACGCCAACAGTTATGGCACGGCGATAGTTGCGACGGAGCATGGCACGGGCACGGCGGAGGACTCGAGCGGGAACGGCAACGACGGCACAATCCACCGCGCGCTTTCAACCACTGGGAAGATTAGCAGCGGGTTGAGCTTTGGAGGCACGGGCGACAACTACGTCGTCATCCCTGACTCCGACAGCCTCGACTTCACAGGAGACTTCACGCTCATGGCATTGATTTACCGCACTGGGACGTCCGGACACATCATATCTAAAGAAGTGGAAGGCGGCGGCGGCTACTACATGTATCTGAGCGGAGGCAAAGTCGTGGTTGGATTCAACGAGGGAGACACAGAAGTAACTTCAAGTAATTCAGTTTCGGCCAACGCATGGGCCCATGTCGCTGGTGTGTGGGACGGCACCAACATGTCCGTGTACATCAACGGAGTTCTTGATGGATCTACTCCCAGTAGCAGTGATCCGGGTGCAAACAACGAACCTTTGATTATGGCAGGGATGTGGGACGATTTTGGCAATTATTCAGGACGGATAGACGAGGTTGCAGTCTGGAACAGGGCCCTCACGGCAGATGAGATAAGAAGCTACGCGGTGCCGTACGACAACTACACGTTGCACGTGGTCGGCAAGTACGTCGGCAGCGAGAACATCAAGGTCTCGATATGGAAATCGGGCTCGGCGGCTTGGGAGAACATAGACAACCTCTCGACGAGCGGCGGCGAGATAACGAAGACCATCGTGGGGGAGAACATACTCAATTACCTGGTCGGCGACAACATGCTCGTCCGCTTCATCGAGAACACGGGCGACTCCACTCAAGACAACATTTCCATCGACTACGTCTGCGTCAGGTACAATGACAACGGCTGGTCAGAATCCTCGGTCATCGATCTCGGGCCCACATATCGCGCCGACAACGCAGTCTGGAACTGCTTAACCCCGGCTGGGACCTCCATCGCCGTGAAGTTAAGGTCGAGCATAAGCGACAACGACCCTTACGACGGCGGCTGGAGCGGCTGGCGGACCATCGAGAACACGGCCAACCTCTCAACCGACAACCGCTACCTGCAGTACCGGGTGGAGCTCACGGCATCAGGCGGCAGTTCCCCGGAGTTTTACGACATCACATTCTATTACAGCAGCGTGACCCCAACGCAGCCGCAGCTCGTCTCGCCGGATAACAACAAGTACGACAACGACAACACCCCCACCTTCCAGTGGACCGACGTCTCCCGCGAGAATTATTACCACCTCGTGATCGACGACGACATGAGCTTCCCAGGGGACAACACGTACGACAACAGGAACATCAGCGTCGACAGCACCTCATGCACGATCGAGAACCAGCTCTCGAACGGCACTTGGTACTGGAAGATCGCGGGCGTGAACATCAGGGGAGAGAACTGGTCAGAGGTGCGGAAACTTGTCATAAACACCAACCCCCCGACCGTCTCGTTCACAAGGCCGCCTGACTCCTCGCCGGATGTGCCAGTGGACAACGCCGTCGTCGTAGTGTTCAACGGGACCATGGACACTGGTACCACCCCGACCCTCAGCCAGACGGCGGGGGCGGACCCACTCGGTTGGACATTCTCCGGCTGGAGCACCACCACGAACACCAACGACACCGCGACTTGGACCCACAACAGCTGGGCCCAAGGGGTCGCCGCCACCATGAAGGTCTCCGGTTTCAAAGACGCGTCAGGGAACACCGGCAGCGATTACACCTGGTCTTTCACAACCCACATAGTTTCGTCAATCAAGCTACGGGTCGCATCCCCATTGAACAACATGATTCCGTACGACGGTGCGGCCGATGATTACTCTGGCGTGCTCACGTCAACGAACGGCGGAGCCTGGACGCTCGGCAGCTACCAGCCAATCTATGTTCTGGGCTACTCTGACTCCACTTACGAGGGCAACCCGTTCGACTCCGACCCATCTGAATACTCAATTTACAGCGGCAACTACCGCGGTGAGCGCATCATCCCGAGTTCAGACATGACGATAACCCGAGTTGGGGTTTACATCAAGAGGGTCGGCTCGCCAAGCGACAACCTGCACTTCACGATCCGCGACGACAACAGCTACGTGGTGGAAAACGCTACTTTCATTGATAATGCTAGCGTGTCCACCAGCTACGGCTGGGTCGAGAACATCCTTAACAGCTCCAAGACACTTGTGGCCGGCCACACGTACCGCTTCTACCTCTGGACGACGGGAGGAGACTCAAGCAATTGTTACAAGTGGAGGTTCGGGCGCACGGCGGAGAGTGACCCGGCTTACACCAACATCACTTACGACGACAACGTTTCCATCGCCATCCTCTCGAATTCTGGCACCGTGCCCACAAACGACGACAACACCCGCGACGCAGAATTTTACTTCACATACAACGCCGGCATCGGATACTTGGACTCCGGTTGGCTCGAGTCTTCCAGGTATAACGCGGGCGAGAACGTGGACTGGGACACCATCCAGTGGACAGCGACGACTCCCGCGGGAACGGGCGTCGTGGTTAAGGTGCGACACGGGGACAACGTTAGCTGGTCGGATTGGGAATCTGTGAGCAACGGCCAGGACCTAGATCTCAGGGACAACTTCCTGCAGTACCGCGTGGAGCTATCAGGCTCACCGAGTTCTTCACCGTCTTTCGAGAACATCAGGATATCCTACGGCGGCTACATCTCCATCCGCGGCTCCACCCCGCTCAACAACATGATCCCGCTCGACCAGACCACCGACGAGAACTCCAACATCCTGACCAACACTGGGAGCAGCTGGGTGTTGGAGAACAAGCAGCCGATATACGTGCTGGTCTACTCTGACTCCACATACGAGGGCAACCCCTATGCCGCATACGGCTCCAGCTACAAAGTCTACGGGAGCCACTTCTACGGCGAGAGCATCCTCATCGACGGCGGGGAGAGGCAGGTCTCTGGGGTGTCCGTGTTCGTGTATAAGCACGGGTCCCCCACCACTGAACTCAGATTCACGGTCAGTGACGACAACGGCACCACAATAGTGGACAACATGCAGCTCGCCACAGCGGGCTCGATGGTAAGCAATAGCTGGGGGTGGATCGAGAACAGCAGCGCCTCCTTCACCCTCGTTGAAGGGCACCGCTACACGTTCTATCTCACTACACCAGGCGGCAGCTCAAGCGAATATTACTTGCTAAATACCCCCAACGCTGATTCTGAAAGTCCATATTACAAGGTCACGACATACGACGGTGAAAACTCGTATGCCGTCTCATCGACGGACGGCGGCTCAGCCTGGGATAGCGATAAAAGCCGCGACATGGTTTTCAAGTTCACGGACACATACAACACATACATACCCAGCGGTTACATCCTCTCCTCCTGGTACGACAGCGAGAACAGCGACATCACCTGGAGCACGGTCACGTTCAATGACTCCACACCATCCGACTCCTCAGTCAGCGTTTGGGTGCAGGTCTCCAACGACAACACCGTCGCATGGTCGGAGAGCGGCGGCCCGTACGACTCCGGAGACTCCCTGAGCCCCCTGACCGGCAGGTACATCCGCTATCGCGTGCGCTTGGATGCCAGCTCGGACCTGAAGAGCACCCCGACGTTCAGCGACATCAGCATCAGCTGGACGCAAGGGGAGGAGGGCATAAACAGCTGGATAAAACTCCGCGTCAGCACCCCGCTCAACGACAATCGGACCTATGACGGGAGCACGCCCGACAACGCCAACGTGCTGTTTTCGAGCAACAGCGGGACTACCTGGACGGCGCAGGACCAGCAGCCGATATACATGCTGGATGCGGACGACAACGCCGACGGCACCACGGACGTCCACGAGGGCAACCCATACGACGAGAACGCAAGTTACAAGATTTACAGCGACAACCGCGCGGGGGTGGTTTTCACCATGAGCGGAGAGGTTTCAGGGAAAACCAAGGTCACCCGGGGCGTATGGGTGCTGGTGAGGAGGGTTGGCAATCCAGAGAACGACCTGTTGTTCGTGCTTACCAACGTCTCCGACGATGTCGTCATAACTTCAGGTGTGGTAACCGAAAACGACCTCCCAACCACCTGGACCTGGTGCTACGTCCCATTCGAGGCATTGTTTGTGTACGGGAAGACATACCGATTCAGCATCCGCACATCAAGCGGCAATACTTCCAACTGCTACGAGTTGATGACTCCGGGGACAAACTACAGCATGACGCTTGCGGACCGTGCAACATATGATGGAGAGAACACCGTCGCCGCTTACTACGACGGCGTTTACTGGATCGAGAACTCGCAGCGCGACGCAGTAGTCAGGTTCGTGGTTGCGCAGAGCTTCGTCAACCCAGGCCAGCTTGTGTCGAGCGTCTTCGATGCAGGGTCGGCCGTTACCTGGACCTCAATATCCCAGCTATCCACTCTCGCGTCCGGGACGAGCGTTGCACTTGACATCAGGGGTGGAAACGACAACGACCCCTACGATGGCGGCTGGACCGCTTGGACGGACAACCTGTCGCATTTCACAGAAAACTACCGCTACGTCCAGTACCGCGATAACCTCTCAACGTCCGACACGTCGACGACTCCAGTGGCCCACCAGGTGACCCTAAACTTCCTGTACAACCAGTCTGCGCCATCTCCAACATCCACCGCCCCCACCGCCAGAACACTTGTCCAGACAGCACGCGCCGACTTCCTGGCCAGCCGTGAACCGAGCGCTTTGGGCAACGTCGAGGTCGTGGCGCCAGGAGACGTGACGCTCCAGGCAGAGAGTTACTGGGGCAACCAGTTCGTGGGTTCTTCCGGTTACTCGCCGTCCGCCGCCCTTGACAACAGCTCAAAGATCATCTCTATGAGGTTCGTGGCAGAAAAGACGGAGCGAGTCTTGGGCGCCTGCTTCCTTGTAGCGCTGTACGTCGGCGGAGATGCGAAGGGGCCAACGGACTCCGTGAAAAACGCCGTGAAGCTCCGCGCCAGGCTGGTCAGGGACAACGGCGGCATCCCGGAGCCGCTGGACAACAGCACCGGCGGCGTGCTCGCTGTTGGGGTGGGTACCCCCAGCAAGGCCGGATTCTTCTCAGGAGGATACTACAGCTGGACCGAGGCTTACATGCCGTACCCGCGCACGGAGACTGCATTTGCCAACAAACCCACGATTGACGCGGGCAGCATTTACCACCTTGTGCTGGACATCGCCCCGGAAAGCTACCCAATCCTCTGCAAAGACAACTACCTAATCCCGCTGGCTCCGAAGCCCATCCACGACAACTCGGACGGCAACTGGATAAACAACGAGAACTACAACTACGCCCGGGGAGTCCTTTACGCGGATGACGGCGGGGTGAACTGGCAGCCGAGCACAGACCCCTCCAGCACAGTTTACAACAGGGAACCGATGTACGTTCTCAAGTGTGACACGGACAACAACAGCACCATGGACAGTTACGAGGGCAACCCATACTACAAGTCCTCGGACGAGCTGCACGACCACTGGTACAGCGGCGAGCGCATCTCGATAGATAAAAGCTTGGGAGACTTCTCAGGAGATAATCTATCGGTGGGTGCGGTAGAGTTCTACATGCAGCAGGTCGGGAACCCACGTGAACTCCGCGTCGGGATGGGTGTGGGGTCCAGCAGTATCGTGGAGACAACTTATGACGCGCCGCTCGACCTGTCCACAGGGTTCACCTGGAACTGGAGCAGGTTCACGTTCCCAACTCCGCAAGTTCTCTGGGCAGGGGATGCGTATGACTTGTATTTGACATCCCCGTCTTCAGACGTGGCCAACTACGCGTCGCTCGACGTGATGAAGACTGCCTGGTCTTCCAAGAACCCATACGTCGCGACAAGTTACGGGGGGGGGACGAGCGAATACATTTCAGCTTCCAGAAATATTTATGAATTAGGCACACTCTGGGACGCCACAGATTACAGAGACGTCCCGTTCAGGTTCGTGGTCGGCTACAAGGATGCGGACAACTTTGTGTCGGGAGTCGTCGACGCCGAGCAGGTGGTGAAATGGAATTACATAGAGTGGGACATGACAAAGCCGCCGGGGACGGATGTCAAGTTCTACGTCAGGGTCGGCGACAGACCCAACCTGAGCGGCGGCTGGACCGGCCCAATCACTGGAGGGAGGTCGAGCTTGGAAAACCTCAACCTCAGGAACTCCCGCTACATCCAGTACATGATTGAGCTTACTCCCAACAGCACCCTCACGGCTGCTCCAGCCGTACACGAGGTCCGCATAGGCTGCAGCGGCGGGCTCGGCTCGATCCGCCTGCAGACGATGTCACAGTACTATCCACAGCAGACGTGGATTTACGAGGGAGGGGCGGTCATCCTGTCCCAAGAAGACAGGAACATAATGTACTCAAAGCCGGCGGACATGATAGTGGTCAGTGATGATAATGTGCTGGACAACGACTTGAATGTTGCGGTGAACTACAACATGATCAAGAGGGTGAGCGGCGGGCAGCAGGCGCAGGTCGGCATCACTATGCTCAGAAGCGATAATATCTGCACGGTGGAGGACAATCACATGGACAAGGTTGCAGTTACCATAATCTCTGACTACGCGCAGGCCTGGGAGGGATACTTCAACGAGGTGGCAAGAAACCTCAGGATAAATTACGGCGCGAGCGCCCAAGTTTCCCGCGGTACTGACGACGACGAAGGAGCTGTCACGCTCACGATTTACGGGAAGGTGAGCCAGGACAACGTCCAGGACATCTACTACACCGAGCACGTGGTTCCGTACGAGATATCGTCGTCGTGAGCGTTAGCCGGTGGAACTATGCGGGAGTTTCATTGGGTGAAAAAAAAGTGGCTGCTTGTCCCAGTCGCGATTTTTTTGATGCTCTCCTCGGCGGCCCCCTCTGCTGAATGGGGCTGGCGCACCCACGGCGGGACTTACGGATCCCGTGGGATAGCAAGGGTGGCTTTCGACAGGATAAAACACGACACGAGCGTTTCCACTAGCATCAGGGACAATTTAAATTTGGAGCTCGTCCGCCCAGGTTCCGTTGCGCCGGACGTGTGGGCCCGCTCCCCGTACTCACTTGATCGTACCCATGTCATGACGTATGAGCGGGACCAAGGCGCATACTGGTTGAGCTTGGCCGAGAATTCATTGAATGCCCCCGACAACCTTTCATACTACTTAGGGATAGCCTCCCACTATTGGGCGGATGTCATGTGTTATGCCCACCATGACAATGCGAGGCAGTATTTTGAGAACCTTTACGGCAGCGAGTTGGGGTACAGCATCTGGGACAGCTACCACGATCACCTTGAGTTGCAGGCCAAGTACTACCGCCCGAAAGACCCGGCTTTGATAGTGGGGGCGGGGTCCACTTTCCAGGTAGGCACAGATCAGGTTAGCTCTGAGGAAAACGTGCTCGCGGATGAGAGCGTTCGGGTAGGCTGGGTGGAAAACGGCTCTATCGCAGATACTCCGAGCGAGGACAACGTCTATGAGGTTATTTCCGAGCAAAACACGGCGGCCGGCACTCGAACCTATGTTTCGGCGCAGACTGTGACAGAAGGCGGGGCGGACAACGTCATGAAAGCCCAGGACAACGATGAAAATTATGAAATAATATCTGAGAGCGATTATGGCGGCAGTGGCAACGTGGTAACAAACGGCACGTTTAATGTCGATAACAGTAGCTGGACTTTTTCAGCGTCAAGCGGGAGCCCAACCGGTTATTGGGACTCTTCAGGATATGCGAACGGCGGGTGCATGGAGATAGTCGCTGAAAACGGCAGTGACTACTCAGGAGTTGGTATCTGGGAGCAGGAGATTTCGACCACGATTGAGGCGAGTTCGACCGTTCTTCTCTCGTACGCATGGAAGAAGGGTTACGCTGGCGTGGAGCCGGATACGCAGAACTTCTCCATTTCAGTAATGAAACCGAGCGGTGCAACGGTAGACATAGACAGTCAGTCTGGGCCGCCAGACCAATATGATACATGGTACACGGTTGAGAACAAGGACGTTTCTTCATTCTTTGACGAGTCAGGAACGTACACAATCGAGTTCAGCTTCTTTTACATAAACGGCAGCGACCCAACAGCAGCCGACAATGTCAGTTTGGACGAGCTGGTGTTGGACGTGATTGGCAGCAAATACCGCGCGAACGTCCAGCACAACATCACAGGTATTGGGGCCGGCGCAGCCTACACGCTGGAGCTAAAGTATTACACGGGTGGTGACTCAGAGCAGTTCAGCGTCTACATCTACAACTTCACCACGACGACGTGGGACTATGCCGGGAGCCTCTTTGGCGGGTCAACCTCCGCTCCGCGCATTTTCGAAAACAACATTGATTCCGACCACATCTCCGGGAACGAGGTCAGGGTCCGCTACGTGCAGCAGGACGACGATGCCACCCAGAGCAGGCTCATGCTAGATTATACCAGAGTTATGACCGGCGCCCCGGAGTACAGCCTGAACTGGGAGCACCGCGTCTTGGTCAGTACAGGTAGGGAGAACTACACGGTAATGGTATACGGTCACGGGGGGTCGGACGAGAGTGTTGACGTTTTTATCAGGAACTTCTCCGGGGCAGGCAGCTGGGAGAACATGGGAACAATGAACACCACTGATAACCTGATTTACAAGTTCATCGCCGACGGAAGCATAAGTGACTACTTGAACCCGAGTGGCGGAGAAATGTGCATAAAATATGACGATGCCACGAGCGGCGACGCGACCAGAACAAGCATCTACCTCGACATGGTGGTCGTAGAGGAGAACTATGACAGCGTCCTCGCCGGTTTCATAGATGCGGCCAAAGCCCAGATGAACATTTTCATAGACAGGACAATGCCACCAGGGGACCCGCTTGGCGGATGGTTCGGGGACTGGATTTACTCAAGGAAAATCGAGGCGGATGATTATTCAGTCTATCATGATGGGAATGTTGACAACGTCCACTACGGGAGCAAGGAGCTTGTGGACATGGCCACGGAACTCGCCTACAGCGGTTGGGTCTACGCTTTAGGGATTCAAGACTCGGTCTCGGCGGACCACATCACTTGGGACCAGTGGTGGTCAAGGGAGCACAGGATACCGGGCGTGTCGTTTTACACTCCGGGCGCGGTGTTTAGTTATCCGTAGTGTTTACTCAGTCGTGACGACCGGTGGTGGACCCAGCGGCATCAGGACAAACTCGAACATTATGACCGCAACCACCCCGAGCAGTATGCAGTACTTCAGGCCGCTTCTGACGTCTCCGCTACCCATCTGCCCGGAGGCCAAGCCGCTGAATATCCCCTCCAACAGAATGAGGTGATAGAACAATATCTTGACGGTCGAAGGATCCACCCCACCCATGGTGGTCTGACCGACAGTAACCGACCCCGTGGGCAGGGCCATGTAAGCCTGGATGATGAAGTAAACGGTTGCAAGGAAGACGAAGAACGTCATGAGAATTATGAGCTGGTAAACAAACATGGCTGAATTCCGCTCAGCATTTATTTCCTGCCTCGTCCTGACATCGTTCAAAGCTATGTCAACAACGTCCGAGATGTTTTCTTCGGCCTCGCTGGCCTTTCTTATCAAAGTCATTGTTTTGGCAGCGGTGGGAGACACGCTAAGCCTCTGTTCGAGCTTGGCCACGGCTTCCAAAGCCGAGCCCCCCCACTCGGTGTGTTTCTGGGCCAGCTTCACCTCTTCCGTTAGAATGCCCAAGTTCGAGGAGGACGTGACCTTCAGGGCCCTGGAAAGGGTCAGTCCAGATTTGGTGGCGCTCGTGAGAGCCTTGAGGAAGTCCGGGAGGGCGGCGTCTATTTGCTGTGATCTCCTGGACCGGAACTCGTAGGCCAAAGCATATGGTGCGAAAGCTATCAGAAAAGTTATGAACATGGTCAGGGTCCTGATTGGAGTGAACATCAGGTAAATAATCGCCGCCGGGCCGCTGAACAGGAACGTGTAGCCGGGGTTTTGGGTTAAGGTGCCGAATGGATTTGCAAGGACTCGCCTGAGTTTCGCCCCTGTGAGGGATCCCCTGAGTTTTTTTACCAGCCTGATGTCACGCTGGTCCCCGATGGTTGAAACCACCTCCCCGTAAGGGGACGGTATCTTGAAAAAACCAGCCACGCCCTTTATCTCTGCAGAAGAAGTCGTGGCAATCATTATGCTGAAGGCCAGCGAGGTGATGGGAACCCACCCGTAAACCAGCAGCTGGAGCATCTGCGGGTTGAGGCTTTGCCCGGGGAGGAACCCCATAAAGATCAAAATGGAGAGGAACAGGAGAGGCATGAAAGCCACGAGGATGACGTAAATCTCGGCCAGGAATTCCAGAGATATTATGGTCTTCTTGTTTTCCTCCTTCGTCACGCCTTGGAGCTCAAGAGTCTTGGTGGACATGTACGGCGTGATGTCCCCGCCGGTTTCTATGATGGAAACCAGGACCTCCATGAAGCTCCTGAACCTGTCGGAAGGTGTGGTAGACGCCAGGTTCCTGAGAGCCGTGAGCGGGTCCTGCCCTAGGTACTCCACGTCCCTCATGAAGACGCTCGCCTCCTGCCTGAGCTCCCCCACGTCTTTACGGCTGCTCAACTCCCTGAAAATGTCGACGATGCTTGCCCCGCTCTTGCTCATCGAGTGCATGAACCCGACGGTGAACGGGAGCGCGGCGTCAACTTTTCGCCCCCTTTCGTTCGCCGTTATCCCCGGGTAGCTGGTTATCAGATAGTACGTCAGGACTGCGAGTCCGGACGATACAATGGCCACGACCACCACAATGAGAACTACATCCAATCCCAGGAGGAAGCTGATGAGAAATCCAAGCACCCCTCCGCCGATCCCAGCCAGCATTCCGAAGAACATTGCCATGGCAACGTACATGTCGGCGGAGACAGGCATCCTGGCCTTCTTCATGGCATCCTGAATCCTGTGGTAGCTCTTGCCCCGGGTGAACCGGCCAAAAAGTCTCTGCGCAATCGATGTCATAGACATTTTAAAAGTCCTCCCGCGTCAGATTTTGAGCTTCCCAGCCGCCAGCTGTTCAAGCACCTTGTCCGGCTCGAAGTAGTACTGCCTGAAGACCGCAGCCACCTCGTGGAGTCTTCTTACGTTGTTCTTCAGCAGGAAGCTGAGGACCTCCTGTCGTCTCCTGAGCTCTCTCTCCAGCTCTATGGCGCTCCACCCGCGCTCTTTGGCTACCTCCCTGAGCACGTTGGACTCCCCGACCCTCTCGAACTCGTCTGTGAGCGGGTTCCTCTCAAAGATCCTGTTCGTGCGAAGGCTGCCTGTTGAAGGGTCTATGCCAGCCAGCTCAACTATGCTCTGGTTTCTCCTGACCCTCTGGTCCCTATAGTACGTGAGGAGCTGGAGGCACACGATGTCCATTGCGGCGAGCATGTGGTGTGGGACATTTATGGGCTCACCTTCGAGACGGTGAACCATTTCTTGGATGGAGCCGGCGTGCATGGTGGAGTAGCATGTGTGGCCGGTGCTCATGGCCTGGAACATGGTGAGGGCCTCCTTTCCTCTGACCTCTCCGACTATGATGACCTCTGGCCTCTGACGGAGAGCCTGCCTGAGCAGCTCGTACATGTCTATGGCCCTGTCCCCAGCCCCAAGCTTGACGATGCTCGGGACCCAGTTCTCCTGGTAGAGGGCGAGCTCACGTGTGTCCTCTATGCTGACTATCTTGGCGTCGGGCCAGATGAACATGGAAAGGGCGTTCAAAGTCGAGGTCTTCCCGCTTGCCGTCCCGCCGACGATTATCAGGTTCTTCTTGTTTTCTGTGCAAAGCCAGAGATATGCGAGCATTTCCACTGAGAATGTGCCGTAGGAAAGGACGTCCACTGGGGTGAACGGCTCCTCCGCATACTTCCTGATTGAGAACGAGCTGCCGCGGGTGGTGACTTCCGTGCCGAGCGTGGCCTGGAGACGATAACCTTCCGGTAGCGAGGCGTCAATGGTGGGCTTTCCGAGGGATATCTGCTTCCCGGCCTTCTCGACCAGGCGGATGGTGTAAAGGTCCAGCTCGTTTGTATCTGTGAACACAAGGTTTGTTCTCAAGCTCTGGTACCTTCTGCTGTAGATGAAAAGCGGAACGTTAAGCCCGTCGCAGGAGATATCTTCTATGTTCGGGTCTCTAAAAATGCCGTCGAGCTTGCCGTAGCCTATGTAGTTTCGCTTGAGGTAATAATGCAATTTTCTCAGAGACTTCGTGGTGAGCGCTATCCCGTACTCCCGCAGGAGCTCGTTCATCTTTGATTGCAGCAGCTTGTCCCTGTCCTTTATCCTCTCATCGTAGACGAGACGGTCTAGGAGGTGGTCATGGAGCATCTGCAGCGTCGATTTTTCACCTGGTGTCAGGCTTGGCTCCACCAGGTAGTACATTCGCTCGTTTCTCTCAGGGGAGTAAAGAACGCCCACCCACACAAGGGGCCTCGTGATCCAGTATCGCTCGAGCTCTTGGTACCCTGGTGGCAAATCGAACGTGCAGTATTCGGAGAATTCTTTTGGTGCGCCGATCCGTTCGTTTATTGAGATCTTTTCCCCGAGTTCGTCGAGCACGGTGTCGATGGTTTCTGAGATGTTTTTCACAGACTCGTCTGACGGGGTCTCTGACTGGGTCTCGGTAACCGGCTGTGTTTCAGTGACCGTTTCCGGCTGTACTTCCGTGGCTGCTTCTATTTTCCTAGCGGGGGTTGGGCTGGTTTCAGGTGCCGACTTTGGTGAGAGTTTTACAAGCTCCGCGAGCAGCTCATCATCTGATTCCAAGGCGTTTTTGGGCTGCTCTTCCGATTCACCTGTTTTGGGGGCCTGCTCTTGGGCAGGTTCCTCTGGTTTTGCGGGTTCATGCTGTGCGGGTTCGGGCTGGGGTTCTGATGGGGCTTGAACTTTAAGCGATTGTGCCGCTTCCGCGTGTTGCACGCTTTGTGACGATTTGGCCGGAATGCGCTGGGCCAGCTCCGCAAGGAGATCGTCTTTCTCTTCCACGTAGCTCTGAGTAGTTTTCTCCACAGGTTCTTCTGGTGCTCTTGTTTCAGGGGGCATTTCGGGGAGCTTTTCGGATACTTCAGGGGGCTTCTCAGTCGGCGGTTTTTGGGTTAAATCTGGCATTTTATCTGGTTTTTCAGGAATATCAGGTGTTTTTGCATGTTTTTCTTCAAAATGTTTGGTTTCAGGAGTTCCAGCAGCTGGAGCCACAGTGGAGCGACGTTGGCCAATGTTCTTCCAAAATGATGCCTTGGGCTCGGCAGGAGCAGGGGGTTTTGCTTCTACTTGGATGGTTTCGGTGGTGGTCTCCGGTTCGGGAAGCGCTTCAGGGATGGGCACTTCAACTGGTGGTTTTGGGGTTTCGGGTGGCACGGGTAGCTCCACGTGCGTGTCAGATCCAAGAGCACCTAAAAGCTCAGGAGATGGATGGTACATAATTTTTGGTCGTCCTCTACCCTTGATCAATTCCTCCGTTCGGACCAGTTGCGAGGATTCCAACAGTTTCATCCATTTTCGTGCCGTTGGCTGAGAACAGCCCAATTTTTCCGCAATTTCCGTAAGCTCTCTCGGCACGGGGCTACCTTTATCGCTTAAAATACCAGCTATAGTGCTTTTAAGTAGCTCAAAATTGGCGTCTAGCCCCCTAAGTGACCTTTTTTCTCCTATTTCATTGGTTTCTGGGGCTGGGGCTGCCGGATTCGGAGCGGCCTCTGTGGGTTCAGTTTTGTTAGGCTCCACAGGATCCCATTTTACAATAATCCACTAGCATAAAAGCTTTTTTAAAAAAAGGTCTGGGGAGTGAAAAGGTTGATTTACTTGGTAAACCTTTCACCGTAAGAAAGCTTCTTTTTTTTAAATAAATGAAAAACAAGCTTTGCAGATAGTAAAAGTAGCAGTCAAATCTAGGTCTATGGTTAACCGGACATTGGCAGGAGAAGTTGATGACGGTTCTACATTTTTTGAAAAATGGTATACTGGATTTGTCCATAGTTTTTCACGTAAAATCAAGCTGGTTTTGGCACGTAATTGGTGTGTCAGATTTTTCGAAAAACAGTACACAAGAGAATCTGAAGTGCATGAATATCCGAAAGTAAACTGTTGGAAGAGGTTAAGCATGAGGACCGAATTTTCGAAAAATAGGCTTGAAACAACTGATTTTTCTGGTACTCAGGGGCATCATATCCCGCGTGAAGGGTAACATCTATTTTTCGAAAAATAGTATACTGGATTTGTCCATAGTTTTTCACGTAAAATCAAGCTGGTTTTGGCACGTAATTGGTGTGTCAGATTTTTCG
>Ga0315279_10004419_pt1 | contig 18864 bp, 17 predicted proteins | sample YL17G06_20_MG_FD_203694 | JGI IMG/M metagenome (GOLD analysis project Ga0315279, IMG submission 203694) | Sediment microbial communities from Yellowstone Lake, YNP, Wyoming, USA - YL17G06_20 | ecosystem: Environmental > Aquatic > Freshwater > Lake > Sediment | place: USA: Wyoming | collected... | reverse complement strand
TAACAGAGGAGCTGGCCCATGAGCAGGATTCCCTGCCCCCCAAAACCCGACATGATCACCGATTCGTTCATAAAAACTCCATTTAAAAACATTCACCACAGAGGCACAGAAAACACAGAGGAAAATTTATCAAGGGTAAAAACAAAAGGCCCCCATAAGGGAATCCTTGTTACCCATTCTGTTCCGTATTTTTTATTTGAGTTTTTAACCTGGAATCCTCTGTATTACTAATGTGTAAAGTCTTTATATTTTATCAAGATGTTTTATGAAATGTAGGGGCGGCCCCCCGTGGCCGCCCGCAAGAAGGGCAACCACAGGGGGTTGCCCCTACGATTTGGTTGCGGCTTCGCCGCGCTGCGAACTCTGTGTCTCTGTGGTGAAAAAATTAGTTTTTGATACTCCCGTATTCCCCCAGCGGATAATAGGGGATCATTTTTTCTTCCACCCATTTCAACGCCTGGACCGGGTTCACCTTCCACTGGGTGGGGCACATGGAAAGGTATTCCACCATGGAGAACCCTTCATTCTTCACCTGCACTTCGAAGGCCCGGCGGGTGGCCTTGGCCGCCTGGTTGATATGCTTCACATCGTGAAGGGAAACCCGGGCGATGTATGACTCCGGCGAGATCACGGAAAGCATCTCGGACATTCTTAGAGGATATCCCCCGGTCCGGGGATCACGCCCCCCCGGGAAGCTGGTCGTCTTCTGACCCAGGAGGGTGGTGGGGGCCTGCTGTCCGCCCGTGGCGCCGAAGACGGCGTTGTTCACGAAGATCACCGTGATCCGCTCGCAGCGCGAAGCTGCGTGAACGATCTCCCCCGTTCCGATGGCCGCCATGTCCCCGTCGCCTTGGTAAGTGAATACGATGCACTCCGGGGCCGTGCGCTTCAGCCCGGTGGCCACCGCCGGGCCGCGTCCATGCAGTCCCATGGTCATGTCGCAGGCGAACTGTTTCCAGTTCCTCACTGAACAGCCTGCCGAAGTGACCCCGATCGATCGGCCCACGATCCTTAGCTGATCCATGGCCTCGCCCACCAGGCGCTGCACGATCCCGTGACCGCAGCCCGGACAATAGGGGTAGGGGAAATCGGTTAAAGCATCAGGTTTGCCGAAAATTTTCTTCATGAATCTTAGACCTCCAAATTAGAAGCACCAAATTACAGACAAACACCAAATTCCAAGCACCAAATTTCAAATAAATCACAAATTACAAATTCCAAACACGCGAAACGCGGTGCCAAATCCCAAGGAAGCCGTTTCGGTCATTGGATTTCCGAATTTGGAGCTTATTTGGAATTTGGGATTTGAGATTTGGAATTTATTTTTTCTTTATTAGTTTTTTGATCTCTTCGTAAACCTCATCCGGATAAATGATCTTCCCCCCGCCCTGTCCCAGATGGTGGATGGGAAAATCAGGCCCGATGACCCGCTCCAGGTCCTCCTGCATCTGACCGGCGTTCATCTCCACGTCCAGGAAGGCCTTGGCCGAACGGCGAAGTCTGCTGAAGGCCTTCTTGGGGAAGGGCCATAGGGTAACCGGACGGACCAGGCCGACCTTCATCCCCTCCGCTCGGGCCGTCTGGACCGCGTCCAGGGACGCCCGGGCCGCGCTGCCGAAAGCAACCACGATTAGTTCGGCTCCGTCGGCCTGCACTTCTTCCCAGCGCTGCTCCTTCTCTTCGATCTGCCGGTATTTTTCCACCAGGTCCAGATTGAGCTGGATGAGACCGGGGTCGTCGAAAGGCGCGGCGTAGATCATTTTCCGCGCCCCGCTCCCCTTTCCCCGCAAAGCCCAGGTCTTCTCCGGGACCGGAAGGGTTTTCACCAGGTCGAAATCCACGGGCTCCATCATCTGGCCCAGCATTCCATCCATGAGAATGATGACCGGGTTACGGTAGAGATCGGCCAGGTAAAATGCCAGGTTGGCATGTTCGGCCATTTCCTGAGTGGAAGAGGGACCCAGGACGATGACATGATAATCGCCGTGTCCCCCGCCTTTGGTCACCTGCCGGTAATCCGATTGCGCCGGAGCGATCCGGCCCAGACCGGGCCCTGCCCGGGTGACGTCCACGATGACGCAGGGGAGCTGGCCGGCGGCTAGCGTGGTCAGGCCTTCAGACATCAAGCTCATTCCCGGGCCGGACGAAGAGGTCATAGCCCGCATCCCGGTGCAGGCTGCTCCCCAGATCATGTTGATCCCCGCGACTTCGCTTTCGCACTGCAGGAAAGTACCCTCGGCCTGCGGCATCCGCTTGGCCATGTATTCGAAGAGTTCATTCTGGGGGGTGATGGGATAGCCGGTGTAAAACCGGCAGCCGGCGCGGATGGCCCCCTCGGCGATCGCCTCGTTTCCGCGCATGAGTTCCAAAGCCATTCAAAACCTCCAAATTTCCATTGCCGATTTAAAAGTCCATTTCTTCGCTCTTTATTAATGCTTCATCCGTGTTTATCCGCGTTCATCCGCGTCCCATTCAGTCTTTTGTCTTTAAGTCTTTCGCGAATATAAAATCTGTGTTCATCTGTGTGTTTATCTGTGTCCCATTAGATTTTTTTATTCCGCATTTGGTTCACCATTTCTCCGGCGCCAGGACCTTTTTCATCTCCTCGATCGAAGAGCCTTCTTCGATCGCGTGGATCAGGTTTTCCTCTTTTTCCAGGGCTTCCACTGCCTGCTGAATGACCTCTTTAATGAGATTCTGGGGGATGAATACAATTCCCGTATCATCCGCCACCACCAAATCACCAGGGTGGACGGAAACGCCGGCACAGATCACCGGACCGTTGATCTCCAGGGCCTCGAAGCGGAATTTCCCCGTAATGGGAGTGACCCCCCTCGACCACACTGGATAGTCAAGGCCGCGAATGTCCTGAATATCCCGCACCCCGCAGTCCACGATGTTCCCGGCGAGTCCATATTTTTTGGCCATAAGGGTGGAGAGCCCCCCCATGGCCGAGATATCGCCCCTTCCTCCCCCGTCAATCACCACCACGTCTCCGGGCTCGGTCATCGCATAGGCGTCCCGGTCGGCCAGTTTGGCCTTGGCCTTGTCATGGAAAGACTGGGCCGGAGTCATCGGCTCGGGAACGTACTTCAGGGTGACCGCCGGGCCGGCGATTTTTTTCCCCTGGAGAACCGGTTTGAGCACGGACCCCGGGATCGCCCCCGCGACCCCCATGGAATCAAGAATATCGGAGAGGGTAGGGGTCAGCCCCTCGTAACCGAGGAGTTTCTGGATGAGTTCCCTGGACGGCCGGGGGACCTGCCAGCTAATAATCCGTTCCACCGGGATCAAACCCATCAGCCGCTTGCGGTATTTCTCCGGAATCCGCATGCATTTCCTCCATTTCCAAGTCGAGGGAAGATAAGATGACGAGGCAGCGCTCTAATATTTTTTTACCCCGAGCCCGAAGGTTTGTCAAAGAGAAAAAACATAGGGTCGCAGGGTCTGATAGTCACGGAGTCACATAGTCCGATATTCAAAAACGGGGAAGAAGACCAAGTAACTATGCCACTATCGGCAAACTATAGGGAACAGCCAAAGTAAGTTGACATGATCAAAGGCAGCATTTTGAATCAAGCCCATACGAGCCAAAAATCCCCCCCCATCCCCCCTTTATTAAAGGGGGGCAAGGGGGGATTTCTGGAGATGTCCGACACATCGCGATGTCACCTTATTTTTGTCGTTCCATATAATACCGACATATTGGTAAGGAGAGAATAGCCTTAGCCAGGGCCGTAGGGGCATCCCGCCCCGGCGGGACATCGTGCCCCTACAAGGTTTTTTTATGCCAGCCGAGTCACATCCCTGGCTACCTCCTGGTAGTTGGAGGTCATGAGAGGATCGTGCCCGGGAAAGAGGAGGTCGGGCGAAGAGGCTTTCTTCTTGAGTTTGTCGTAGGACTTCATCCAACCCACCAGGTCCACGATGAGGCAGCTGGGCCAGTCTTCCCGGTAGTTCCGGAAAGTGTGGGCGCAGTCGGAGCCGACAATGGCCGTGCCTTTGGCGGTTTTTACGGCCACCGCCTGGAGCGCCACCGTGTGCCCGGGAGCCAGGAGGCATTCGATTCCCGGAAGAAGCTCCCGGTCTCCCTTCACCAGGTTCAGGCGTTTCGTCCCTTCGAGGGAGGCGATATAAGCCTTGGACTTTGGGTCGGCCGTGGCCGCAAAAACGGGACGGTTGGCGATGGGATTCTTGATGACGAAATTGAATTCATCTTCCTGCACGTACACGACGGCGTTGGGGAAGAGGCCGACTCCGCTGGAGTGGTCCCAGTGGATGTGGGTGAGAACCAGGTGACGAACCTCCTCGGCCTTTACCCCGATCCGGGAAAGGACTTCCACCGGGCTAACATACCCGTTTAAATTCTTCTCTTTGGCCAAATCGGGACGAACCCCGGCATCTACGATCACCGTTTCTCCTTCCCCGCGGACGCACCAGAGATAATAATTCCTCTGCACCTGCTTCTCCCAGTCTTTTCTCCACATAATGAAAGCCCCCGAGCTGGTCAAGGGACCGGCATACTTTAGGGCATAGATTTCATACTCCGGCATGGTTCCTCCTGTCGCCTTTCCGCCCATAAAGAATGGCGTTGGCATTCTCATGGGTTCTATTTTTCATTCTATGGGAAAACATGGAAAACCACAACTTTTCCCGGGCCATTTTTCTTGACACCCCGTTCCGGCCGATTATATGATTCATCTCGCCCTCTTCTCCATCCCCGAAACCTTCGAAATGACCCGGAGGTACAGCCAGAAGGAGTGAGCATGCCTGAAAATAATACGCCGCATCCGGAAAAAATCCCGTACGGCAGGGGAGAACTAGAGGTCAAGATTCCCCGGCAGAATCATGTAGCCACCTTGATGCCCCATTTCAAACCGGGGTTGAAGGACGAGGCCGGGGCGGTCAAGAAGGCCCTGGAGAAACCGATCGGAACGAAGAGACTCAAGGAAATAGCCAAGGGAAGAAAGAGCGCGGTGATCGTGGTCAACGATATTACCCGTCCCACGGCCACTTACAAGCTTCTGCCTCCCCTTATTCAGGAACTGAAGGATGGGGGGATGAAAGAAGATCAGATTCAGTTCCTGGTGGCCACCGGCACGCACCGGGATAATACGAAAGAAGAGCTGGAAGGGATGCTGGGGAAGGACATCGTGCAGCGGTTCGAGGTGGTGAACCACCACTGCCAGGACGAAAAGATCATGGTGGACCTGGGCAAGACCAGCGGCGGAATCCCGGTGGTGATCAACCGCCTCTTCTGGGAGGCGGAGTTGAAGATCACCACGGCCACCATTGCGCCCCACCAGGGCGCGGGCTTCTCGGGGGGGAGAAAGAGCGTTCTGCCGGGAATCGCCAGCCTGGCCACCCTGAAACAACACCATGGGTTCAGCATGCGCTCGGACAAACCGGCCATGGGCTGGGTGGAAGGGAATCCTTTTCACCTGAATGCCCTGGAAGCGGCCAAAATGGCGAGAACGGATTTTATTCTCAACACAGTCCAAAACGATCGCAAGGAAATCACCCAGGTGGTGGCCGGGGATGTGGAAAAGGCCTGGCTCGAAGGGGTAAAGGCCAGCCGCGGAATTTTCGAGGTCAAAGTCCCCCGCCCGGCGGATATCGTGATTACCACCCCTGGCGGGTTTCCCAAGGACATCGACCTCTACCAATCCCAGAAGTCCATGGCTTCCTCCGAGCTGGTGGTAAAGGAGGGAGGAACGGTCATCCTCCTGGCGGAATGCAAGGATGGGGTGGGGGCCCACGGGTTCTATGAATGGATGTCCGCGGCCACCTGTCCCCAGGACGTGATCGACCGCTTTATCCGGGAGGGGTACAGCATCGGGGCCTCCAAGGCCTGGCTGTTTTCCCGATGCCTCAAGAGGTCGGACCTCATCCTGGTCAGCAAGACCATTGAAGATAATATCCTGAAAGAAATGTTTACCCGAAGAGCGGATACGGTTGACCAGGCCATTCAGATGGCCCTGGCTAAACAAGGGAAGAATGCCGAAATCATTCTCCTGAAAAACGGATCGGACATGATCCCCTGTTTCGAGAAGGAAGGTTAAAGATGCCGAAAGCTGTGATTATGACCAAAAAATTCGCCGAAATTTCGCGAGATCCCATCGTGACTCTGGAGCGGGCGGGATTTACCGTGGAGGAAAAAGATTACGACCGGGTCCAGCTTTCCCAGGAAGACGAGATCTGCCGGGCCATCCAGGGAGCGGACGTGCTCATCGTGACCGCCATGTTCCCGGCCACCCGGAAAATCATCGAGAGCTCCGATCGCCTGAAGATGATCGCCATACGGAGTGTCGGCTTCGAAGGATCGGATTTGAAGGCTGCGACCGACAACGGGGTGGTGGTGACAAACAACCCGGGTTCCAACTCTGAGTCCGTGGCCGACATGACCATCGGCCTCATGCTCGCCGTTTCCAAACAGATCGCCAAAAAGGACCGGGAGATGCGCAAGGGATTATACCCGCGGGGCAGCGGAGGGGAAGACCTCTTCCGGAAAACCGTGGGGATCATCGGCCTGGGAAACATCGGCAAGAGGGTGGCCAAGCGGGTGCAGGGCTTTGAAGCCAAAGTTATCGCCAACGATATCGTGGAATATCCGGATTTCCAGAAGCGGTACAACATTCCTTATTATTCCAAGGAAGAGCTTCTGCAAAAGGCCGATTTTGTGACCCTCCACGTTCCTTTGGACAACTCCACCCGGGGAATGATCCATGAAGATCGGCTGCGGCTCATGAAAAAGACCGCCTTTCTGGTCAACACGGCCCGGGGCCCCATCGTGGATGAAAGAGCCCTCTACAAGGCTTTGAAGGAAGGATGGATCGCCGGTGCGGGACTCGACGTTTTTGAGGCCGAGCCCCCGGTCTTCCGGGACCACATCATGCTGGAGAATGTGGTGTCCACCCCCCACAGCGCCGGTTTAAGCAACCAGGCCTCCTACGCCATGGCCATGGAGACGGTAAAGAAGGTTATCACCTTTTTCCAGGGGAAAGTCCCGGAGAACGTTCTCAACCCGGATGTTGTGAAGAAGCTAGAACTGAGCGCTTAATCCATGGGCAGAGGGCATAGAGCATAGCGCTCGTAGGGGCGATTCATGAATCGCCCCTACAACCCGAAACCAAAACTATCTTTTTCCCTCGCACCCTGCGCCCTGTACCCTGCCCCCCGTTCTGTTCCCCTTCTGTTCCCCTTCTTGACAACCTCTTCCTAATTGACTATATTCCAATCCAGATAAAGAAATGCAGGAACAGGTAGCCGTCCCTGACCGATGGCCATTGAACGGGCTCTTTCAACGCAGGGAGAGGGTTATGCAATGAAGCGAAATGCCAGACCCCATTTCCGGATAGGAGATGGGGTTTTTTCTTTCCTTTATCGGGAACGACCATTTTGGGGTAAGATAAAGAACCCCTTTGAATGACGGCCAGGAATAATCAAGGTGACGGATTGGGCCAAGCTTGAGGCGGCCCGAATGATTGAAAGCTTGACGAATCATCGAGAGGAGGAAAAATGAGAAAATCGGATTATGAATCATCATCCATTAGGGGAAGGATCATTTTCTTTCTTTTCCTGTTCGCATTTCTGCCGGTTTTTTTGATCGGTTGCAGCCAGGTAAAAATATTAACACCTGCCTCTGGTTCACCCTTTCCTTCCGGGCAGGCGATCGAGTTTGAAGGCGAGGTAACCCGATCATTTGAAACCGGGGGGGCGGACCGTTCGGATGATTTGACTTGGAATTCCAGCATCGACGGGCCGCTTGGCACGGGAAGAAAAGTGACGGCGAATAAATTGAGTGTGGGAGCGCACGGCATCAAAGCCACCTGGCCGGAAAAAAACAGAAGCGACAGCATTTCCATCCGGGTGAATCCTTAGCGGTTTGCGCGGGCATGGGGAGACCCATAAAAATATTGAATACTCACCACGGGGAGGTGGGCAATGCCGATCGTAACCATCCGAGGTCCGCTGGGAAGCGGGGCGCCGGAGATCGGGAGGGGAGTCGCTGAACTTCTTCATGTTGATTATGTTGACCGGGAGATTATCGCCGAAGTGGCAGTGCGGCTTCAGCGGAATGAACAAGACGTGATCGCCAAGGAAATGCCTCCCAGCAGTCTCCTGGGCCGTATCGCCGAAGCCTTGGACCGAGGCATCCCCTTCGGCGCGGGGGTTGAAGGGGCCTATTTGCCCACCTGGGAAATCCCCCTGGATGATCGTCGATATTTGCAGGCGCTGGAGTCGGTGGTCCGGGAATTAGCCCGAAGCCAGTCGCTGGTAATCCTGGGAAGAGGGAGTCAGTTCTTCCTGAAGGGTTATCCCCATACGCTTCATGTGTTGACGGTGGCGCCGTTAAAGGTGCGGGTGAAACGGCTCATGGAGGAGCGAAAGTCCAGCCAGGAGGCTGTCGAGCGGGAGATCGCCCGTTTTGACAGCGGCAGCCGCGAGTTTATCAAGAGGTATTTCCAGGCTGGCTGGGAAGACCCGATCCACTATGACCTGGTTCTCAATACGGAGAATCTCAGCTTTCAGGCCGCTGCTTCCATCATCGCCCATGCTCTTTCCATAAAGGCATGAGCCCTGGGGGTATCCCTTATTCAGCAGCCTTCAGGTTTCGGGCCAACCCGACGATCTCATTTTTTCCTTCCCATCCGGAAGTCAAGATGGGAAAGAAAGTACGGCGGATTCCACAGCGCGGCAGAGCCGCAACCAAAGAATTTTATTGGGACGCGGGTGAACGCAGATCAACACGGATAACTTCCAGAGAAAAAATATCAGCAACTAAAAGATGGCAACCTAGCTCAGCAGCAATCCATCCCAAAGAGTTGATTTTTACAGCCGGGCAATTCCAGAAATTTCCCCTCTGCCCCCCTTTTTTAAAGGGGGGTGGGGGGGATTTCAGAGAATCGTGGCCTAAAGAACATTTTCTTTACAAAATTTAAAGAGTCTGCGTGTTAGTAGTATAGGAGGATCGCATGAGGTTGAAAAACAAAGTGGCAATGGTTGTCGGCGCCGGGCAGAAGCCGGGCCCGACCCTGGGGAACGGCCGGGCAACAGCGGTCCTGTTCGCGCGGGAAGGGGCGCGCATCTTCGCCGTCGATCGCAATCTGGATTCGGCCGAAGAAACGGTAGGCTTAATCAAAAAAGACGGAGGAGAGGCCGTCGCGTTTGCCGCAGACGTCACCGACGAGTCTTCGCTTCAGGCGGCGGTGGCAGCCTGTCTGGACCGATGGAAGCGTATCGATATTTTGCACTACAATGTGGGCGTCAGCATCGCCGGCGGAGACGCGCCGGTCACGGAGATCACCACCGAAGCCTTCGACCGCATTGTGGCGATCAATCTGCGCGGGATGGTGATGGCCTGCAAGCACACCTTGCCGGTCATGCGCAAGCAAAGGGGCGGCGTGATCATCCATATATCCTCCATGGCCGCATGGTCCGATTATCCGTATGTCACCTACAAAACGAGCAAGGCGGCGGTCATCGCCTTAACCCAGCAGGTGGCCATTCAGAACGCCAAGTACGGCATCCGGGCCAATGTCATCCTGCCCGGCCTCATCGATACGCCGATGGCGGTGGATACCCGAGCCGAGGTTAGCGGAAGGAGCCGGGAGGAGGTCGTGGCCGAGCGCAACGCCAAGGTGCCCATGGGCAAAATGGGAACCGCCTGGGATGTGGCCTATGCCGCCCTGTTTCTGGCCTCCGACGAAGCGGGCTTCATCACCGGCGTTGCCTTGCCGGTGGACGGCGGCAAAAGCGTTAACGTGAAATAGAATCAGACACCGGCAGCGTGGCCTGGGCGAGCCCGCACAGCGAGAAGAGGAACGGAATAGGGATCGATCATGGAAATCGTGAATCTTGGGCAGAAGTTTTCGCTCTTCTCCAACTACTGGAGTCCGAAGATTGTCGGGGAGCTGAATGGGCAACAAGTCAAGATCGTGAAGCTCAAGGGGGAGTTCGTCTGGCGCCGCGTTCTCCTCGAGCCCGCCTCCACCCTGAATACCGGCAATATTAAAAGCGACCGAACCGTTGAGGAGCTTCAACGCTTGTAACCGAGCCCGCCAATGGTTTTTCCGCGCACCGCTCTTGCTTCCGGGCCACAAACTTGCTTTTTCGCAGAAAAGGCAATTGCATAAGTGGGCAAGGAACCTTTCATCATTGATTTTCCAGCCAAGGTATAATAAAAGAGAAAGAAATAAGGAGGAGGATCTCCATGAGCGGGAGCTATTCAAGAAGAGATTTTTTAAGGAGTTCGCTCGTCGGTGGAGTCATGCTGGGTACCGGCTTCGGGCACCATCCCTTCGCCCATGCCCAGGCCAACCTGCGATTCAGCACCTGGCATGTACCCCTGGGGTATGAAGTCAAGACGGTCTGGGTTCCCATGCTCGAGGAACTCAAGAAGAGGAGCAAAAACCGCCTTGGATACACCATGTTCGCGGGAGGGGCCCTGGGCAAAGGCCCCGAACACTACGACATCGTGGCCAAAGGCCTCTCCGACCTGGGTTACTTCACCGCCACCTGGACTCCCGGAAGATTCCCGCTGACCGACGTCCTCTCCCTGGCGGCCTGGGTGGACGGGAAAGACATCGCCACCGAGATCGGAAACGCCATGTTCCAACGGCTCCTCCACCGGGAATTCCCGGGGGTCAAAATGGTGGAGTTAAACGGGTGCATTCAGTCCTTTCTCTGGACCAAAAGGCCGGTGCGGACCCTGGGGGATATCAAGGGCAAGAAGATCCGCTCGCCCGGAGGCCAGCAGACCCCGTACATCAAAGCCCTGGGGGCCGAGCCCATGTTCATGCCCCTGGGGGATGTGTACCTGGCCATGGAGACGGGTACGGTGGACGGAATCGTCACCTGCCCGCCCCTGCTGATTTCTTTCAAGCTCCACGAGGTCGTCAAGTTCGGGGTGGTGGCCACTTTCGGGTGCGTCTCCGAAGGGGTGATCATGAACGGGGAGAGCTGGAAGGGGGTCCCCACGGACCTCAAACCGATGTTCGACGAAGTCTGCACCAATCCCTTCCACACCACGGGCGGACTGAACCGCGAAGTCTACAAGGCGATGATGAAGGAGATCACGGACAAGAAAGTCGAACTCTACAACCTGCCGGCCAATGAAGCGGAGCGGTGGTACGACAGATTCCGGGAGGTGACCCGGAAATGGGTGACGGAGCTGGAGGGCAAGAAGCTTCCGGCGCGAGAGGTGGTGAGGATGTACAACGAGGAATGCGAGAAACGGGGGGTGAAAGTGGTGGCCTTCCCGCCTGAATGGCGCAAAGGATAGAAGCTCAAAGGTCAAAGGTCAAAGCTCAAAGATAAAAGAAATTGTATCAATTCAGCTGTTTGAAAATCATATCAAAGCCATATCGATTAGGACAGCCACCGGTGAAATCCCCCCTAACCCCCCTTTTGCAAAGGGGGGCAGGGGGGATTTCTGGTGAATCTTTTCAGCAGGTAAAAGTTACCTTTTTCAAAGAGCTAAAGTGTTACAAAGATAAAAGAAATTAACTAAAGATGAGGAACGCATCGTCGCCTGTCTGGTTGGGGGCAGGCGACGAATTTCGTTGAGGCCTTTAGGATCGAATAAAGGCCTGGGAAGAGAAACAATGGGGGGAGGGGGGGCCTGGCAAGAGTGAAAAAAGCCATCCAGAAGTTGAACCGGGTCATTTCCGGGATGGGGGCGGTATTTCTCCTTCCGATGATGCTGCTCACCACCGGCGAAGTCATCGGACGGAGCCTGTTCAATCGTCCCATTGCCGGAACCGTGGAGTTGTCGGAATACCTGCTGGCCATTTTCATCCTTTTGGGAGTCGCCTACACCCAACAAGTAAAGGGAAATGTGGGCGTCTCGTTCTTCATCTCCCGCCTTCCCCTCCGCGGTCAACTGGTTCTGAATATCCTCTCGACGCTAATCAGCCTTTTCATCTTGGCCATTCTCGCCTGGCAGGGGCTGGTCGTGGGGATGGAAGAAAAAACCGTCTCCGACATGCTCCGGGTGCCCCAGTATCCTTTCCGTCTCCTGGTCGCGGTGGCTGCCTTCCTCACCTGCCTGGAACTCCTGATCGATGTGGGGGATTCGATTTCCAAGCTTCTGCGGAGGTCTTCCGAATGGACCCGGTAATCGTGGGAATCCTGGGCTCCGGCCTGCTGTTTTTCCTTCTGATTATCGGCATGCCCATCGCCTTTTCCCTCATGTTCGTGGGGTTTGTCGGGGTCAGCTACCTGGCCAGCATCGGCGCCGCCCTTCCCATGATCGCGCGGTCGGTTTATGAGTCCTCCTCCCATTATCCTTACACCGTGATTCCGCTGTTCATCGTCATGGGCGGCTATGCCGGAATTTCCGGTTTGAGCCGGGATCTTTACAATACTTTTGATAAATGGCTTCGCAAACTACCCGGGGGCCTGGGCATGGCGACGATTGCCGCCTGTGCCGGCTTCGCGGCTATTTCCGGCTCCTCCGTGGCCGCCGCGGCCACCATGGGGACCGTGGCTTACCCGGAGATGCGACGGTTCAACTACTCCCCCCGGCTGGCTTCCGGAACCGTAGCTGCGGGGGGCACGCTGGCCTTTCTGATCCCGCCGAGCCTCGGATTTGTGGTTTACGGGATGCTGGCCCAGGAGTCCATCGGGAAACTCCTCATTTCCGGGATTTTCCCGGGTCTGATCCTTGCCGGGGCCTATATTGCAATCCTGTATTGCCTGGTTAAAATCTACCCCGATTGGGCTCCGCTGGTTGCCGGAACGGTCTCCTTCCGGGAGAAACTGACCGCCCTGAAGGGAATCTGGGAAACGGTGGCCATCTTCCTGCTGGTCATCGGCGGAATCTATTTCGGGATCTTCACTCCCAACGAGGCCGCGGGGGTCGGGGCCACGACCCTTTTTTTAACGGCGATACTCAAAAGGAAACTGACCTGGGAAACCCTCCTGGCTTCTCTCCAGGAAACGGTCCGCATCTCGGTCATGGTCCTCTTTCTCGTGGCGGCGGCGAATGTCTTCAGCTATTTCCTGGCCCTATCCATGATTCCCATGAAGGTCTCTTCCTGGATCATCGGCCTGGGAGTCTCCCGGTATGTCGTCCTGATCATCATCATCCTGATCTACCTCTTGCTGGGATGCTTTCTGGACGCCATCTCCATGATGGTCCTGACCCTCCCCGTGATCCTTCCGGTCATGGCCACTTTGAAGTTCGATCCGATCTGGTTCGGAGTGGTCTGCGTGATCATGATGGAAGCCGGCCTGATCACCCCCCCCATGGGACTCAACGTTTTCACCGTGGCGGCCATCGCCAAGGACACCTCGCTCGAGGAAATCTTCAAAGGGGCACTCCCTTTTCTCGTGGCCATGCTGATGGTGACCTTTTTGATAACTTTGTTCCCGCAGATTGCGCTCTACCTCCCCGGCATGATGGGACGTTAGAATGGCGGCAATTGCCCGAGTCCCGCGAGGAGGGAGGCCTTCCGCCTATATCTTCAGGGCTGCCTGGAACCCTTCGTGGATGGCGTCAATGGCCTTGCGGGGTTTCGCGCAGTCTCCGATCTTGTAGAATTCGACCGACATGGCCCGCAGGGCCGCCTCCAGTTCGTCATTCGGCTGTGTTCCCGTGGCCAGGACGACGGTGTCGGCGGCCAGGATCTCCTTCCTGCCGCTGAACTCAACCTCCACGCCCTCGGCAAGAATGGCGGTGACCTTGGTCAAAGCGCGGATCCTGGCGCCTTTCTCTCCCAGGCTGCGAAGGAGAACTTTCCGGTTGACCTTTTCGGCATCCGCGGCAATGTCGGGAAGCATTTCCAGGAGGGTCACATCTTTCTTGTGATCCAGCAGAAATTCCGCCGTCTCCGCCCCTACCGATCCCCCTCCGATAATAACAACTTTTGCCCCGACCTTTTCCGGATGGACCAAGCCCTCCCAGGCGGTAAAAACATTTTTCCGATCGATTCCAGAGATCGCCGGTATCAAAGGAAATCCTCCGGCAGCCAGGATCACCGCGTCGGCTTTCATCTCTTTCAGATTCTCCGGCGTGGCCTCCTGGTTTAGCTGGATCTTCACCCCCAGTTTCTTCAACTGGCCGGAGAGATAATCCAGATAGACTCCGATTTCCCCTTTGCCTTCGGGCAGAGAAGCGAGATGAAACTGCCCGCCCAGATGATTTTGTTTTTCCGCCAGAATGACTTCATGTCCGCGCAAGGCCGCAACCCGTGCCGCTTCCATGCCACCCGGCCCCCCCCCGATAATCAAGACCTTCTTTCTCTTTTCAGCGGGCTCGATTTTATATTCCGCCTCCATTCCCGCCTGGGGGTTCACCAGGCAGGTGATGGGAAGGCCCTGGTAGAGATGATCACGGCATCCCTGAAGGCAGGCGATGCAGGGACGGATATCCTCAACCCTCCCCTCCCGTGCTTTCCGGGGAAATTCGGGATCGGCCAGGAGGGCGCGGCCCATGGCGATGAGGTCCGCTTTTCCCTGCCGGAGAATTTCTTCCGCCATCTTGGGTTCCACGATCCTCCCCACCGTACCCACGGGAATGCGGACCGCCTTTTTGATTCCTTCGGCAAGATGGACCAAACAGCCGCGGGGGATGGCCATGGGCTGTATTTCCATCTCCACGGTATCATGGGTGCCCCCGGAAACATGGATAGCCTTTACCCCCCATTCTTCCAGGCGGCGGGCGATTTGTTGCCCGTCTTTCAGGGTGATCCCTCCGGGGATGAACTCGCTTGCGCTGATGCGGACCATTAGGGGGTAGTCCTTTCCGATAGCTTCCTGGCAGCGGAGGACGATCTCTTGAAGAAACCGCAGGCGGCGGCTGAAGGTTCCTCCGTACCGGTCCCGGCGGATGTTCGATAAAGGAGACAGGAACTGGTGAATCAGATACCCATGGGCGGCGTGGATGAGAATGGCGTCGAACCCGGCTGCCAGGGACCGCCGGGCCCCCTGGCCGAAGGCTTCGACCAGTTCTTCAATCTCGGGAATCTTCAGCGTCCGGGGAACGACGGCTTCCATACCCGCAGGAAGGCTTGACGCGGAAACCGGATATTGGCCGCCCGTGTTCTTCACGTTGACCTGCCTTCCTGCGTGGTGGAGCAGGGAACAGATCTTGGCCCCTTCGGCATGGACGGTGTCCACGAGTCCCTTGAGGCCGGGGATAAGCCGGTCTTCATGAAGGCCCATGCGCCGGGTTCCGCCCCGTCCCAGGGGATGGATGTATCCGGATTCGATGGTGATCAGTCCGGCTCCCCCCCGGGCCCGCTCGGCGTAATAATTCCTGAGTCTTTCCGTCACGGCCCCGGTTTCATCCGCGTAGTGGGTGGCCATGGGGGCCATGACGATCCGGTTCTTCAGTTCCAGGGATCCGATTCGAAAAGGGGTAAACAGCATCAGGGTCCTGCCTTTAAAGGATAAATTCCAAATTCGAAGGACTAAATCCCAAATAAATTCGAAAATCCAAAATCGTATCAATTTAGCGGCTTGAAAATCATATCGAAGCCATATCGATTGAGATACCAATCGCTGAAATCCCCCCCCACCCCCCTTTGCAAAGGGGGGCAGGGGGGATTTCTGGGAGATCTTTTCAGAGGGTAAAAGTTACCTTTTTCAAAGGGGTAAAGTGTTACCCAAAATCCTATCCTACCAGCGATGTTGTTGGATCATAGAAAAATCCCGGCGGGAAAGCAAGGGAAAGACAAAAAGTGCGACGGTGCTGCAGTGCGAAAGTACGACGGGACAACAGTGCGAGGAGTTTTTTTTATGAAGACGCAAGGGCGTGCCCCCGGGGCTCCAATTTTCTTGACAAGCAGGAGGGAATTTACTATCAATGGGTGAACGTTTACCGCAAGTTGCTGGCAGGTCCATTTTCTTTTTCGTTTTGAAAAATTTCGGGGCTTGAACGGCATATCCTTTCTCTGTGTCATTCAGCTACCCACCATGGTAAGATACGCTTGAAAAACCAAACCTTTTGGGTTGATGCGATAAAACATGATTTCCTTCGGGAGGAACTTTGAAAAATGAGATTCGAGTCGTTCAGTTCGGCATCGGGGTCATCGGGCGGGGAGTGACCAAGGCCCTGGTGAAGAAAAAGGATATGAAGATCGTGGGGGCCATTGACGTGGCCAATGTGGGAAAGGATCTGGGAGAGGTCGCCGGCCTGGGGCGAAAGCTGGGGGTCAAGATCACAAATAATTTGAATCAAGCAGTAAAGCTGGGCAAACCCCAGGTGGTCATCCATACCACCAGCTCGAGCCTGAAAAAGGTCTACCCGGAGCTGGAGAAGCTGATCAAGGCGAAGGTAAACGTGGTGTCCAGCTGCGAAGAGCTGTCCTATCCCCACCAGAAAGCCCCCGCACTGGCGGCCCGTCTGGACCGGCTGGTCAAGAAATGCGGGGTCACGGTCCTGGGAACCGGGGTGAACCCGGGCTTCCTGATGGATGCCTGGCCCCTCTTCATGTCGGGCGTGTGCACCGACGTGAAGGAAGTGAAAGTCAGCCGGGTTCAGGATGCCTCCTCCCGCCGGATTCCCTTCCAGGAAAAGATCGGGGCGGGAAAGACGAAAAAAGAATTTCAAAAACTGGTCAACGAGGGAAAGATCCGCCACGTGGGGCTCCCGGAGTCCGTGGCCATGATCGCCGCCGGCCTGGGGTGGAAGGTGGACAAGGTTACCGAGACCATCGGCCCGATTCTATACCGGAAAACCGTGAAAAGCGGCTACATCACCGTGAAACCCGGCCGGGTGGCGGGGGTCAAACAGGTGGGGCGCGGATGGAGCAAGGGAAAGGCTTTAATCACGCTGAATTTTGAAGCCTCCATCGGGGCCGGCGAGTCTTACGATTCCGTGTCGCTCAAAGGAACTCCCAACATGGATGTCATCGTCAAGGGAGGCACGCACGGGGATATCGCCACCGTGGCCATGCTGACCAACGCGGTCCCCAGAATCCTCGAGATTCCTCCAGGGCTGAAAGCCATGAAGGACCTGATTATCTCCTCGGTGCCCAACAAGGCTTAGGAAAAATCGGCAGGGCACGCGCAGCGGAAAGAAGGAGGAATTTCAGCAATGGCAAAACTCTCAACCCTGCAACGGTATGAAGCCAAATTTGCCAAGTCCAAAGAAATGTTTGCCCGATCGGAAGGAATGGTTCCCCGCGGGGTGGCCCATGATGCCTGGCAAGTATCGCCTTTTCCCCTTTTCATGACCCGGGCCGAAGGCTCCCACATCTGGGACGTGGATGGGAACGAGTTCATCGATTATTTCGGGGGGCATGGGGGGAAAATGCTCGGCCATGCCCACCCGGTGGTAATCCGTGCGGCACAGGAGCAGCTGGGAAGGGGGGTTCAGTTCGGCACCTGTTGTGACCTCATGCTGGATTGGGCGGGGATCATCCAGAAGCTGGTTCCTTCGGCCGAGCGGGTCGAGTTCACCAACTCCGGGACGGAAGCGATCATGCTCGGAGTCCGCCTCGCCCGGGCCTACACCGGAAGGAAAAAGATCATCCGGTTCCAGTTTCACTTCGCCGGGGCCTACGACGCGGTTACGGTGGGCTACAAGAAACCTTTCCAGGTGTCGGTTTCCGGGGGAATTCTCCCTTCAGCGGTGGAAGACACGATCGTGCTTCCCATGAACGAAGAAGCGGTCCTGGAAGAGGCCCTGCGGAACCGGGATGTGGCGGCGGTGATGGTGGAGGCTGCCGGCGCCAGTTCGGGGGTCATCGGCATTAAACCCTCCTTTTATCAAACCATGCGGGAATTGACGGAGAAATACGGGTCCCTGCTCTTATTCGATGAAATCGTGACCGGGTTCCGGTACTCCCCCGGCGGGGTTCAGGCAGCGGTAGGGGTGACTCCGGATTTAACCACCCTGGGCAAGGGGATCACCGGGGTCATGCCGGGGGCGGGGGCCATCGTGGGAAAGAAAAACGTCATGGAGATGTTCCTTTTCAAAGATGAACGCTGGAACCGGTACAAGCGGGTTTCGCATTTCGGGACCTTCAACGCCAATCCCCTCTGCGCGGCCACCGGCATTGCTTACCTGAACGTCATCGCCACCGGGCAGCCGACCCGGGATGCCAACCGCAACGCCCGGAAGCTGCGGGACGGAATGCAGGTGAAACTGGATGAAAGGGAGATCCCGGGCTGCATTTACGACAGCAACTTTTCCGTGGTCCATGCTTATTTGGGAAAATGCGACCTCCAGGGAAAATGCGACCGGGTGGTCTGCGTGAATGCCGGGAAAGAACGTCCGGCGGAAGTCGGCGAGGCCCTCTACCGAAATTTGGCCCTCCACGGGGTGAAGACGGCCACCCGCGGGTACGATCTCTTCCTTTCTGCGGTCCATACCGAGGGGGACCTGCAGAAAACCATCGACGCTTTTGGATCCTCCCTGGATACCCTTTTGGAGGAGAAAAAACTGTAATAGGGAAATTGGGGTCCCCCGTTTCCCGCTGACCGTAAAACGAAGCGGAGGGGCCAATTAGGTTCCGGCAATCCCCTGGAGTTTCCATTATTATTGAGCGTGGCAGAAGTATGGAACTTCATCCAGTCTACCATTCCCCCCTCACCCCGCCCTCTCCCCCCCCTGCTGGGGGAAGGTGTGAAAAAATCGAATTAGTTCTTTTTCACGTCATTCCGGCGAAAGCCGGGATCCAGTGTTTTCAAGGATTTACGAACTTACTGGACCCCGGTTTTCACCGGGGTGAGGGCTGAAAATCAATTTTTTCACACCTTCGGGGAAGAGGAGAAAGGTGAGGGGGGCGATTTGAGTGCCGCTCAGCGTTCCATTATTTATACGAAGCTAATCATTGATGATCTCGTAAAAAGTCTCTTGGAGCGTCACCCCGGCGAAAGCCGGGGTCCAGAACATCTTGAAATAACTGCATA
>Ga0315279_10004417_pt1 | contig 18869 bp, 15 predicted proteins | sample YL17G06_20_MG_FD_203694 | JGI IMG/M metagenome (GOLD analysis project Ga0315279, IMG submission 203694) | Sediment microbial communities from Yellowstone Lake, YNP, Wyoming, USA - YL17G06_20 | ecosystem: Environmental > Aquatic > Freshwater > Lake > Sediment | place: USA: Wyoming | collected... | reverse complement strand
CTTGGCACATTGTTCGGCCAGCTCGATGCCGTCGGGGTTGAGGTCTTCGTCCTGGTCGGGGTTATAGAGGTTGTAACCGGCAGATAGTTCTTCGCTGTCAGCCAGAAGGTCGTTGTCGAGGTCATTTGCATCCGGTGCTAACTGCCCAACGGGCTTAACAACATAGTCTAACGGCAATTGGTGCTCGTTTGGGTCATAGGGGAAGCGAAGTTCAAGCACCCTTAGCAAACGGTCGATTTCAGCCCTGCCTTTGTGCACGCTGCCGTAGCAATTGAATGACCCGTGTTCCATATAGTGCAATGCCAAATCAGGCAAGAACCTTCTTTCCAGAGGGTCATTTGGGTCGGGATAGTGCAAGTTTAGTTTTGGGTTGATAATTTCCCATCCGCCCATGTGAATCCATTGGCCGCAGATGTAGCACTGCTCAAGTCCATCGAGGGCGTGCAGGAATTTATACGTTTCGTTTGGTTCGGCCTGATATTGCTCTGGCAATTCGGCGACAACAGCGGCACAGCGTCTGGCTAATTCCACTCCATCGAGTATGCCATTTCGGCTCTGGTCGGGGTCGAAGGGACGGTATCCGATTGCAGATTCTTCGTTATTAGAAAGCAGGTCTTTGTCTGAATCTTTAGGGACCGGCAATTGATGGTCATTGGGGTCCCAGGGCAGTCGCCGCTCCAGAGCTTGCAATAGCGAAGGCACATCAAGTCTGCCATTGTGCACATTGCCGGCATAGCTGAATGAGCCGTGCTCCATATAATGCAGAGAAATGAAAGGACAGGTAACGTTTAAGCTGCGTTTTGGGTTGATGATTTCTAAGTAACCCATATTTACCTGGGTGGGACAAATGTCACAGGTTTCCAAACCAAAGGCATAGTGCCCGATTTTGTAGGTTCCGTTTGGTTCTGCTGGTTTGTCCCACGGCAGGTCATTGATGTCGGCTGCGCAGAGCTTTGCTAATTCGACTCCATCGGGTATGCCGTTTCGGTTCTGGTCGGGATTGAAATCCAAGTAGGCGAGAGCGGCTTCCTCGGCGTCTGCGAGTAAATCGGCGTCTGCATCCTGTGCGACCGGCAATTGATGCTGGTCTGGCGGGTCTGCCGCAAGGGCTTTATTAGTAATTGCTGCTGTCCCCAACGTTATTGCAGCAGCGACACCTGCCGAAACCATCCGCCGCTTGAACTTCCTGTTCTCTCTGGCGTGCTTTTGATGTGCTCTTCTTAATCTTCTCATTGTTTTCCTTCCGCAATTTAGTTCGTTGTTGTGAGTTCATAGTTCGTTGACAAAGAACTACCAACTATGAACTATGGACTATTTTACCAAATCTTATCGGTCTTGTCCAGCACTTTTGCTGGCTTTTTTGCCCTTCCTGTCTTCGACGGAAAACAGGGGAACGAACTATGAGTCGCGAAGTGCCGGATACGAAACGCGAGTTACCAACCGAGCCAACTCCAAAAAAATTCATAAATTTTCTGGTGTGGATTGGCTGCTATCGACTTTGATTTTATTGGACACGTAAACAGCCAAACAAAGGCGGCTCTTTGCATGCCCTACATATAGTAGTCCAGGCGTAAGTGGTTCTCTTATGTGGTAGTTTGGGTTATAGGGCGTTGCTTCGGGCTGTCTTTGGCGGGCTAAAGAAAAAATGTTTGCCCTGTCGATATTGCGCAGGTTGAACCCGTGAGATAACTAACCCACGGAGTTCATCTCGTGAAATAATTTTCTTATCTCACGGGTTGGCGGGGGATTTTGACGGGTCTTGAAGGACGTTGTGTATGAGCAAAAGAGAGTTGATAGACTGCATTTGTCAAATCAACAAAAGCGCCAGGCCGGAATTTCTCGCCAATTTTACCGAAGAGGAATTGACCGCATATCTCGAGCACCTGATGGAGCTTGATTTGGAGGAACTGGCCGTTGGAACTGAGTGTTCATAGTTGGTAGTTCGTTAACGACAAACAATGAACTTACAACAGTGAACTACTTGTTCTCGTCAAGTTGGTCGCCTACTATACCTTTGCTGATGTTGCTAAGCCCGCCCTTCCTGGAATTGCGTCTCGTTCCTTCCGCTGGACCGGATGCAGGTTGCTCGGCGGGACTGCCGGGTTCTGCAGTTCTCTTTTCACTTTCGGACTGCTCAATGAAAGGCGATGGCGACGGCGCCTGGTCGGCAGAGACAGGCGGCGACACCTCGGCAATATTGTTTAGCTTAAATTCCACCGCCAGCGGGACAAAATCATTAGGCACGTAAAAGGCAAAGTCTATCCACTTGACATTTTCAGTGAAATCGCCGCTGTCTATTTTTATCTGGTCGTTGAGCTTTTTTTCTTGCAACTGGTTAGCTGCTTTCAGGTAACCAACCGGGTAAACATTTTTTCCTTTTCCGGCAAAGGCGTTTTCAGAATCACTTTTTCGCTTGCAGATTAGTCTCAGTTGAGAGGGCGTAAATTGGCCGGCGTCCTTGGCTGCGCTTCTTTTTATCCCCACCCGCACAATGGTCAGGATGTGACCGCTCCTGGGTGACAGGGGTTTGCCGTCCGGGTTTTTTATATCCTCCGGAGCATACCATGCGCCATTTTTCTTTGGCACCTCTATTGCCTGCGAGACCGTTACGACGGATACACCATCGGCGATGTTGTGTCGGTTCAGGAAAAGCTGGTCCAGAAAGTTGGCCCGCAAAGTAGCAAAGCTTCTTGGGTTGCGGATGGCACGAAGACTACCGTTACTCATCATACTGAACCATCCTGTTGCGAAACCATCAGCATTCAGCAGGACCTTGTCAGGGGCGTCGGCGTCCGGGTTTCTGGGGTCATAACGCTGGTAAGGGTAATTGTTTGGCAAAGGCGCCATTGCGAGTGCTGTAAGCAAAAGGCCCGAGATGATAAGGCCTAAGAAGACACCGCACACGACCCGGCCGATACGCTCAGGCCAGAGCCCCAAATCGACCGGCTGGCGAATTAGCTGAGCGGCTATTGTTTGCAGGATGGCAAATACCAGAACAAATAGCAGCACAAAACAGAGGGAGTGTGCCCAGGGTATCAGAGAGGCGAAGCTGCCGTCGCCGGCGTGGCTGATAGCGATGTTCGCTAAAGGCTCGAAGTAACCGAAAGCGGCCGCACTTGCGCAAATACCGAGTATTATTGTAAAGAATGCTTTGACAAGCGTGCCTTTTAGATACTGGTAGGCAGCACAACCCAGGATTACCAACACTACAAATAAGCTTCCCATTACAATGTCTCCGGTTCCGTTATTTCGCCAGATATAGGTTCACTAATCACTATTCTGTGGTGCTGTTGTTTTCCCTTTGGGCGGGGAAATCACTCTGAGCATTTCGTTTACCGATGTCACTTGGCTGATGACTTTTCTGAGCGCCTGTTCCTGCAGGTAAAGCATTTTAGCACGTCTGAATTGCGTGCCGATTTCCGGCAGTGACTTTGATTGTTTTATGACATTTCGCAGCTCGTCATTTAATATAATAGTTTCAAATACCCCTGTCCTGCCAACAAAGCCAGTTCCCTGACACTGTTCGCAGGTTGTGGGTTTGCCGTGTTTGTCATACTGCACTTTGCCGGCACGGTAAAGCACTTTTGTTTTTTCTGCGGAGATATTAAACTTTCTGAAAAGCTCCTTGTCCGGCGCGTATGCCTGCTTGCATCCGTTACAGAGTTTTCTGACCAGCCGTTGGTTGCTTATGCTCAGCAGTGTATCAACGGCGAGATTTATGTTGCCGACCAACTTTATCCATTTGCCCAGCGCCTGTATCACGCCATCTGCTTCGAGCGTAACATATACCAGTTTCCCATCTTTGGAGGATGTGCAGGCCACCTGGGCAGTTTCGGCATCCTCGCAGTCGGCAACGCCCACGATATCCGGCCCCATCCTTACCACTGCCTGTAACTTTTTGGCAAACGTGGTCGTGCCGGTATCGCTGAGGGTGTAGATGTTTTGAGTTATGTTCGGTAGTTCCGCGGAAGGCCGCCGTTCAAGCGTGTTTATACTGTTCAGGAAGGCGTCATGATTCCGCAGCAGTGCGTAGAATGTAGTTGTCACGCCGCTTTTCTTGGGACCCGTTATGATAAATAGACCCTGTTTTACCTCCCGAAATCTGTTTAATTGTTCGTATTGGTCGGGCATCAGGCCAATGTCAGCCAGCTTTGTGATGTTCTCTCGTGTCAGTAACTTTAGTCTGACTTGCTCTCCGACAGTTGAGCCGGCGGTAGTAACTTCCCATTCGGTATTTCCCTTGTCCTTGGAGACCCTGAATTTTCCTTTTTGTGGTTTTCGTATTTCTTTGGTGTCCAGGTCGGCTAATTGCTTTAGAAAGTGAGTAAGATATTTCATTTGCTCTTTGGGGATGCTTGGCTGTTTTAATGATGCCCCATCAATGTTGTAGGTTACGCTGTAATCTTGCGCCGTCGGGGAAAACATAATGGTGCTTGCCCTTCGCCAGATGGCATCTGTCAGAATTTCGTAGGATGTCTTATAGCCGAAAAACTCCGGCGTCCTCGGCTCAGGCAGGGGAACTTCATTCTTGTTGGCCGTGAAGAAAACAAAGTTTTTCATTCCGCCAAGTTTCTTTTCTTCACCGGCGAACAGCCCTTTGATATGCTGAATGGTCAGAACCCGGTCAAAGTCTAAAACTCTGGCGTTGCGGTGTTTTACATACATAAGAGATGTTGTTGCCACAGCTATCAGGTAAAGCAGCATCCCGATAATAAAGATAGGCATTACCAGCCAGATTATTGCTCCTGCCGCACCTGCTCCGAGAACAATCCCTGTCCAGAAGACCTCTTTTGTTTCCACCGCCTTTGCATCGCTGTTTACCCAGCTAATCAACGGCAGCCATAGGAAAAACAGAACCAGAAAGGTAATAAGTTTGATTATGGATATGTAGCCACCGTATTCGACGGAAACCAATAATAAATCCGGCATAAGGTGCCCCTAAAAAAAACAAAGATTAAAAATCAAATATCAAAAATTCGGTCCGGCGGACGTGCCGCCTTTTTCTGCAGTGAGTAACCAAGCCCAAAAGTAACAGCGGGAATAATCAAATACGTTAATCCAATATCCGCCATGTAATCAGCAAAGGACATTTTCATTGGACCTTCCATGAAGAGTAGAAGGTCTAACACAACGTTGACGAGGAACCACACTACTCCAATCAATACGCCTTCTTGCAGAAAACTTGCTTTCACTTTCCTGAAATAGCGAACCGCAAAGAGCACTGCACAGATTGTTACGACAACGGCCATGATTGACTCAAATAACGGACGCTGGGAGGTTTTCAATGGAAAGATAAAGAATGAAACCACAAACGGTATCAACCAGGTAAAGAATCCGAATAGTACTACTTTCAAATACTTCTTCATTGTGATACTTCCTTCTTCGTCAAGTGATTTTCTTTATCGGACTCCGCCATCGCCGGCTCCCAGCGATGGCGGATTGATTTTTGTATTTTGAGATAGTTTATAAGCTCAATCAACTCTCATAAGATACCGCTGGCAGTGGTCCTGATGCCCTTCAATGCCATTTTTAGCTCCTCGGTATTTGGCGCATGTTTGTATGCTTCCTTTGGGTCTATTGAACCATTTTTCACCAGCTCACAAAGATTATCTGTAAGGTCCTGCATTCCTTCTTGCTGGGAGCTTCTTATAACGCTGGGCAAATCAGCTTCACGTCCCTCGGAAATCAGTTTGCGGACAGATGGATTCGTAATAAGTATCTCCACAGCGGGGATTCTATCCACTCCTTCCTTCAGGCACGGCAGCAATGTCTGACTGACAACCGCCCTCAGCGCCAGACTTATGGTCTGCCTTGTAAGGTCTCGCTCGTCTGGGGGGAACAGGTCTAAAATTCGGTGAATGGCCTGAGAGGCGTTTGCCGAGTGCAGCGTTCCGAAAACAAGATGCCCGGTCTCCGCGGCCCTCATACCGGCTGTTACTGTGTTGGCATCGCGCATTTCCCCAACGCACACTACGTCAGGGTCCTGCCGCATCAGGTATTTCAGGGCTTGCTCAAAATCCTGCACGTCGATGCCGATTTCCCGCTGTGAGACGATTGCCTTCTGGTCCTTATACAGATATTCGATGGGGTCTTCAATTGTAACTATATGGCAGGAGCGAGTGCGATTTACGTAGTCTATCATTGACGCGATTGTTGTGGTTTTACCGCAGCCGGTAGGGCCTACCACGAGCACCAACCCCTGATTAGTCTGACATATCTTTTCCATTATCGGCGGCAAATGCAGCTCTTCAAAAGGCGGAATAGAGGTATTGACCCGCCTGGCTGCAAGACTGATTACGCCTCGCTGGCGAAATACGTTTATCCGGAATCGATTCTCACCGCCGATTTCGTGGGCAAAATCAATCGTGCCGTTCTGCAGGAAAAATTCTTTCTGGGCCGGAGTGAGTATCTCAAAAACCATTTGTTCCATTTTCGCTTTGGTCATTACCTCGCCGGTGGTGTTTTTCAGCTCACCAAAGCGGCGTAGCTTTGGCGGCTGTCCGACCTTCAGATGCAGGTCGCTTGCCTGGGTTTTTATGGCGGCCTTGAAATACTTGTTTAACTCCGTCTCATGGTCGGTATCCATCTGCGAATCAATAGGTTGTCCTGTCATCATAATGTAGTCCTTACGCCCTGTTTCATAAATCAACTCTCTAAGCCGCCCCCTTCTTGCTTTCGCAAGAAAGCAGGGGGGTTGGCCACAGCTTAAAAACGCTCTCTAAACGTAAGATCTGTAAAAACAAACCCTGATTTTTTATTATAAGATTTTTCCTGATGGTTGTCAAATTGATTATACGCAATACTCGCGATGACGGGATGACCCATTTCGTGGGCAGGATGGGTCGTAAGCAGAGTCCGTCTGGATGGTTATGCCACTTTAAGGGTCGTTTGCGAAAAAAGAGGATTAAACATTGTGAGGTGCTACCAAAAATTAAAAATTGTGGAGACCTTTTGGACGACGGTTTTGAGATAGTTTTGCTTTGTTGAAAAGAGATTAGAATGTCATTTTCGCCGATAGGTGTCCTGTGGAGAGCGAGCCGCAGGCGAATCGAGAAATCTGTCTATTCAATAGATTTAGCTACCGCCACTTCGTGTCTCCACTTCACCCCGCACCTATTGCTGTATAAAGCATCTATACCAATCTTTTTCGCCTGTGTCCTTGTTCACACTCAATAGGTGCGGGGCTTCGGTCGAAATGACAATGAGGCTTTTCAACAGAGCAAGATAGTTTCTAAGTTACTCAAACTGACCGATTTTATTGTCAGGCTGAGCCGAAAGGCGAAGCATCTGGCCGTAGCAGAAGAAAAAACTATTTGTTCGATGACCAGATTCTTCGCTTCACTTCGTTTCGCTCAGAATGACAAGTTACTATGTTCTCTTACAAATAAAGGACTTATAATTACTGATGTCATCGTATCGGTCAGTTTAAGTTAATTACAATTGGTATGACATAATTGCTATGGTAAAAATAACTGTCGTCGGAGGGGAAAAATAATTGACGTTGGACAGCTAATCAACAAAAAGATAAAGAAAAAAGGGCCAGAGAGAGGAAGGAGGGCGCTTCTGCTCCAGCCCTTTTGAATTGGATCGACATGGTTTTTATCTTAGCTTTGCTTTTCATCCCTGTCCACCGTTGGCGCTTCTTTATATCAACCCACCCACCCAACCAGCAACCACGATAAACCTAACTTCTCGCTAAAGCAAACCTCGCCTCTTACCCACACGTGTGAGTATCTATGGCGACAGCCGATCCAAAAACACCCATCACCCTCACGGCAATTTTGCACCGCGATTTACTCCCGCAAAGCCCAACAAACCTCGGCTGGGTCATTGGGCTGGCAGGCCCATCTCAGCACAACCTCACCAACCACACAATCATATTATACGTCAAATCCGAAAGGTGAAACTATTGTGGAAACTACGTATTTTTAACAGGAAATTCGTAAAAAATGTACACAAATTACCCCTACAGTCAGCCCTCTGCGGCGTAAAACGGCTCTACGCCGCTATCCCTGCGGCAGTAATTAAATCAGCCCCATCACAGCAGCTCGTTTGAGCAGGTCGGCTAAGTTATCGACGCCAAACTTGCGAAAGATGTGACAGCGGTGCACCTCAATGGTTCTGATGGACCGGTTGAGCAGAATTGCTATTTCCTTGTTAGTGTTGCCTCGGCTGATTAGTTTTAAGATTACTGTCTCAGTCCTGGTCAGGGGCTTGCGGATAATATAAGGGTCGGTGAGGGGGCTTCTGTGAAGTATTGATTTAACCTTGTTCAGAAAACTTTCTTTGTCCAGCGGTTTTTCGATGAAATCCACGGCGCCCCCCTTGACAGCCCTGACAGCCATAGGTATATCGCCGTAGCCGGTTATAAGCAGGACGGGCAGCCACGGTGCAATACGCTTGATTTTCGTCAGCAGTTCAATGCCGTCCATTCCGGGCATTTTCACATCAGCGATAAGTAAATCGCACATTATAGGGTTCAATTGCTGCAGGCAATCGGCTGCGCTTGCAAAACTGCTCACTTTTACGCCCAGCTCTTCAAGCGTTGCGCTGACTACCTTTCGTATCCTGGGCTCATCATCAACAAAAAAATGTGCTGTTTTATCATTTCTGGCATTGATAAGATGTAATGGCCTCCTGCTAATGTCGCAATTGTGGAAACTACGTATTTTTTAAGGAGACGTTTTCTCTCTGCCGTCGGCCCGTGCTAATCAGTTACAGCTTTTCGTCTGCATTGATGGGCAATGTCACAAAAAAAGTTGCACCTTTTCCCGCCTTGCTTTCGACTCTAATTTTACCGCCGGCTCTGGAAATGAGGTAATCTACAATATAAAGCCCCAGGCCCGTCCCTTTATCTGCAGATTTGGTGGTAAAAAATGGCTCAAAAATCTTACCAAGATTTTCTGGTGCGATGCCCCTGCAGTTGTCAGAAAATCGCAGCTCTACATATTCACCTTTTACAGCGCCGTCAATAATAACATGGCGGTCTTTTCTGCCATCTGCTGCCTGTATGGCGTTCTCAACCAGAGCAAAGAATACCTGCTCGATGTCTTTCTCACTTAAATATACAGGTGGCAATCTATCCAAACCTTTGAGGTGCAGGGTAACTCTCGCTCGCCGGGCACTTTCGCTCAACAATCCAGTAGTTCTTTCAGCAACCACTTTCAAATTTACTTCCTCACAGATTCCTTCTGATGGCTTCCTCGCGTAGTTGCGAAATCTTTCGACTGTTGAAGTGATATTTGAAATCTCATTTAGACTGTCTTTAAGCTTCTCTATGACAGTCCCCACAGAAGACATCGTTTTCAGCTCTGTCAACGCATTCTCGAGTGATAAAGTCGTGACCGTTAGGGGCTGGGCCAGCTCATGAGCCAGAGAAGCGCCCAAAGCTCCAAGTGAGGCAAGCTGTTCGGCCCGCATCATTTTCTCTCGATAGCTGTTTAACATCTCTTGTGCTTGCTTGCGTCCGGTGATGTCTTCCTGCACCGTTAAACGCACATTCTGACCTTTGAATGTAAACGGAGTTATTGTCAAACTGGCATAATACAATGTGCCGTCTTTTCGCTTCAGTTGCACCTCAAAACCCCGTACGAAACCGTCTCTTTCCAATCGTTTCAATAGTTCCTGCCGCTGTTGAGGGTCCGGATAGATGTCTCTTAAGTTGATTTGCTTAATCTCGGCTTCAGAGTAGCCCATCACCTTTAGCATTGCGTCGTTGCACTCCAAAACCTGGCCCTCCGGGGTGGATACTCCAATACCGATTGGCGCGCTTTCGAAAAGGGTCTGGTAGCGGTGTTTTAGTTCCCGCAGCGTCTCCTCGTTTTTTTTCTGCTCGGTGATATCACGAGCGAATATGGCCAGGCGCGTTACCTGTCCTTTTTCATCGAATATGGGGAACATACTGCTATCGAAAATTATTCCCCCGCGCCGGTCTTCAAAACGGACAGGTTCACCCGAGCAAACGACCTTGTCGATATGCTCAGTCCTGGATTTTATCACAGCCGGTGAGGCCAAATCCGGGGTGAAGTCCCGCAGGTTGAATCCCACAAGTTCTTCAACCTTTTTGCCAAATCGTTGGGCGCCCGTTTTGTTAATAGCAAGGATGGTCCCCTGCTTATCTAACAGCAGCACAGATTCAGTTGTGGCATCCAGTATAGCTCGCACCATTTCTTCACTCTCGCGTAAGGACTTCTCCGCCCGGTTGCGCTCGGTGACGTCCTGCACTATACCTTCATAGTATAGTGTCCTTCCGTGCTCATCACGAACTGCCCATGCGGTTTCAACAATAGTTGCGATAGTGCCGTCACGTCTTACCCAGCCAGACTCAAGGCCGATGACCTGACCGTCTTTTTCGATCCGCTCTTTGAACACTGAGCGAGGATGCTGCGGTGCAAACCCCTCTTTCTCCAGATTCCGCTGGGCAAGTTCCTCAAAGGACAGGTATCCGAGCATTCGGACGAGGGCTGGATTTGCCATAAGGATACGGCCATCAGGAGTGGTTCGATAAACTCCGACCGGCGTATTATCGAGAATGTCCTTTAGCTGTTTTTTTAAGCCGCGAGATGAATCAACTGCTCCCCTGAGCTCGCGATTCGTCTGTTCAAGTTCCGCCAATGCGGCTCCGCAGCACCCTCAGCTCCCCCAGTAATTCCCCTTCGGCCTTCCCCTTATCTCGCATAACCTTTTTTGCTCCCCTAATTAACCTGTTATCCCCCGCTCAGATGGCGTCTGGAGCGATAAATCGGCTTATACTGGCAGCCGTTACTTGCAAGGGCTTGTGCCTATGGGCGGTAGAGGACTTGAACCTCTGACCTCCTGCGTGTCGAGCAGGCGCTCTGGCCACCTGAGCTAACCGCCCTATCAAACCTTCAGCTATAATACGGTTAAAAAATGCAAAAAGCAAGAATTTTTAAGAGAATATTTAACCCAAAGCGTAGCCGTGAAACGTCGTTGGTAATACGAGCATCAAGTATCGCGATACGAGAGACGAGGGACGAATCATTTCAGGTTTCTTCTGACAACCGCCGCAGCGGAAAGCGTTCGCTGAATGTCACCGGCGGCAACGGTTATGGAAATCTGAACACTTTTGACCTTTGTCTGCGAGTCTTCAGTCACTATCTGCTTTGTGAAAGTCATAGCAGTAACATTGTCACAAAGCACATAGTCGCTGTCAGTAGCGATGTCATTTGTGATTAGATAAAGTTTTTTGGCGGCACTATTATAGCGATAAGTTATATCATCCCCGCCGGCAGTAATCAGCGAGCATTCATCGTTCAGCGAGTCAGGATTCACCGCATCTGCCGTGCGTAGCTGGGTTGTTATCCGGAACAATGCCTGCCTGGCTTTATTGACAGCATTGAAGATGTCATTGTTTTCCCGGTAATTTATAGCCGAGGCATTAAAGGCCACAGCCACAGCGGCAAGCAGTATGCCTACCACTGCCAGAGCTATCAGTGCTTCTGCAATGGTAAAACCGTCTGCAAATTTTTTCGTCTTCTCTGACATAAATTACCCCGAAGAAATTCAAAACTTAAAACTCAAAATTAAAAACCGTGGAGTTCAACAGTTTTTTGCTTTGAATTTTGAGTTTTACACTTCTTTCGGCTATCAGTACCTCGCCCGTATCCAACTGGCTGAACTGATTTCCTTAGAGTTCAAAAAAATCTTTACTGTTACTCGAACAAAAGGGCTGCTGTGGTCGGCTACAACCTGCTCGAAATTTGACGGGCTGACATTTTCTACTGTAATCCGCTGTCTGAATCCGGCAAAGGCATTTAGAGCAACTCTGTCAGAGCTAATCGGCGGGGAAAAATTCGCGCCATCAAAATCATCCAGGTCGTCATAGCCGGCAAGCCCTGCCTCTTCCGGGCCAAATGTGGCAGTGGTGCTTTGCGGGTCAACTACCGAAAGCTGGGCGGTAAGCTCTCTTATCTGCTCGATGAGAAACTCAGCGGTTGACAAATCAACTCCAGCACCATTAGCTTTTGTGAATGCGCTGTTGGCGGCAACAAGAGACACAATTGCAAGACCCACAAGCAGTATTGCAATCAACACCTCAATAAGTGAAAAACCACCCTTCCTCATTTTTGATTCCCTATTTTCGATTTGCGAATGCCAATAATATCCTATTTTCCCAAAACAACACTGGACATTTTGAATATCGGCAGAATAATGCTCATTGCGATGAAGCCCACCAAAACGCCCATAATCACAATCATTATCGGCTCTATCATTGATGTAACTGTTTTGATGACGGTTTTAAGCTCTCTTGCGTAATAACTTGAGACATCCCTGAGCACATCGCCCATATTGCCCGAATCTTCGCCGCTTCTTATCATTTGCACCACGCTGGATGGCATCAGAGTGTACTGGCTCAGGCTCGATGCAATTTTCTTACCCTGCCGGACCTCTTCATAGACACCGAGCCACATTACCTTATAAAGAACATTTCCGGATATTTGAGCTGTTATGGAAATGGTACTCAAAATTGGCACTCCTGCCCTTATCAATACGCCCATTGTGTGGAGACTGCGGGTAATATACAGACTTCTGCACAGAGTTCTAATAAGAGGCACGGTTAATTTTGTCTTATCCCACCACAATCGTCCTGTGGGAGTGCCGATAAAATACCAAAAGCCCCAAAACAAAGCACCGATAGCAGGAACGATAAAAAACCAGTAAGACCGCAGGAATGCGCTGCTGGCCAGCAAGGCCTTGGTAGGTTTCGGCAGCAGGTGCTCCTTGCCAGCAAATATCGCCGTGAACCTCGGCAAAACAAAACACAGCAGGAATGTGGTTACCACCACCGCCATAACCGCTATGATGCACGGATAGACCATAGCACTTTTGACCTGAGAGCGGGTTTCGGCCTCGGAGTCCAGATACTCTGCTAATTTTTGCAGCATACTGCTTAAACTTCCGGAAGCTTCTGCCGCTGCCACCATATTAATATAAAGATTGGTGAACACCTGCGGATGCTCAGCGAGCGCCTGCGAAAAACTCTGGCCGGATTCGATTCGATTCTTTATATCAGTAATAATGAGCTTAAATTTCCGTTTATTGCCTTGCTCGGCTATTGCCTCAAGGGCATCCTGAAGACTTATCCCTGCCCGAATCATAACGGCAAGCTGGTTGGTAAAGTTCAGGATATCCTTTCTGTTTGGTCCGCTTTCGACTTTGAAATTTCGTATCCGTTCCCAGGTACTTATCTGCGGACGGCTGGAAGACTGGCTATTGCCGGACTCTACTCGCTGTCTTCGCCGCCGGCGGCTCTGGGGACGTTGCCGAGTTTCCGCAACTGCGGTTGCACCAATAGAATTTTGTGAAGATTCTTCAAACATATATACCCTATCTATTTGCCTGAACCATTCCAGGTTGCTGGACAACTTCAAACTCACTTATAGGCACAAGTACCTTCCCCATCTTTGCAGGATTGCTTGAGCGCATAACTGCTTCTTCTCTGTCTATATAGCCCTGGAAATACATATCGGCGATGCAGCTATCGAGAGTCTGCATACCCAGCCTGCGCGAGGTCTCAATAATATTGGGTATTTCGTAGATTCTGTTCTCACGGATGCAGTTTCTGACCGCCGAGGTGCACAGCAATATTTCTGTGCAGGGAACCATGCCCGGCTCATCTATCCGTTTGAATAGTGTCTGTGAGACAACGGCCTGCAGCGTATTAGCCAGCATCGTTCGAATCTGATTCTGCTGAGCCGCAGGATAAATATCTACAACACGCTCGATGGTTTGAGCAGCATTAATCGTGTGCAGCGTGCTGAATACCAGGTGCCCGGTTTCAGCGGCTGTAATAGTGAAACTTGTAGTTTCCAGGTCTCTCATTTCGCCGACCATAATGATGTCGGGGTCCTGTCGCAATACGTGCCTGAGCCCTGACGCAAATCGTGGACAGTCTGAACCAATTTCGCGTTGTTCTATCATGCTGTTTTTGTTCTCTATCAAATATTCAATAGGGTCTTCCAGAGTAACTATTCGCTTTCTGGAATTTGTGTTTATCACCCCTATCATCGCAGCAAGCGTGGTGCTTTTTCCTGAGCCGGTATGGCCGGTTACGAGCACCAGGCCTCTCGGCAGGTCCGTCAGCTCCTTGACTATCGGCGGCAGATGCAAATCATCTAACGATAAAATCTGGTTTGGAATCACTCTAAACGAAATTGCAATCGTGTCGCGCTGATAATGGGCGTTAACGCGGAACCGATGGCCATCGTCGATGCTTGTGGAGAAATCAAGGTCTTTGGTTTCCTGAAACTTTTTGAATCTGTCCGGCCCAATCATAGCAAGAACCATTTCTTTTGCGTGCTCGCTGCTGACCGGAGGAAAAGGCATCTCGCTCAATTCCGTATTTTTTCGCAGCACCGGCGGCATACCAACATTGATATGCACGTCGCTTGCGCCTTCCTCAATCGCCTTTGCTAATATTGTTTTTATATCCACCATATCAGAGTTTCCTCAAAAATTTGTATCCGGCTTTTCGAATTTCACCCGACGTTTTCGACAAAGTCTTCACCTTCGCTTTTGCCATATACCTCGGTCACGCGGAGCACTTCTTCTATTGTCGTCAGGCCTTGTTTTACTTTTATAATTCCGTCCTCAAACAGAGTTCGCTGACCGCTCTCATGAAAGACCTGGCGCATACTGTTAACCGAAGGGTCTTTGTTAATCATGTCCCTGAACCGGTCGTCAACGAGCAGCAATTCGTATATGCCTATCCTGCCTGCATAGCCCGAGTTCCTGCAGTGCTCGCAACCGGTGCCGTGAAAAAGCTGTTCAGGACTAATTTTGGCCTTCTCGAGGTATTTACGCACGGCGTCCGGCACACTGTAAACTTGTTTGCACTTCGGACAAATCTTGCGGACAAGCCGCTGGGCAAGAATGGCATTCAATGAGGCCGCTATCAGGTATGCGTCAATACCAATATTAACTAATCTGGTAACGCTGCTGGCGGCATCATTTGTATGCAGTGTGGAAAGAACCAGGTGACCGGTCAAGGCCGCCTGCACCGCTATGCGAGCCGTCTCGTTATCCCGAATCTCGCCAATCATTATGATGTCGGGGTCCTGGCGCAGCAAACTTCGCAGGGCTAAACCAAAATCGAGCCCAATCTTTTCATTGGCCTGCACCTGGTTGCAAAAACCAAGCTCATATTCCACCGGGTCCTCGACCGTAGAGATATTTAACCTGTCACCATCCATCTGGGACAGGGCTGAGTACAACGTAGTGCTCTTGCCGGAACCGGTAGGGCCTGTAACCAGTAAAATCCCATGAGGAAGCGATATCTGGTGGCGAAAAGTTTCCATCACATCCGGTTCCATCCCAAGCTGCTCAAGACCTCGCAGGATAGAGAGGCTGTCCAGGATTCGGATAACGACCTTTTCTCCGTGGTTGGTCGGAAGGGTCGAGACACGCAAATCTATCGCTCTGCCGCCCACGATAACCGAGATTTTGCCGTCCTGTGGCAGACGTCTTTCTGAAATATCGAGATTGGCCATAATCTTAATACGCGAAACAATCGCAGGGTGCATCTTCAATGGCGACTGCATCGTCTCAAAAAGCACCCCATCTATGCGGTACCTGGTTCGCATAAACTTCTCTTTGGGCTCGATATGAATGTCACTGGCACCTTCATGTATCGCGTTACTAATCAGATAATTAACGAACTTAATAACAGGCGACTGGCCTGCCATCTTTTCCAAGTCTTCCGATACCTCCTGCTGGTCCTGCACAATTTCGACGTCACTCATATCACTGATAAGGTCATCAACGTTATAATCCATTTTTAGCTCTTCTTTGAACGAGTTACACACCGCGTCGATATCTTCCTGGCTGCAAACCACAGCCCGCACATCCATCTGGGTTCGTCTTTTCACCTCTTCTATCGCAAAGAGGTTTGCAGGGTCATTTGTTGCGACAATTAAAGTTTCTTCTTCTACTGCAATCGGGCAAACAGAATTGCTCCTGATAAACTCAATGTCGAGCTTCTCAAAAGCCTGCTTTTGCACACCCTGCAGTTCTATATGTCTGAACTCCAGACCGTACAGCCGGGCTTTCGCCTTGAGGATGTCATCAGCGTTGGTCAGCCCTGCTTTCAACAGCAGTGCTGCCGCATCACTTCCGGGATTCAACTGCTGCTGCTGCCGGATGCGTGCGTGCTGCTGGGGCGTAATTTTCTCCATATCCAGCAGGACATCAGCGATGTCGTACACATGGGATTCGCCGGGCTGCTGGGGGGAATAAAGGTCGCTTAACCCGCGAACCGACTGCTCTTCAGAACGGGGGACGCACCCCGCAGCTTCCTGCGAGGCAAGAGCGGGGACGCCCGGATGTCCCTGCAAATCCTCTCGCGGCTTTAACGAGTCCCGCTTTCTATCAAATACAAAGGGTAGTTTCATTCCGACAACTTCAAAACTATTTCCACATTTTCTGACGGGGCTGCCAAAGTCTGGCTGCCATCTTTTGGGACCCACTGGAGCTTAACAAAATTCTCACCAATCTGGCTAATCTTGAAACCTCTTATTGAATCTCCCTCGTAAAGGATTTTATTATCAATCATACAGCACTTACTCTGCTGCGAGCGCATAATGCTCAAGAGCTGCATATTCTTTGCCGCCTCTTTTATCTGCTGTTGCATTACTATTCCGGAGTCAATCTCCAGGTTTTTCCCCTCGGCGGCAACTTTTCCTTTCAAGCCAGCCAGGAACAACTCAAGTTCGAAAGGATTTTTAACCAGCTCACCGACCTGCACCTGCAGCACATCCGAGAACTCATAAAATTTTCTTAGTATCTGGTCCATACGGCTGAACATTTCTGACTTTACGCCGGTCAGCCGAACGATGGCCTCCTCAACCTGCGTCTCTTCTATGCCAGCAGAAGCTGCTGATGCCTGCCTGGGTGTGCTCTTTTTTATCATAAACCAAAGGCACAATAGACCTATCCCAAACAAGACAACCAGCAACACCGTACTCTTGCGGGTGTTCTTATTTCGGGTCGCCACCGTCAGATACTCCTGCTCCTGTCCCGACACGTCGGGGCCATTACCCGGTGACTTATCCCCCGCAGCCCCATCTGTCGGGGCAAGAGCGGGGGCAGCCGGCTTTCGTGCCAGCAAATCGCCAATACCTTGTTCTCGCAAAAAAGACAACATAGATAAGCTCCACAAAGAGTTTCAAGTTTTTAGTGTTGAGTTTTGAGTTAAAAACTAAAACCCGAGACTAAAATCAACTGGTTTTATTCTGGAAGAATATACTCACTATAAAATCGGCTGCGATTTGACCTTCACCGTTTGGCTGCTTATCCAGCTTAAGCTCACGAATCTTCATTATCCGCGGGAGCTTCTCAAGCTCCAGAAGGAATGAGTAAAACGAGTTAAAATTCCCCTGCAGCTCCATTTTCAAGGGCTGTTCGACATAGCCGTTGTTATCCTTCTGGGCCAGTGTGCGAATTGTTTTGGGTTTCAGGCCCTCTTTTTGCGCAATTATAGTCACCTGCTCGAGCACCTGGTGAATCTGACTTGTTGGAGGCAGCTTGCTTTCAAAAAATTCGATGGCCTGCTGTAATTGTGTGAGTTGCTTTGTAAGGTCTTCTGCCGCAGCAGTCGCTTTTTCAAAGTCGGCTAACTTGGCCAATTTTGCGTCAAGGCGGCTCTTTGCTTCGGCCAGATTCCTGTTAGCAGGCTTAATCATACACTGGTAGCCAACCACAGCTACTCCCAGCAGTAAAACGAAAAACACAGCCTTTCTTAAACCGCTTGTCATAATTTCGCCCTCACTCTATGATGGTTTTTTTGAATCAGCTATCCGCTCGCTGGCGGACTCATCCTCAATATCATTAAAAATTATATACCGACTTCTCGGCATGCGTTTTAATCCTGCTTATGTCCTCTTTAGTAAGCTGGACGTCCGGCTTAAGCTTCGCCGTCAGCTTGAACTGTCTGAACGTCGTGTCTTCGACTTTGTATTCCTTCGATTCCACCAGCTCAACATCATCCAGCAAACTTGAACTGCTGAGCCGCCCAATATAGTCCGCCACCTGAAGGTCGCTGGGAGCCATACCTGAAATATCTATATGTGTCTCCAGCGATTTCTCCCGCGAAAGTTTCGGCGGTGCTGCCGCTGCCTTCTCGGCCTGTGCCGCCTGATATTTATTTGTTGGTCCGCCGCCGGCGGACTGGCTGGACTGCACAGGTTCCTTCTGAATCAAGGTCAGTTTCAGCAGCGACACACCGGGCGGCAGGTTATTCGTGAACGACGCCAGCAAAACGCTTCTCGGCACCGGCTCAAGCAGCTCTGCGGTGGTAAGAGCCGCCTTCATCATTGCTTTGCGCTTCGTCTGGAGCTCTTCGAACTGTTTTATAGATTCCTGTATCTGGGTCATTCTCGCATTTACAAGTTTTTCCCTATCGCTGCAGGCACGCTGGCGTATCTTGATGGTCACAAACGACCCGCCCAACCCTGCCATCACTATCGCAAACAAGATAATACACATCCAGTTTGTTCTGCGTGATTCATTGCCTTGAACGTAATCGTCAGGCACAAAATTTATATTGAGCATTTCTAACTTACCTCCTCTTGGTTCGCAAGAATCCTCTATTGCACTATAGCCCCGCCGCTACGACAGACTAAGTCCAAAGACGGTAGCCCAGTTAATACGGCAATCTCTTCTATCCATTGGCGTTCCCAAATGCTTGCCCTCGTGTTCGCCGTCCCTTGCAGAACAATAGAGACCATTCATTTCTACTGCCGTTAAACAATCTCCAACTTGTGCGGGCATTTCCAGTTGCTTTGCTATCGATGCGCATACGTCCCTATCTACGGCACGGCCTGAAAGAAAAATCAGACGCTCTATTTGAGCGC
>Ga0315279_10004416_pt1 | contig 18876 bp, 24 predicted proteins | sample YL17G06_20_MG_FD_203694 | JGI IMG/M metagenome (GOLD analysis project Ga0315279, IMG submission 203694) | Sediment microbial communities from Yellowstone Lake, YNP, Wyoming, USA - YL17G06_20 | ecosystem: Environmental > Aquatic > Freshwater > Lake > Sediment | place: USA: Wyoming | collected... | reverse complement strand
GGTCTGCATCGCCCATAATATGCGCAAACTGGCGGCTTTCTGACCGCCAGTTTTTTTGTCTCTGCCCATTTTTGGGCCATCTTTCATTTTTTTTACCCCACATTGTATCGCTTTTTAGACAACCCCTACGTGCTTTTAACGCCTGCCTTCTTGCCGCCGCTGCACCAATGCCACCCCGGCGATGACCACCACCATGCCAATCCACTGCCAAAGTGACAGCCGCTCACCCAGCAAGAACCAGGCCATCAGCGCAGTCCAGAGAGGCGAGAGGTTGAGCATCACGTTCATCTCGAAGGCGGTCAAAACTTGCAGGGCATGGTTGTACAGGATGTAGCCCAGGGCGGTGTTGACGGCCGCCAGCCAGAGCACCAGGCCCCAGGTCGCGGGCGAAGCGTGTGGCAGGCCTTCGAGCGGTAAGGCGACCAGGAGCAAGAGTCCGCCGCCGAGAGCCAGCGGAATGGCCGTCAGGGAAAGGATATCCACCTTCTGGCCGCGCGCCGCCTCACGTCCCAGTACGCCGAAGAGGGTGAAACTGATCAGCCCGATGCTGAGGACAGCCATCCCCAGCGGTTCGCCGGGCTTGAGTCCAATCGAGAAAAACAGGGCTGTCCCGCCCAGTGTCACCAAGATGCCAACGGTTTAGAGCCAGGTGGGGGTTTCTTTCAGCCAGAGAATGCTGCCAAAGAGGAGGAGCAGCGTGATGATGCTCATCATGAAAGAGACGATAGTGGCCGGCAGATACTTCAACGACCAGAACATGGCGCCGTTGCCGATGGTGTAGGCGCTCAAGCCGATCATGAGGAGACGCAGCCACATCCTTCGCGGGAGGGCGTCGAGTCTACCTTTGCGCAGCATGAACGGCAGGAGCACAAGGAAGCCGATGAAATAGCGCAGCCCGCGATGGTCAGCGGGCCGAGGTTTTAAGCAGCAGCTTGACGAAGATGAACGAGGAGGCCCAGATGATATTGACGAAGACGGCCTCGAGGATGGCGAGGGGATAGGAGGGTTTGGATTTCATGATCAATTGCCACCCTTGTACCCCGTTCGCCTGCACTTGCGCAGGTGCCGGGGCGAGACGGCCTGCGCAAGTGCAGGCAGATAAACACAGATTGGTTTATCCCAATCTGTGTTTATCCCTTTCATCTGTGGTTGGTTATGTCACGCTGGCAGCGACCTTTTCGCCGTAACCCAGCAAAGCTTTGACCATTTCCATGTTGCGGCCTTCGGCGTAGACGCGCAAGACTGGCTCCGTCCCGGAAGGCCGGATGAGCAGCCAGGAATCGTCGGCCAGGATGTATTTGACCCCGTCCATGTTGCCAACCTCGACCACCTTCTGGCCGCCGATCCCGGCCGGGGCCTGCCTGGTCAGGTACTCAGTCATCTCGGCCTTGGCGACCGGGTGGCTCAAGCGCAAGTCGGTGCGCTCGTAGAATACCGGGCCGACTTCAGCCAGCAGCTCTTCGATCAGGCTGTGCAGCGGCTTGCGCGCCGCGGCGATCATCTCGACCAGCAACAGGCCCATGATCGGACCGTCACCTTCGGGAATGTGCCCCTTGAATGAAATGCCGCCCGATTCCTCGCCGCCGATCAGCACATCCTCGGTCAGCATGTGGTCAGCGATGTGATTGAAGCCGACCGGCGTCTCGTAGAGTTTCAAACCGTAGCGTTTGCACAGGCGGTCAATCATGCGCGTGGTCGAGACGGTGCGCACCACCGCGCCGCTCCAGCCGCGCTTTTCAACCAGGTAACGCAGGGAGAGGGCCATGATCTTGTGCGGGTCAACGAAGGTCCCGCGCCCGTCCATCGCACCGATGCGGTCGGCGTCGCCGTCCGTGGCCAGGCCAAAATCGCCCATGCCGGTGCTGACTGCGCTGGCCAATGGGCTGAGGTAACGGGCAATCGGTTCGGGGTGCATTCCCCCGAAGCCCGGATTCATCTCGCCACGGATCTCGCTGATCTCACAGCCGGTGCCGTGCAAGAAGGTCTTGATGACGCCGCGTCCGGAGCCATACATCGAGTCCACCACGAAGCGCTGCGGATTCTCAGCGATTACATCACAGTTGATCAACTTGCGGACGTGGTCGAAGTACGCCGTCAACGGGTTGAAACGCTGGATCAAACCCGCTTCTCGCGCCTGGTCGAAGTCCATCAGGTTCGGACCCCTGGCCCGCTCCTCGTTATCGTTGATGTAGACCTCCACCCGGCGGCACTGTTCGGGCAGCGCCGATCCCCCGTAAGCCGACTTGAGTTTCACGCCGTTGTAGCGCGGGGCGTTGTGCGAAGCCGTGATCATCACGCCCGCGATGGCATTGAGATTACGCACCGCGTACGAGATGGCGGGCGTCGGCGCGTCGGACTGGGCCAGGTAGACCGTGAACCCGTTGGCGGCCAGGACGCGCGCCACTTCCCCGGCGTAGCGATCCGAGAGGAAACGCGTGTCGAAACCGACCACCATCTTGTGCGGGTCGGGCTTATTCTTGCCGTCGCCGGTCTTATCCCAATACTCGGAGGCCACCGCATCGGCGATGGCCTGGGTCAGCAGACGTAGATTGTTGAACGTGAAGGTATCCGAAATGACAGCTCGCCAGCCGTCCGTGCCAAAGTGGATGGGCATGTAAAAAACTCCTGTTTTTCTTTAGATGGGGCGCACCTCGAAGGTGCGCCCCACCTAAATCCTTTTCTATTTTAGGGTGTGGCAGATGGCTGCCAGTTGGGCACCGGTGTGGCAAATACCAGCATCATTTGCATCACCCATCCCTCGGTGCCATCCTGTGTGCGGATGTGCACCCAGACAACCCCGTTATAAGTCTTGATTTCTGGCAGTACTATGACCATATTATCATTGAGGAGCGATATAAGGATCACACCGCCTGGCTCAGAGCGGATGTTGGCGCCGTTGCCATCAGCAGAGTAGATGCGCGCGTAGACCGGCGTCGGCTGGGGCGTGATGGTGCGCGTCGGCGTGATGGAGGCGGGGATTTGCAGCGTTGGCGTAGCGGTCGGGCCGGTCGGCGATGGGGTGACAACGAATTGGGTGAGGGTGACGGTGACGGTCGAGGTGCGCTGCGGCGCGGGCGTCGCTGAGGATGTCAGCTCGGGCGCGATGGTCGGGGTCAGGGTGGGTGTCGCTGGCTGAACGGGGATGAATTTCCCGATGCCGGCCAGGCTGAGGACAACGGTCAAGGTCAGCAAGAGGATAAGGATGCCCAGGATGTAACCGGCGAACGTGGCCGGGCGGAAGCGCAGGAAGGCCAGGACGATCACGCCCAGGAAGGTGGCCAGGGCCAGGTGGACGAGAAAGACCAGCAGGCCATTCGGCCAGGCGTCCGGCAGGCCGCTACCCAGCCCAAAGGCGGCCGCGCTCAACGGCAGGAACAACTCGTAACTCAGCATCACGCTGGGCAGGAAGGGTTTCTCTTCCGAGCGGACGAAAGAAACAACCAGCAGCACCGCGCCCAGCGCCAAAAGGACCAGGTTCGGCCACCACAGATGAGAATTGATGTCCGCTTGCGAGAGCGGCAGCGGCAGCCAGATGCGCGCCGCCAGCCCGGCCAGCAATCCGCTGCTGAAGACCAGGATGCTGCCGATGAGCAGCCCTCCCAGCGTTTGCAGTAAGAAACGCCCCGAGCCGGTGACGGTGGCCAGAGTCAGGCCAACCCAGGGCGTCATCAGGGGCGCGATCAAGACGCCGAGCAGGAGCAGGCCTTGCGAATCCAGAATGTATCCCGCGCCCAAGACAGCTCCGCACAAAAGGGAGAAGAGGAAGAATTCGAACGTGGGGAAGGCGCGCCGCGCCAGGTTTTCCAGCAGGGCGGCGCGTTCGTCATCGCCTGGCGAGACGAGGTAACGCCTCCGCTTGCGCCGCGCGGGCGGCAGGTGGATGGGTTCTTCAGGGAAGGGGTTTTCTTCTGTCAGGTTCATTTGCGTAAACTCGCGACGATCCGTAGGGGTTTATCCAGCAATTCGAGGGCCGCAAAGATATCCGGCGTGACTAGGTCGGCGGCCAGCAGGGTTTCGACAGCGACGCCCTCCTGGGACATCACGCAGATGCCCAGGGCGGCTGCCTCGAGCATTCCGGCGTCGTTGGCGCCCTGCCCGATGGCGATGACCGTCTCCGCGCCCAGGCTGCGGACGTAGTCAGCTTTTTGAGCCGCCTCGTTCCCGGGTGGGATACGTACCGCCTTCAGGCTAAGCTGCCCGTCAATGACGGCCTGGCGTCCGTGCGTGTCGGCGGTCAGCAGGTGGACGGTCAAGCGGTCGCGCAGGGCGGAGAGCTTCTTCACTAGTCCGTCCAGCAATTGCCCGTCTAAGGCCAGCGTGCCGTTCACATCTGTGACGAGATGATGCAGTTGCAGACTGCCGCGTCCGGGGATGTTCAGTTCGATCATCAGGCCTATTATACAACAGGGGCAACGGTTCGGGCCAAACCACGCTGGCAATTCTACAGTTGCCAGGGATAAACCATCTTGTCTGTCGCAGGCTGTCCATAGAGACTGACGACCCGGTAGTCGTTTTCGATATCCGTCGGCTGGACTGCTGATTGCGGGTGGATGAAGCCGCGCAGTGCAGAAGGTATTGCGCGTGGAAATTGGATTTTGGCTTCTATGGGAAGGATGCCTTCCGGCAATCGGATAATAAAATCAATTTCCTTTTTGTCCAACGTACGCCAATAGCTGATTTGGCCGGGGCCATAGCGTTTGACCAGTTCGGCAAAGATGCTCGTCTCGAAGACGGGGCCAAGCAACTCCTTCTGCAGCCGTTTCAACCAAAGCATTTGCATCAGGCCGGTGTCATAGAAGAATACCTTCGGCGCTTTGGACAGTTCGGAGCGAACATTTCGGCTGAATGGTCGCACGAGCCGGATGACATAGGTTTGTTCGAGCAGGAAAAGGTATCGCTCGACCGTCTGCCGCGCCAATGCACAGGTGTTGGATAATTCAGATATTGTCAGCATGTTCCCGCTTTGTGAAGAGATAATTTCGAGCAGGCGATTGAATTTGGCAATATCTTTGATATCGGCGAGATCACGGATGTCCTTTCGAACGTAAGTATCAATTATTTGCTGAAGATATTTTTCCTTCAAGCTGAGTTCGGGCGTCAACACGATTTTCGGATACCCGCCACACAAGCTGTATTCCGCATACAGGGATTGGAGTTCGACAATCTTCTTCCCGGTGAATTTCGCGCCTTCGACAAATGTCACACCTTTGAAAAGCAGGAACTCGCGAAAGGAGAGGGGATAGATCTCGAAATTGACCGTTCGCCCGACCAGCGAAACCTTGAATTTGCTTTTCATCTCGAAACTCGAAGAGCCGGAAACGATCATCTTCAAATAGCGATGATGGTCCGCAAGAAGTTTCAGGAAGGGGGAAGGATTGGTCAGGTATTGGATTTCATCAATAAGTACGAACAGCTTCTTCTCGCTTTGGATAGCCCCGTCCAGGTCGAGGCCCTCTTCCCGGAGGTGATCTAGAAATTCATCTACTCCTTTGTCGAGAATGGAGACCAACCGGCTGTCTTCCAGGTCGAGGTAGAAAGTCGTTTCGCCTTGCTCACGCAGTTGTCCCTGCAAATAAGCCAGGATGGATGTTTTTCCCACCTGGCGCGCGCCGTGGATGACAATGATATCGTCGGTATGCAGGTAACGACCGATCTCGTCAATGACCGTGCGTTTGAAAAGGGTTGCAGCCATCTGTTCCTCCAAAGAAAATAGCAGCCAACCTTATTTTATATCAAATAATATTATAAGTCAACTTATAAAATTATTAACCGAGGGGTTTCGCCCCTGGCCGAGGCCTGACGTTATGCGGCAGGTTCTCATGTAGGCCAAGCGGGGTTATTTTTCGAAAAAAGTGATTGACAGAGAAGGAATATTGGTGCATAATAAAAGCACCCCCCCGGAGATAACATCTCCGGGCTGACGCCCACTGCAAGGTGGGCTGTCCCTTATAAAATGGGCAAATTGGATTCGACGAAACCCGTAAAATCTAATTCGCCCATTGTTTTACCCCAACTCCTCCAAACTGTAATTCCTTCAATTCATCATCCACCAGCCCCCACAACCGCGCGGCGGGAGGGTCTATCTCGGTCTCTATCGCGAATACTATTTCTATCAAGCGGGCGGCATGATGCTGGCTGGGAATTCCCAAAACACCACATAAACGCGCTCATTGTATCCTTGGATGAGCGAGATTAACCTGCTCATGAGCGCGTTTATTTATTCATCCATCGGGCAGCTCTACTTGGAACCAGCAACATTCAGGAACGCAATGACCGCAGGCTTCCAGATTGGAAGCCTGCGGTCGTGTTTTCGGCGGAGCCGAATGTGTGCCCCGAAGGAGTAGACCCGCGCCGAGCATGGATTTGGGAAAACTTCTGCTTGTCAGAGCGGGGAAGGTGTTGTATGATTTGTATGGAAAGTAAAGGTGTTTTATGCGACAAGTACTGATTTACGCCGGGGAAGATGGCTACTGGGTGGCAGAGTGTCCCAGCCTGCCGGGCTGCACCAGCCAGGGCAAGGACAGGGCTGAGGCGTTGGAAAATATTCGCGAGGCGATTCGCGGCTATGTCGCCGCGCTGGAAGAAGACAACCTGCCTGTTCCTGAAGAACGCTTTGAGGCGCTATTGGTAGCGATATGAGTAAAATGCCGCGCGTTTCCGGGCGTGAATGCTTGAAGGCGCTGGCGAAGGCTGGATTTTACCTGAAACGGCAGGAAGGCAGCCACATGATCCTGCGCCGCGATGACCCCTTCGGACAGGTGGAGTCCCTGACCACAAGGAACTGGATCGCGGTACGCTGCGCGCTATCTTACGACAGGCGGGGGTAAGCGTGGAGGATTTTGTCAAGTGGTTGTAGGATTTCCAACCTGAAATGCAATGACCGTATACTTCCAGATTGGAAGCCTGCGGTCGTGTTTTCGGCGGAGCCGGCTGTGTGCCCCGAAGGAGTAGACCCGCGCCGAGCATGGATTTTGGAAAACTCCCGCTTGTCAGAGCGGGGAAGATATTGTATGATTTGTGCAGAAGCGGAAAGGCTGAATATGGTAGAAGCCCTGGAAAACAAACGCGAGGAAATCCTGCGTATCGCCGCCAAACACGGCGCGAAGAACGTGCGCATCTTCGGCTCGGCGGCGCGCGGCGAAAGCGGACCGCATAGCGACATTGACCTGCTCGTGGAAGTCGGGCCAGTACATTCACCCTGGTTTCCGGCTGGCCTGGTCGCTGACCTCGAAGACCTGCTTGGCTGCAACGTGGATGTGGTTACTCAGAAATCTTTGCACTGGTACATCCGCGATCAGGTTCTGGCGGAGGCCGTGCCGCTATGAAAGATGACCGCTTATTTCTGACCCACATCAAAGAGTGCATCGAATACATTCAGGAGTACACGGCACAGGGCGGCGATGTGTTTTTTGACGACCGCAAGACCCAGGATGCTGTCTTGCGGAACTTGGATACGCTTTCCGAATCGGTGCAAAGGCTATCTGAACCGCTGAAAGCCAAATATCCCGAAATAGACTGACGCACGATCTCCGCGTTTCGGAATGTGGTGGTGCATGACTATTTGGGAATTGATTTGGATCAAGTCTGGGACATCGTTCAGAACGATTTGCCTGGCTTGAAGCATTCGGTGGAGACTATTCTGGCAGAACTGGGCGAGAATTGATGTGTCTTCTGTTGGCTTGAAACAAATTTGACCGCAAGCTCCCAGATTTGGGACCTGAGGTCGTGTTTTTGGCGGAGGCAAAGTCGTAGTGAGCGTAGCGTAGTATAATCAACGTATGGCTGTAATTTATTCTGCTCCCACCCAAACCTTGACAGAAATTACCCGCCGCATCGTCGAGACGGCGCGGCCTGAGCGGATTCTACTGTTCGGGTCAGCAGTTAGGGGTACTTGGCATAAGGACAGCGATCTGGATTTGCTGGTCATCGTGCGCGGGCCTGTCCATCGCCGCCGCCTGGCGCAGGAGATTTATCGCAACCTGCACGGGGTGGATGTGCCTGTGGATGTGGTGGTGGCGACCGAAGATGATATAAAAACGAAGGGGGAAAGAGTGGGGAATATCCTGCGCCCCGCGCTGGCGGAGGGACGGGTGATCTATGACACGCAACGAAGATGACTCGGCCGGCCCACAGGCATGGCTGCAACACGCTAAAAGCAATCTGATTTTGGCTGATCGTGGACACCGCATCAAGGACGTTTTGCTCGAAGATCTGTGCTTCAATGCACAGCAGGCGGCCGAGAAGGCACTCAAAGCGGTGTGCATCCAGCACAATTTGGATTTTCAGAAAACACATTCTCTTGTGCGGTTGATGGATATTCTGGAAGCGGGCGGTGTTTCTCTTCCAGATGAAGTGAAGCGGGCAGATGTGCTGACGCAGTATGCCGTGCAGGCGCGCTACCCAGGGTGGGAAGAGGAGATCACGGAAGAAGAGTACAAAGATGTTCTGGCGTTGGCAGCCGGGGTTGTCTTCTGGGCTGAAAGAACACTGGCTGAATGATGGAGTAAATGCAGGTAAAGCATACCGCCGAAACAAATTTGACCGCAAGCTCCCAGATTTGAGACCTGCGGTCGGGTTTTGGGCGAGGTTGGGTGACCACCGTCAGTTTTGTATGCCATGCGCCCGATAACCGGACCAGGCTACAAAGGGGTATTTTTCGATATGGCTCAGTTTTCGTTGGTAAACAGTTTGCGGACAGCTTTGTGTCCAAGCAATTCGTCGAAGATATTGTAATTGTTCGCTTCCCAGCGCAGGCGTCCTGCCAAAATCGCCGCGGAGATGCCTAATTGGTCAGCAAATGCTACAATTTCTCTTTTGTTGATGATGTTATGCTTTTCCCGATTCCAGGTTTCTTCAGGGATGAGCAAGCTGGCGGCAAGGTCGTTGGCTTCAATTTCCTGCGGAGTGCACGTCCGGGACGCGCCTTGCTCGGTATCGTCAAAGAATGCCACGTCGCCGTTTTCTAGATGCAAGTAGATGTGCGCCAGTTCATGCGCGAGCGTGAACCAGAAGTTATCGAGACGGTCATGCCGCAGGGTCATGCCAATCACCGGTCGTCCGGATGGGGATTTGAAACACGCGCCGTCCAGATAGGTTTGCGGCAGGTGGGCGAGAATGACCAGCGGGATGCCGCGCTTTTGGAGCAATTCTTTTGCCAGGACGGGGCCCGCCGACAAATTGCTCAGTTTCACCACGTCGCGGATGAATTCCGGGGTGAAATTGTTGTGGCTGTAGGGCGGCAATTCCTGTTCAGACGCCAGTTCCAGCGTGCGGGCTTGCCAGGCTGCCATGGCGAGTTCATCTAGTTGACCTTCGGAATTGCGGCAATAGACCATTTGTGAGACGCGCCCCTGAAAGTTGGCAAACAGTTCTTCGAGCAGTTCCTCGGCGTATTGTTTGGCATCCTGCAATGCGCCATTGAATGACTTGAAATAGCCCCGCTTGAACATTTCTGCAAAGGGATAGTCGTGGTAGTCGTATTTGGGCGCATCCAGGTTCCCGCCGGGTTCGCGCAATAAGACTTCGGCGGGGATGCCCAGCCCGGCGTGCAGGGCGCGAATCATCGCCAGGCTCAGGGGACGTTTTTTATTAAGCACTTCCGAAACCTTGCTCTGACTGCCGATGTATTGTTCCAAATCTTTGCGGGTCAGCCCTTGCTGTTCCATGCAAAATTTGATGGCTTCGATTGGATCGGGAAGTCCAATGGGAAAATTTTCCTTCTCGTAATTTTCGAGCAGAAGTGACACAAGCTCCAGTTCATCCCCCTCAGGTGTTCCTGGAGCGGCTTCCATCAGGGTTGAAAGATGAGCTAATGCAGAATGATAATCCATCTCATTTCGAATGATTTTTATATCCATCAGATTTTCTCCGCGTTTATCTTGTCATACGCTGCTTGTGTATCCACAAAGCGAATTTCAACAATGCCATAGGAATAGTTTATGACAGCAATGAGCCGGAATTTATTCCCCGCCACATTGAAGACGACTCGATTTCCGGGCAGAAAAGAAGCGCTGGAAAAGCGGGTTTTGATATCCATCGGCGTCTTCCAACTGGCTGCCCTTGCGATGGCAAGCCAGGTTCTGAGCGCTTCCTTTGAGTGGCTGTGTTTTTCGGAACAAAAGCTGATTAATTCGAGGTTGTGAATTTTCATCTCTATTTTATCCCTTTTTGGGAAATATACTAGTGACATTTATCCTGTTTTGGGAATGAAGCGAGCTACTTCCCCTCCACTACTTTGACTTCCTCCTCCGTCAGCCCATCATTCCTCCGCCACCTTCGTCCTTGAAGGCATATGAGTCCGTCCAACCTGTGCGTCCAATGATGGAGATTGCTTTGGGCGGGGAAAGTTTTCTGAAATCGCTGGCTTTGGGGCGGCAGGTGGATTCAAAAATGCAAACGCCGCCAAATATCCGAAGCAGATTCATCTCGTCCAATAGCAATGCCATCTTCGTCGTGTGGTAATTGATTGGCATTAACCTGGCAAGGAATCAGTCTTCGTACCGGCGTCAGCGAGGCGCGGCATTGGCGGCAGAGTTTGAGCTTCGCGCCAAAGTGGAAAAAGCGATGCCCGTTATCACAGACGAACTCGACTAACTTGTCCTCACAGTATTCGCGCCCGATCCGATAGAGCAAGAAATCCATCATGCAGGGAGCCGCTGGAGCGGTTGCGGGTTCGATGGCTTTCCACTCTTCCCAGACTGTGCGCCAGGTGGTTGCGCTCATCTCGTCAATGTAGCCGTATTGATAGCCAAAAATATCCAGAAAACTTGAGAGGAGCGGAATTTCTGTCTGAAGAATCCGGGTTCGAAGGGCGAGTTTCATCGTGATGCGGTCGCTCGCCACATCAATGACTTGCATGTTGGACAGATTGGGCCACACGCCAAGCACCACCATGTCGCGGACGAACATGTTTGTCTTCTTGGGGCCGTATCCCATGCCGACATTCGCTAAAAAGCCTTGTCTTATCTTTTCGGCGTCGTTGTCAAAATAAGCTGCGATATTGTAGGCGGTCATCTGGCGCTCTAGTAGGAACGCGGCGGCATGGCGGGCAATGTCGAGCCGCTTATCATTTTGCGACAAGCGCGACATCCCCAGGAAAGACAAAAAGCCAGCCGTATCCTCTGCGATGGTGCGCGCCTCGAACTGCGTATCATCTTCCAGATACTTGCCGAACTGGTCTTCAGGTGGCTCGCGGAAATCCTGGTTGGCAGTGAAAAACCGCACCTGCGCCACGGACCACCTTGAAAGCCCGCGCGTGTTGAGTGTGACATTGAAAATGTTTTCGCCGTACTTCAAGCGCGCCTCATGCAAAGCGTGTGCGGCTAATCGCGCTTGCCCTCGATCAATTTTGGCATTGATTATTTCAGCGTGATGGGATTCCTAATATTTATGAAAATCAGGGAGATACTGGTATTCCTCCTCATTGAGAGTACCCACCCCATTTCCATCATAGGTTTGATGAAAATGGGCGTTCAATCTTTCTAGAATGCAGCGAGCCAGTGTGACATCATCGGTGATTTTGTCCAAACCATCTACCAAAAAGATACCAGTCCGACTCTGAAAGTGCGCAATGAAATTTCGTAGGCTCATTTTGACCTACCATAATGGTTTTTGAACATCAAAAGTGCATGCGAGAAAGCAACTACGAGTCACTCCTCAGCCTTCATTGTGTTTTCATTCAGCAAAGAAGCTATCTTTTGAGCCCTATTCTCCGCATCCGCCCAATCATCATAGTCTCCGCATATACATACCTCTCGTTGTTCGCGATGGTCGATAACAACAAAAGTGTCACCGTCAAATTGACTTACAGTATATCTTTGCATAGCAATTTACCTTTAGTTGTTTCAATTTACCGAATCATTATTTTCAAGACCATATATTTGGAAAATTACAATTTCTATTTTCAAATTTGTTCGCTATAGTCAGAATCACACTTCATCGTCTGGTAAATCTATCCCATCGGGCAATTCTTTGGGTAAAATAGTTAAGCCAAAAACATCTACAACTGTAAAACCTTTTTGAAGCCAGTTGTGTCGCCCTTCTATTTTCCAAGAAAAAACTGAGCCGACTGTTTCTTTGGCTAATCTTTCAACATCCTGAGCCTCTTCAATTTCAAAACATTCAAACTCAAATCCATTACCAAGATTAACTCTCATTGCAGAGCCTGTTCTGCGAGAACACTGGCGGAAATTTTAGTATGAAGTTCAGAAACAGCGTCATAATTTCAAAATTTCACCAAAGACTTGATCGGAGTAAAGGCAGTTAGAGCTAATTTGCTGTCAAATTCTGCTCTTCGTTGGTTGTCTGCCACAATATAACAATTGACTCTGAAGTCTTGAAATTCAACAAATTTCAGAAGTGACCTGTGAATATCTGTGGAATGCTCAACTTCAAAAAAGGAATTGGGGTAGTGTCTTTGGTTAAACCAAATAACATCAACGGTTTGAGCCTGTCTCAGTACAATGTCATATGTAAATGCATAGAATTCAGGAGCGGTTGTAAACTCGCCTAGTTTTAGATGCGCAAAAGGTTTGTTTTTGTCTTGAGGTGGCACTAAAGTTTCAAATCCTTTTAGATTTCCAATCTCTACGAGCAAACCTTGAAAGAAGGAATGTGTATATTCCTTTTCATTTTCTGGTGCTTTCTCACCAGAGAATAATCGCATTACCTTTTCTTTTTCTGCTGCGAGTGCCCAAAGCCCAGGGCGGACTTTGAAAAATTCGTCGTGAGTTTGCACAATTCTTCGGATACTTGCAAACGGCGTTTTTGTTTTCCATTTGCAATCGGTAATTTTGGGAACGGATTGATATAATTGCCCAAGAGTGGCGTAACCGCCATTTTGTTGCATTGCTTTAAGAACTGCTTCATATTGTTTCATAAGCCTGATGTCCTCGTGTCGTTTTGCAGTTCGTCGAGAACAGTGCTTGCCAATTCTTCAACCAACTGTCCTTTGCCGCCCGCCCATTTCAAAAACGGCCTGGCCGCATAAGGTGCAAGATTAACTCCACTCGTTACGATAAATGACGTTTGCATACTTGAATTATAACCCCAACGTTAAATCTCCAGCCCACCGGACTGCGGTCTTTTTACTGCCCACTGCTCTCCGCAATCCTAAGGCAGCACCAACTCGCGCGCCGCTTTTGCGCCGCAGCGGTCTCGAAGGCCCCCTGCAAATCCGCGGGCTGCCGCGTCTATTCTTCTTAGCCTCCGCCATCCAACCTCGTCGCCGCTCCTTGCCCTCCTTTCCAGCTGATGTTATACTTTTTCTCGAGGTGACGTATGTCTTCCCAAATTGTGATTGGTGTTGAACAACTGGAATCCATCATTCGTCGCGTCGTTCGCGAGGAACTGGCGCAGATCCTTGTAAAAGAACCCGATACCTTCTACATTGATCCAGACTCTCCTCTTTACAAAGATATGCAAGAAATTCTCCATCGCAGGGAACAGGGGACGGTCAAATTGCATACTCATACTGAGGTCTGGGGTGAGTGATTATCAGTCGGTCTACGAAGGAAAATTCGTCGAGAATCTTCGCCGCTATGCAGCCATCCGCCAACGGGTGAGACGCCGTGTGGCGCGAGTGATCGCTGATCCATATATCAACACAGAATTTCTAGGTGATATAAGCGGCAAACTGAATCTTCGTGGCTGCCGCAGTGCACGCATTGACCAGAATTTCCGAATCATCTTTGTTATTTGTGAAGAGTGCCGTAGCATTCCCCAATGTGAGTTTTGTTTCTGTGAAGGTTTGTCTGATCAGACGGTTGTCTTCTTAACAGTGGGGCCGCATGATCGCGCCTATGCGATGGAATAATCCCCTCTGCTTTATGAGATAGCTCATTCGACCTTGTCCTCCACGCTGTGAGCCTGAAACCACTCTACCATCTTGGGCAAGTCGAGTTGGGTGCGCGCTACTAAAAGCGTGAACCTTTCCACATCCGCATTGCTGGAACTCAGGCAATAGCCGTTGCGGTAACAACGAACCCGTTTCCTGCGAGGGAACAGGTTCGTGCTGCTTTTCCGACGGGATTGAATCCCGCCCTACTTCTTTCCTTGTCTGCGCGCCTTCACGCCGCAAGGTCTCGATGGCCATACGCAAATTAGATGGGGGTGAAAATGGCGACTGGGTTGTTGAATATCCCATTCTTGCCCTCTCTGACTTATAATAGGGGAGACAGCCCATGCAAAAACCGATTCGCCTTTCAGGACATGCCCGTTATCAACTGACCCGCCGCGGTGTCAGCGAAGCCGAGGTGCTCGAGACGATTCAAACATCGGAATGGGAACCCGCCGAACTTAACCGCCTGCAATGCCGTAAGGGTTTTCCCTTTGGCGAGGAATGGAATGGCAAGTTCTACATAGCCAAGCAGGTTCGCCCGATCTTCGTCGAAGAAGCAAATGAGATTATAGTGGTGACGGTTTATTCGTATTACTTTTAGGAGATGAGCCATGAAGATCAGATATGACCCGGAAGTAGACGCGCTTTACATTTCCTTTATGGATACGACAGTGACGACGGAGCATTTGGCGGAAGGAATCGCCGCTGACTACGACGCCGAGGGACGGCTGGCTGGCATCGAGATTCTCGACACCTTGAAGCGCTTCGGCGACCGCAACACCCTGCGCCAGATCACCCTGGAAGAAGTCGGCTTTGCGCGGGCATAGACAGTGGGATGCGCAGGACGAAACTAAGACTTCCGAAGTCTCAGAGACTTCGGAAGTCTAACCTGCTCCGGCGTGGGGAAATTCCTTAAATGACCTGGAACAGTTTGGTTTTATGGTATGATTTTCACATTCCCAGATACAGGGTTCTTTCATGGAAGAAAACAAGATCACCATCATCGAAGGTCCGCCACCCGTTTTCGAGCCGGCGCGCGATGGCTGGGCGTTGGGCCTGGGCGAAGGTCCGCACCTCGGCTATACCGTTCTCACCCGCCTGCGGTCCTTCAACAGCGCGGCACTGGTCGAGCGCTGCTACCGCGCCTGGCGCAGCCAATCCCCCATCCACCTGCATTTCCGCAACAATATGGGATTGGAAGAACAAGCCCCGATCTTTGCGGCTCGTTCCGTAGAGACACCCGAAGGCCAGGTGCTCTTGCTCTGGGTGAACCTGGATCGGGGAAAAATACAATTCGAGCCGGATTCGGGCGACGATGAGAATGCCAGGGATGGCGGGAAAAATTAACCACCAGTCCGGCGTCTTGACCCTGACGCTCGACCGGCCGCCGGTCAACGCCCTTGACCTGAAGACGATCACCGAATTGCAGGCAGCCTTCAAGCAGGCTGCCCGAGATGAAAGCATCCGCTGCGTGGTGCTGACCGGCGCAGGCTCCACCTTTTGCGCCGGTCACGACGTGAGCGAGATGCTGGCGGCGCGCGGCGAGGCGATATCCTACCGCGCCCACCTGCTGGCAACCTACAATCCGCTCATCCTGCAGATCCGTCAGATCGAGAAGCCGGTCGTGGCAGCCGTCAACGGGCCGGTGGCGGGCGCGGGATTGGGCATCGCGCTGGCCTGCGATGTGCGCCTGGCGGCCGATACCGCCCGGTTCACGGTCGGGTTTACGGGCATTGGGTTATCCCTCGATTCAGGCGTCTCGCTTTTGCTGCCCGCACTGATCGGCCTGGGACGGGCAACTGAGTTCGCCTTTACCAACGAGGCCATCTCCGCCGAACAAGCCCTGGAATGGGGGCTGGTCAACCGCCTCGTCCCGGCGGCAGACCTGGGGTCCGCAACCGCCGCGCTGGCCGCCTCCCTGGCAGCGGGAGCGGTCGGTGCGTTCGGGTTGGCTAAACACTCATTCAATCGCGCTTTCCTGCCCAACCTGGAAGAGACGCTGGATTACGAGGCGCACATGCAGGAAATCGCCAGCAAGGAAGCGGAGCATCGCGAGGGTGTGGCGGCTTTCCTGGAGAAACGTCCACCAAAGTTCAAATAAGCACACCGCGAAGCAACGAAGGCCGCGAAGGCGTCCTTCGTGTATTCGCGGTTAAAAAGCCCTATGGAATACGAAGCTGTCATCGGACTGGAAGTCCACGCCGAGCTTGAGACGCAATCCAAGATGTTCTGCGCCTGCCCGGTGGTGGATACGACCCAGGCCGCGCCCAATAGCGCCGTCTGCCCGGTGTGCGCGGGCATGCCTGGCACGCTGCCGGTGCTCAACCAGAAGGCGGTCGAGTATGGCCTGCGCGTGGCGCTCGCGCTGGAGTGCCAGGTCGCGCCGGTCAGCATCTTTGCCCGCAAGAACTACTTCTACCCCGACCTGCCCAAAGGCTACCAAATCTCCCAGTATGAGCAACCGTTGGCCCGCAACGGGCGGATCACCATCCTGACCCCGCAGGGGGAAAAGGTTATCCGCATCCGCCGCGTGCACCTGGAAGAGGACGCCGGTAAATTGACCCACGTTGAACCCACGCCGGGCGACCATAAAGATCGCCCCTACACGTTGGTGGACCTGAACCGGGCCGGCGTGCCGCTGCTGGAGATCGTCACCGAGCCGGATTTCCGCTCCGGCGAGGAAGTGCGCGCTTACGCCGAGGCGCTGCGTTCCCTGCTGCGCTACCTGGGCGTCAACTCTGGGGATATGCAAAAAGGTGTGTTGCGTATCGAGCCGAACATTTCTCTGCGGCCTTCTGTAGCGGCGGGTATAAAACCCGCCCTACTTGGCACGCGCGTCGAGGTCAAGAACTTGAACAGTTTCCGCGCCTTGGAACGCGCCGTGGCTTACGAGATCCAGCGCCAGGCCGAATTGCTCGAGGCAGGGAAAACCGTGCAGCAGGTGACACTGGGCTGGGACGAGGCGAAAGAAGCGACCTTCGTCCAGCGCGTCAAAGAGGGCGAGGACGACTACCGCTACTTCCCCGAACCGGACCTGCCGCCGCTCACCCTGGACGAGGGCTGGATCGCCCAAATCCGCGCCTCACTGCCCGAGCTGCCCTATGCCCGTTTCCAACGCTTAAGCAAGCTGTACGATTTGAGCGATTACACCGCAAATTTGCTCGTCGAGGAAAAGGCTATTGCAGATTACTTCGAGCAGGCCGTGGCCGCCGAGCCGTCTGTGCCAGCAAAGGTCATTGCCAACTGGATTGGCGGGGAACTGTTCAGCCTGATGAACCAGGCCGGGGTGGACGCGGCAGGCCTGCCAGTCCGGCCTGAAGCGCTGGCCGGGCTGGTCAAGATCGTCAGCCAGGGACAGGTCAACCAGGATACGGCAAGAAAAGTCCTGGCGGAGATGTTTGCCAGCGGTGAAGGGGCAGACGAAATCGTCAAAAAGCGCGGCCTGCAACAGGTCTCGGATGCGGAGGCCATCGCCCAAATGGTGGAAGCTGTTCTGGCAGAATATCCAATCGAGGTGGCGGCTTATCTGAGCGGCAAAGCGGGGGTCGGCCATTTTCTGTTCGGGCAGGTGATGAAGAAGGCGCAGGGCAAGGCCAATCCGCAGATCGTGCGGCGGGAATTGGAGCGCCAGTTGGCTGCTCCCAAGCAATAAGCTCAGAACGCCGGGGCTGTTCATGCTGTGAAGACAATCACGAATAACGTCATTGGGGTAAGTGGTTTTTGTCATATTGACGGAACACTCTTTATCGTGTAAGTTTAACGCATACGAGTACCACGAAGGCGGAGCAGCTCCAAATGATTTTCCAATTCGCTAGAGAAAAGGAATAATGCGGGCACCATACCGGGATGCCCGCTTATCGTTTACAGAGTACTGCGTAAATATCTGAACCAAAATCCTGTAATTTTCGAGCCATTCGAAACAGCAAGTTCATAGATTTATGCAAGAAGCAGTAAAATTCAAACCCCAGTTCTAGGAGATGAAACATGACCGGACCAGTCAATGAATTCGAAATGGCGCAGCGCCAGTTCGATCACGTCGCAAAGCTGCTCAATCTCGACCCGCAGATCGCCGAGGTACTGCGCTGGCCGATGCGCGAGTTCACCTTCCGCATCCCCGTCCGCATGGATGATGGCTCGCTGAGGGTTTTCACCGGATTTCGCGTCCAGCACAACGACGCGCGCGGCCCCAACAAGGGCGGCATCCGCTTCCACCCGGCCGAGACGTTGGACATGGTACGCGCCCTGGCCACCTGGATGACATGGAAATGCGCCGTGGCGGATATTCCCCTGGGCGGCGGCAAGGGCGGCGTCATCGTGGATCCGGCAACGCTCTCGACCACCGAGAAGGAACGCCTGTGCCGCGGTTGGGTGCAGAACATGTGGAAGAACATCGGCCCGCGCCAGGACGTACCCGCGCCGGATGTGGGTACTACCCCGCAGATGATGGGCTGGATGATGGACGAGTATTCCAGGCTGTCCGGCCAGTACAACCCGGGCGTCATCACCGGCAAACCGCTGGCCGGCGGCGGCTCGCTGGGCCGCACCGAAGCGACCGGTTACGGTGTCATCTATACCGTGCGCGAGGCAATGAAGCACCTGAAGATGGATTCTAAGAAATGCGTGGCTGCCATGCAGGGCTTCGGCAATGTGACCCAGTACGCTTCCATTGGCTTCATCGAAATCCTGGGCGGCAAGGTTGCTTGCGTCTCCTGCTGGGATCACAGTGACAAGTGCCCTTATACCTACAGCAAGGAGGGCGGCATTGATCCGCACTTCCTGATGAGCATCACAGACCAGTATGGAACGATTGACAAGAAAAAAGCCATAGAGGCCGGTTACAAAGTAGAGGATGGCGAGGCCTGGATCAGCAAGGAAGCCGAGGTGTTGATGCCCGGCGCGCTGAGCGGCCAGATCAACGCGGACAATGTCGCTAAGATCTCGAAGCGGGTCAAGATCGTGGCCGAAGGCGCCAACGGCCCGACGACCCCTGAAGCGGACGAGTATTTCAAAAAAAACGACATCTTCGACATTCCCGATTT
>Ga0315279_10004415_pt1 | contig 18877 bp, 17 predicted proteins | sample YL17G06_20_MG_FD_203694 | JGI IMG/M metagenome (GOLD analysis project Ga0315279, IMG submission 203694) | Sediment microbial communities from Yellowstone Lake, YNP, Wyoming, USA - YL17G06_20 | ecosystem: Environmental > Aquatic > Freshwater > Lake > Sediment | place: USA: Wyoming | collected... | reverse complement strand
GCTGTTTATCGATGAGTTGGGCTATCTGCCGGTGGACAGGAAAGGTGCGGATCTGCTTTTTCAGGTGATCAGTCAACGCTATGAAAAAGGACCGATTGTTTTGACGACAAACAAGCAGTTTAAAAAATGGCCTGAAATCTTCTGCAACGACAGCACCCTCACCTCCGCTGTACTCGACAGGTTATTACATCATGCCGAAACAGTGGTCATCGAAGGAAAAAGTTATAGGATGAAAGATCAAATCGAAGAGTGATTTACCGGAAAACCACATGGCCGGCACCAAGGCCGTTTTTACTGTTTGTAAATACTTTTACAGCACATTTTCAAACCGGCCAAATTACCGCATTTTCAGACCGGCGCTCGCAAAGGCTATTGATTAAAAGCCGTTTTCTTCGAGAAAACACCGCTTTACCCACCATCTGCCCGGGGATTTCGCCATATCCGGCAGCCTTGAAAGCTTCGCGGCATGACTGCGCGTGCTCTCGAAAATAGCCAATAGGTCTTCCGCGGTCCATCTTTTCCGCGCGTTGTATTTTTCATTCATGAATGGTAAATGAACGCCAGGGAGATCTCATGCCGAAAAATCTGGTCCAGAAAATCCTTGACGCCCATATTGTCGACGGTCAACCGGTCGCCGGGCGGGAAGTGGGCATCCGCATCGATCAGACGCTCACGCAGGACGCCACGGGCACCATGGCCTGTTTGCAATTCGAAGCCATGGGCTTCGAGCGCGTGCGCACGCAGGTGTCGGTGTCCTATGTCGACCATAATACGGTGCAGGAAGGGTTCGAAAACGCCGACGACCATGCCTATCTCCAGAGCGTTGCCGCCCGGTACGGCATTAAATTTTCGCGGGCGGGCAACGGCATTTGCCATCAGGTGCATCTCGAACGCTTCGGCGCGCCGGGGACCACGCTGCTCGGCAGCGATTCGCACACGCCAACGGGCGGCGGCATAGGCCAGATCGCCATCGGCGCCGGCGGGCTCGATGTGGCCGTGGCCATGGGCGGCGGCGCGTTCTACCTGGCGTATCCCCGCGTGGTGAAGGTCGAACTCACCGGGAAGCTGCGGCCCTGGGTATCGGCCAAAGACGTGGTGCTGAAAGTGCTGGAAATACTCTCGACAAAAGGCAATGTCGGCTGCATGCTCGAATACGGCGGCGACGGGATCGCCGGCTTGACTGTTCCGGAACGCGCCACCATCACCAATATGGGCGCCGAAACCGGGGTCACCACATCGGTCTTTCCGTCCGACGAACAGACGCGCCGGTTCCTGGCCGCGCAGGCGCGCGAAGCGGCATTCGTTCCCCAAAGCGCCGATGCCGGCGCCTCCTATGACCGCGTCATTGCTATTGACCTGGGGGCGCTCGAACCCATGATCGCCTGCCCGCATTCGCCGGGCAATATCAGGAAAGTCGCGGATATCGCGGGTGTTGCGGTGGACCAGGTGCTTATCGGTTCCTGCACCAACGCATCGTATCGCGACCTGATGCTGGTGGCCGGCGCATTAAAGGGCAAAAAGATCAACCCGGCAGTGTCGTTCGGCGTGTGCGCCGGATCGCGCCAGGTGATGGCCATGATCGCGCGGAACAATGCTCTGGCCGATATCATCGCTTCGGGCGCGCGCATTCTGGAAAGCGCGTGCGGGTTCTGCATCGGCAACTCCTTGGCGCCTAAAACCAACGCCGTGTCCCTGCGCACCAACAACCGCAATTTTTTCGGCCGCAGCGGTACCGAAAGCGCGCAGGTGTATCTCTGTTCGCCCGAAACCGCCGTGGCCGCCGCGCTCGCGGTCCGCATAGTCGATCCGCGCGAATACTTTTCAAAAGAGAATTATCCGTGCGTCGACATGCCCGCGCGTTTTGAAATTGACAACAGCATGATTCTGGAGCCGCCGTCCGATGGTGCGCGGACCGAGATCGTGCGCGGGCCCAATATCGGCGCGCCGCCCGCCTGCGCGCCCCTGCCCGCATCCATCGACGGCGAAGTGGTCATCTATCTGGGCGATAAAATCACCACGGACGATATCATGCCCGCGGGCAACCGGCTCAAATACCGGTCAAATATTCCGCGGTACGCGCAGTTCGTGTTTGAGCGGCGGGACGCGGATTTCGCTGCAAAGGCGCTTGCCAACAAGGAAAAAGACGTGCACTCGATCATCGTGGCGGGGGAGTCCTACGGCCAGGGATCGTCGCGCGAGCACGCTGCCATCTGTCCCATGTTCCTTGGCGTCAAGATGGTGATCGCGCGGTCCATTGAGCGCATCCATCGGGCGAACCTGATCAATTTCGGGATCGTGCCGGCGGTGTTCGCCGACGCCGCGGATTATGGGAAGGTCCAAAAAGGCGACCGCCTTGTTGCCGCGGACGCGGGCGCCGATTTGCGCCGGGGGGCCGATCTTCGCCTGCGCAACGTATCGCGGGGATTCGAATTCGCCGTGCGGGCCGAGCTGTCGGCGCGGGAACGGAAAATCCTGCTTGCCGGCGGGTTGATAAATGCGACGCGCGGATGACCGGCTATTTCCGCCGGGAAATCCGCGCTACCAGCACCTTTGAATTCCTCCTGGGGCTGTAGGCTTTTCGCTTGCTTTCCGGCAAAACGGAAGGGGCGGCCTCCTTGAAGCCCGCCCGCAGGAACCAGTCGGCGGTCTGGGTCGTGAGCACGAACACCCGGGTAAGCCCCAGTTCCCGCGCCCGGTCCATGAGATAATCGACCATCTTTCCGCCAATGCCCAGGTTGGAATAGAATTCGTCAACCGCGATGCCCGCGATTTCGCCCATGGCATCGGCGTGCCGGTGCAGGCCGCCGCAGGCGTGCGGAATGCCGTCAACCTCATATACCGAATATTCATTCACCGATTTTTCCAGGTCCTCGGCCGTTCGCGGCACCAGGACCTCCCGTTCAACGAACGGCTGCATGAGCCGCAGCACTTCGGGAATATCGGCATACGTCATGGGCCGGATATTGTCGTGTTGATTGGCGTATACCATGGTCCCCAGGCCGCGGTTGGAGAAGATCTCCTTGAGGATCATGCCTTCCACCGTGCCGTTGATGATGTGGACCCGCTCCACGCCGTTTTTGCAGGCTTTATAGGCAAAGGTCAGGAACTCGAGCCGCTGCTCGTGTTTGTCGTTTGTATTGAGCGACAGCATCTTTTCTGCTTCGTCAACCGTGAGCTGCGACACGGTGTTGTCGCTCGATACGTACACGCCGTCGGGGACGTCCAGGCCTTTCGCCTTCAAACCGTCCTCGCTGGAAACAAAGAAGAGTTTGGCCGCCGTGAGCTCGATGGCAAGCGTAAACGCCAGTTCGATTGACGAAATGTTATACGGTTTGCCCGTGGCGTTCCAGCCGATGTTGGGGAAAATAGGAATGAGCCGCTCCTCCACCACCCGGTTGATGATGTCGATTTTGAGCTTCTCCACGATGCCCGTGTGCTGGTAATCCACGCCGCCCCGCACGCCCATGCCCCGCGCCTTGACCCAGTTGCCGATCACCGCGGTCGTGTTGTTTTCGGCCAGCAGCGTCATGATCCGGTTCGAGACGTCGAATGCCGCCATTTTAATGAAGGGAATGGCCTCGGGCGTGGTGACGCGGATGCCGTTGACCGATGAGCATTTTATCGCATACGCGGCAAGGACTTCATCGATCCGTGTCCGCGCGCCGGGGACCAGGATGATCCGTATGCCCATCTGGTGCAACAGCACCAGGTCTTTGATGAGCAGCGGGAATATCGGGTTGCCGATCAACACGCTGTCGAGATAGATGACGAAGGTCCGGTCTTTAAACCGCCGCACATAGCCGAAACCTTCCCGGATGATCTCGACCTGTTCCTTGAGTTTCAGTTTGTCCATAGGTTCCATTCCATTTAAGAAGCCATGCTGCAACAACTGCCGGATGACGAGCAGAGCGATGCGCTGGGGCAGGTTGACCCGCAGGGTGTGTCCTTGGGACTGCCGTGGGCAAGCGCGCCGAAAACGGACATCAATTTCTCCGTGTTTCCGGATTTACACTTTGAGCAGGGGAGCGTCCCCTTTTGCGACTGGGGCACCAGCTCTTCAAATACGGTTCCGCAATCCCGGCATTTGTATTCGAATATCGGCATCGGTTCTCCTTCTCTCTCGTACTCTTACTCGTACTCGTACTCTTAATCTCTTTTGCGAAATCCCGAGTATGAGTAAGAGTACGAGTAAGAGTACGAAAATGGAATTCATGACCTTCCTATTGAAAAATAGGCATTTTTAACGTATAATTACAATAAAGGCATGCTCAGGGGGTTTTTATGGTCTCTTTTACAGCACCGATATCCGGCGCCCAGGCAGCCATCACCCGCCATGATATCACCGCCCAGAATGTGGCGAATATCAATACTCCAGGTTTTGAGGCATACGTGCCTCATCAGACCGATATGATGCCCGAAGGGACCCGCATTGCCTCCGTCACCAGGACCCCGAATTACACTCCCCAGACCTCCAATACCGACCTGGTAGAGGAGACAAAAGAGCAGATCGTCAATAAAGGATCGCTCTCGGCAAACCTGAAGGTGCTGAAAACCAAGGATCAAATGCTGGGAGAAGTGATCGATCTGATCGCGTGAAATCCGAGGGGGTTCTGCAGACCCGCGTTTGCCGAGGGCCGCTTATCGCGCGCAAGGGGGTTTTAATTCCTTCTCTCCACCCTCATATCCACAACTTTCTCCCCATGCCCCTGGTACCACCTGCCGCTGGCGCCCTGCAGATCGCTCTCCGGTAGTGAAATGACGGTGTCCTTCTCCATAAACGGACCGTTCTCCGTCTTCTGATCAGTCTTCCGCGTCCGTCACCTGCGCGCCTGCTTTCCCTTCCGAAAAGCGCAGGCGGATCGTGTCGCCGGCGCGCAGGGAATGCGAGCTCCTGATCGTTTTCCCGCCCGCGTCCGTGACCACGCTGTAGCCCCGCGACAGAACGGAAAGCGGGCTCAGGGCGTGCAGCCGTGCGGCAGCGGTCGAAAGTCGCTGCAGCCGGTCGCGGCGCAGCCGTCCCATGTCCGTCACCAGACGGTCGGCCAGTTCATCCCGGGTTTGGCGCGAATCCGCAAGAAGGCGCAGGGGCACGCGTAAAGCAGGCCGCGCAAGCGCGCGCGCATAGCGCTGCCGTCGGTCCGCCCATATTCCCCGGAAGCGGAAAATGAACCGCTGTGCCAGGCTTTCGTAATAGCGGAGGCTTTCGCGCATATCGGGCACGGCCATTTCGGCCGCGGCCGAAGGCGTGGGCGCGCGAATATCCGCTGCGAAGTCGGCAATAGTGAAATCGATCTCATGGCCCACGGCGGAAATGATGGGGATGCGTGATGCGAATATCGCGCGCGCAACCTCTTCGGTATTAAATGCCCATAAATCTTCCAATGAACCGCCGCCGCGGCCCACGATGATGCAATCGATATCGCCGTACTCGTTCATATCGGCGATGGCGCGGGCGATGGCGTGCGGCGCTTCGTCGCCCTGCACCGGAACATCAATGACCACGATGTCAATCTGCGGCGCGCGCGACCGCGCAACGGTGATGATGTCGCGCACGGCGGCGCCGCGTTTGCTGGTGATAACGCCCAGCCGGGCGACCGTTTCGGGCAGCGGCTTTTTTTTGGCCGGGTCGAAAAGGCCCTCGTCATCGAGCTGCTTTTTCAGCTTTTCGAAGGCGGCCCAGAGCGCGCCCAGTTTGCTTGACTGCATGCGATGGATATCGAGCTGGTAGTAGCCGCCCTTCTGATAGACGCGGAGCGAGGCGATGGCCGTGATCGCCATGCCGGTCTGCGGCTCAAAGGGGAGCGTCTGGGCCACCGAGCGCCACAGAACGGCCGGCACCTGGCTCGCGGCGTCTTTGAGGGTCAGATAGCAGTGGCCGCTTGACGCGCGCTTGAAATTGGAGATTTCGCCCTCCACCCACACGAGCGTATTGCCGCTTTCCAGGATGGCGGCCACGCCGGCGTTGATTTCGCTGATGGTATAGGGCTTCTGGCTCTGCTGCGGCGGCAGGAAGGCTGCCGGCGTGTTATTCGTCGGCTTCTGCATGGGAGAACGACATCCGTTCGTACAGGCGCTCGATGAACAAGGCCTTTCCCGTTGTCTCATCGATATCGACAATCACGGCGTTCAGCATGGGAGCGTCGCTTGACGGTTCGAATTTTACCGGGGTCTGCAGCAAAAACCGTCTGGTGGCGAGGTGCTTTTTAATGCCGATCACCGAATCCTCGGGCCCGGTCATGCCGGCATCGGTAATATAGGCCGTGCCGTTGGGCGAAATGGTTTCGTCGGCGGTCTGCACATGCGTGTGCGTGCCGATCACGGCGCCGGCGCGGCCGTCCACGTGGTGGAAAAGCGCTTTTTTTTCGCTTGACGCCTCGGCATGCATGTCGATGACCACCACGGCGGTTTTTTCCCTGAGCGCCGCGATGGCCCGGTCGGCGGCGCGCAGCGGACAATCGAGGGACTCGGGGAAAAAGGTGCGGCCCAGAAGGTTGATGACGCCGATTTTTCTTCCGTCAACCAGCTCGAAGACCAGGGCGCCGGCGCCGATGTTGCCTTCGGGGAAATTGTGCGGCCGCAGCAGGCGTTCGGCCTTGATCAGGTCGGCAAAGGAGTCCTGGTTGGCAAAGGAATGGTTGCCGCCGGTGACCACGTGCACGCCGTATTTATGCATTTTCCTGAGGATCGCATGGGTGATTCCCTTGCCGCCGGCCGCGTTTTCGCCGTTGGCAAGGCACACGTCCACCGATTTCTCCACAAGGAGCGTGGGCAGGCGCTCCGCAAGGACCCGCCTGCCGATCGACCCGAACACATCACCGCAGAATAGAATGCGCATACAGGGCTATTTGGCGAACTGCATGAACCGGCTTTCACGGATGACCGTGACTTTGACCTGTCCCGGGTATTCCATTTCATCCTGGATACGCAACGCGATCTGGCCGGCCATCTCTTCGGCCTGGGCGTCGTTGACGTTTTCCGGCTGTACCATGATGCGGATCTCGCGGCCCGCCTGGATCACGAAGGACTTGCTGACCCCGCGGAACGAATCGGCGATTTCCTCCAGCTTTGTCAACCTGTTGACATAATTGGTCAGCGTTTCGCGGCGCACGCCCGGCCGCGTGCTCGAAATGGTGTCCGCGGCCTGGATGAGCACAGGATAGAGCGAAATGGGCGTCACGTCCTCGTGGTGCGCGGCAATGGCATTGCTGATGATCGCGTTTTCGCCGTTCTTTTCGGCGATTTCGGCGCCCAGGGCCGAATGCGTGCCTTCGGTCTCGCGGTCTATTGCCTTGCCGATGTCGTGCAGCAGTCCCGCGCGCATGGCGATCTTGGGGTCCAGCCCCAGTTCCGAAGCCATGAGTGCTGCAAGCATTGCCACTTCCTTACTGTGTTGCAGCACGTTCTGGCCGTAGGACTGGCGATATTTCAAGCGGCCGAGGCATTCGATGACTTTCGGTTTTAAACCATGGACATTGAGCTCCATGATGACCTCTTCCGCCGCATCTTTCATTTTCTTTTCAAGCTCTTTTTCACTTTTCTTGATCAGCTCTTCGATGCGACCCGGATGAATGCGGCCGTCCTGGATGAGCTTTTCCAGGGCAAGTCGCGCAACTTCGCGCCGGATCGGATCGAACCCGGAGAGTATCACTGCTTCAGGCGTGTCGTCTACGATAACGTCGATGCCGGTGGCCTCTTCAAAGGCCTTGATATTGCGGCCTTCGCGGCCGATGATGCGGCCCTTCATTTCGTCGCTGGGCAGGTGCACGACGGACACCGTCGACTCTACCGTGGTGTCGGCGGCCGAGCGCTGGATTGCCTGGAGAATGATCTCTTTCGCCTGCGTTTCCGCTTCTTCCTTGGCTTTGTCCTTGATTTCCTTGATCATCTGCGCGCATTCGTAGCGGACCTGGCTTTCGAGGTTTTTCAGCAGCAGGTTTTTAGCGTCCTCCAGGCTCATCTGCGAGATTTTTTCGAGCTTATCATTTTCCAGCGCGATAAGGCGGCTCAGCTCGTTGTCCTTGGTGCGCAGCGTCACTTCCTTGGAATTCAGGAAATTTTCCCGCGCCGCGAATTCCGTTTCCCGCTTGGTAATTACCTCCTCGCGCCGGCGCAAATCATTTTCGGCATCTTTGACCTGCTGCTGTTCCACGCGCAGCTGGTCCTTTTTCTTTACCGCATCCTTTTCGAATTCGGCTTTGGCCTTGAACCACTCGTCCTTGGCTTCCAGAATAGCGGTTTTTTTCTGCAGCTCGGCCTCTTTCTCGGCCTCCTTGACGATCCGTTCGGCTTCGGACTGGGCGTCGCTGATCCGGCGTTCTTTGTCTTTGCGGTCCATGGCTGTCCGGATAAACAGGGCAACCACAAACAGGACTGCGCCGATGCCTATGGAAATGAGTATATACAGCAGGGAAACCATCAGTACGACCTCCTCGGTGTTTATGTACAGGATACTTGTATGCGGACACCGGCGGCAAGCCGGGACCCGGCATCGGGTGCGGATGCGGAGCGCAAACCGAGGGATACAGTGCGTGCAGCGGTCGGGGTCGGGGATGCTATCTGGCGGAAGCCAGCACAGCGTCGATTTTTTTTCCTATCTTTTCAAAACGGCGCCGGTATGCGTCATACTGCGATTCCGCCTGCCGGCAAAGGTCCTGACTGTCGAATAATTCTCCCGTAATGTTCATTGCGGTAAGGACGGCCACTTTCATCTTATCGCGCACAGATGTGTTCTGCTGCGTTTCGGCCATCTTCCGCCCCACATAATCAGCGACCTTTTTTGTCGTATCGTCGTCAACATCCCCTCGAATGGAATAGTCGTCGCCAAAAATTGATACCCGTATCGTATTTGGTGAAGAATCCATGTCAAATCCCCCGGCCTTGCAGCACCAGGTCCCGGCTCTAGCCCACGGCCTCGAGCTTCTTTAGAATGCCTTGAACCCTGTCCGCGGCCAGATCCAGTTTCTGCTGCCGGTCCGCCAGCCCGCTTTTTAATGACTCCACTTCATCGGCGAGATTGCGGCTCTGCGCCTCAAGCTCTCCGATTCGATTGCTTTGTGTCTTGATTTTTTCTCTCAGCGTATCGCCGTCTTTTTTCTCTTGTTGATATAACGCGATCAATGTATCGATTTTTTCTTCAAGCTCAACTATGAAATCACTTGACAAGCTTTGACTCCTTTGTATGTATAGGTACACGGAATGCCCTTACAAGGAGCTTTAAATGACCGCACCCGACTCCTTGAACGACAATTCCTTATTCAGGTTAAAAATACACATTATCCGGGCCTCAATCAAACATTGAGGTGGATATTTCATCTTATAATGGCGGGCAATCGATGTCAAATGGTTTTAGGGCTTCCGCGAAAACGGATAAGGCCGGATCGCTTGGTCCGGCCTTATCCGTTTTCGCGGCGCTCGGAGATGGTCATTTCCGCAATGTCGCGCCGAACTTTTCGCCGATCGAAGAGATGATGGCCGCGCAGATCGGTTCGGCCTCCGCATCGGACATGGTGCGATCGAGAGCGCGCATGCGGACCGCGTAGGCGATGCTCTTTTTTCCCTGGCCCACTTTTTCGCCGCGATACACATCGAACGGCTGCACGGATTCGATGAGCGGCGAAGCAAGCCGGATCTCGTCTGCCGGCGCCAGCGCCGGCACCTGCTCGTCCATGACAAAGCAGAAATCGCGCTCCACGGCCGGAAAGGGGGAAATATGCTGATATACCGGCAGGGCCGCCGGCGCGAACAAAAGGTCGGTGATATCCAATTCGGCATAATAGACCGCGCTTGCCACATCAAAAGCCCTGGCGATATCATCCCGGATTTTTCCCAGCATTCCGCGGACCGCGTCACCGCAACGGATTGACGCGGCTTCCGCGCAAAAGAAAGACGACGGCGTATCCCAGACGCCATAGGATGGCGCGGGAATTCCCGCTGCCGCCGCAAAAGCCTCGACAATGCCTGTGAGCGCATAGAACGATGCATCGACCGTCTCCTGGCTCCAGGACGCGGGAATGCAGCTACCCTCCATCACAATCGCCGCTATGTCGCGCTCGCGCGCCAGGGTCTGCCCTTCGACAGCCTGAAAAACGCGGCCGATCTCAAAAAACCGGTTGTCGCGGCTTTTGCGGTTCAGGTTATAGGCGATTGTTTCCAGAAGCGAACCAAGCATGGTGGTTCGCATCTGCGCCATTTCCGGGGTCAGAGGATTCATGATGACGATCGGGTCTGTATGCGGCATGAGCAGACGGTTCTTCTTTTCAGACGTCATGCTGTTGGTTACTATTTCGTTGAATCCGGCGCCGGCGAGGCTCGATCGCATGGCGTCAATCAGCTTTTCGGCTTTATCGGGCGTTTGCAGAAGCGACACGGTCGCGTGCAGGGAGGGGGGAATGGCGTCGTAACCGTACATCCGGCCGATCTCTTCGACCAGGTCCGCCTCCATGGTAATGTCGTGGCGGTAGAGCGGCGGAGAACATACCAGCGCGCCGCTTTCGCGTCCGACAATCTTGATGCCCAGGGATTCCAGCGTGGCGATGCATTCGGCTTCGGGGATCGCAACGCCTAATAGCCGGGCGACCTGCGCGGGGCGCAGCGCGATGCGGCGCTGCGCAAGCGGGGCGGGACATGCGTCAATGATGCCCGGCGCGACGGTCCCGCCCGCCAACCGCCGGATAAGCTCCGCGGCAAGGTCGATCGCGTCGTGCAGCCCCTGCGCGGGGTCCACGCCGCGCTCAAAGCGGTAGGACGATGCCGTGGAACAACCAAGCCGTTTTGACGTTTTGCGAATACCCACGGGGTCGAAATAGGCGCATTCGAGAAAGACATCGGTGGTCGCCTGGGAAATTTCGGAGTTTTTGCCGCCCATGATGCCGGCCAGGGCAACGGCCTTGTCGCCGTCGCAGATCAGCAGGTCGTCGGCAGCCAGCTTCCGTTCTGCATCGTCAAGCGTCACGAACACCTGCCCCGGCTGCGCGCGCCGGACGATAATCGCTTTCCGGGCGATGGTCGCGTAATCGAACGCGTGCAGGGGATGGCCGTAATGAAACAGAAGGTAATTGGTGACGTCCACCACCGTATTGATGGACCGCACGCCCGCGGCACGGAGGCGCTGCACAAGCCAGAGCGGCGAGGGACCGATCTTGACGCCGCGAATCAGTCGCCCAAGGTAGCGGGGACAGCCTTTCGCGTCTTCGATCGTCACCGAAATACAGCCATCGATCTTCTCTCCTGATTCCCGCGGCCGTTCCGCGGTTTTTTTTATCGGCCGGCGCATCTTGGCGGCGATTTCGCGTGCCACGCCCAGCATGCTCAGACAATCGCCGCGATTGGGCGTCAGCTCGATTTCAAAGATGGTGTCGGCGGGATACACGGTCGACAGCGGCGTGCCGATTTCAAATTCCGCGGGCAGCGCCATGATGCCGCTGTGGTCGTCGGAGATGCCGAGTTCCCGTTCGGAGCAGAGCATGCCGTTCGATTCGACGCCGCGGATGGTCGCTTTCTTGATGATAAAATCCTTCGACAGCCGCGTACCCGCGGTCGCCAGCGCCACGGTCATGCCGGCCGCGACATTCGGAGCGCCGCAGACGACGGCAAGCGGCTGGCCGGTCCCCGCATCCACCGAACAGAGTGATAGCTTGTCCGCGTTGGGATGCTTCTTGACATCCAGCACTCTGGCGATGATGACGCCATCGGGAATGCTTTTTTCCACGATCGACGCCACCTCGATGCCCGCGCTTGTCAGGAGCTTCGCCAGTTCCTGCGCGGAACAATCGATGTCTATGAAATCCTTGAGCCAGCTATAGGAGACGAACATTCCCGGGTCCTGCTATTCAGAATTGTCTGAGAAATCGAACATCATTTTCGAAAAACAAACGAATATCATCGATACCGTATTTGAGCAGCGCGATACGTTCGATACCCATACCGAAGGCAAAGCCGGTGTACCGCTCGGCATCGATGTTGCCCGCTTTCAAGACGTTTGGATGCACCATGCCGGCGCCTAAAACCTCAAGCCATCCGCTCTGTTTACAGATGGGACATCCGTTCCCTTTGCACAGAAAACAGCGCACGTCCACTTCCACGCTCGGTTCGGTGAACGGAAAGAAACTGGGCCGGATCTTGATTTCGGCCTTGTCGAAAAAGAACCGGCGCGCAAAGGCCAGCAAAGTTCCCTTAAGATCGGCAAAGCTGACGTTTTCATCGATGTACAGTCCTTCCACCTGGTGGAACAGGCAGTAGCTGCGCGCGGAAATCTCTTCGTTGCGGTAGACGCGGCCGGGCATGATGCTGCGGATGGGCGGCTTCATCGATTCCATGACGCGGACCTGCACGGGCGACGTATGCGTGCGCAACACCACTTCGGGCGAAATGTAAAACGTATCCTGCATATCGCGCGCCGGATGGTGCCGCGGCGTATTGAGCGCTTCGAAATTATAATAATCCGATTCAACTTCAGGACCATAGGAGACATCAAAGCCCATGCTGATGAAGATGTCGCGGATTTCATTGCGGATCCGTTGCAGGGGGTGCAGGCTGCCGCGCGGAAAAGCCAGGCCGGGCAGGCTGTAATCGAAGGATCCGGATGACTGGGAAACCGGGGCGCTCCGCCAGGGCGCGCCGTCGAATTTCCGCTCAATTTCTTCACGGAGATCATTGGCGCGCGCGCCCACGATCCTGCGCTGGTCTTCGGGCAGCTCGCCCAGACCTTTGAGCACGGAGCGCAGGACGCCCTTTTTGCTCAGGTATTTAAGGCGATACTCTTCGGCCGCCGCGTCGTTCGCAACGGCCGCGAGTTCGGCAAGCGCAGTCGCGCGCAGCTCGTCAAGCATCGAAAGCGTAAGGGGGGAAGTATCGCTGGTCATCGGGAACTCCGTGGCGCCGGCGTTGTCCGGATTGCCGGGCCTTTCCGGCGCCGGAAATTCATGCCTTTGCCTGTTCCACCAGCTTTTTGAATGATTCAGGCTCGAACATGGCCAGCTCGGCAAGCATCTTCCGGTTGATGAGAATGCCTTTTTTTGACAGTCCTGAAATGAACCGGCCATAGTTCATGCCATTCTGCCGGGCCGCCGCGTTGATGCGCTGGATCCACAGGGAACGGAAACTGCCCTTGCGGTCTTTGCGGTCGCGGTAGGCGTATTTGCCCGCGTGCCAGAGCGCGTCCTTGGCCACCCGGATGCAATTGCTTTTTTTCTTGAAAAAGCCGCTGGTCTGCTTGAGTATTTTTTTGCGTCTTTGACGCGACGCAACACGTGTTTTTGCGCGAGGCATGGGGAATCTCCTTCTGTCGTGGTATCGTTGTACGGTAAATCGTAGCGCGCCCGAACGGCGACGTTCCTGACCGGTTCGGGCCGTGGGTGATCATCGCTGCTTAACCATGCAGCATCATGGCTATCTGCTTAACCTGCGTTCCGTCCACCAGCACCGATTTGCGCAGATGGCGCTTGCGGTTTTTCTTCTTTCCGCCCAGAATATGGCGCATATAGGCGTGCTTTCGCTTGATTTTGCCGGTTGCGGTCAGGCGAAAGCGCTTTGCAACGCCTTTGCGGGTTTTGACTTTCGGCATACGGACTCCTTTATATGTTATTAGGTAGTATCATTATGCTGCTGGCGCCGGTCGACGATTGCCTTATGCCGCCGGCTTCTCATGTTCCTGCACCATTGCGCCAGGCGTTCCCGCTGCCTGCGTGGCCACGGCGGCTTCGGCCTCCTGCCGTTTTTTCTCCTGATCGATTTTGCGCTGGACATCCTTGATTTTGGCGCGGTCCGGCACGTACATGGATATCATGTTCCGGCCTTCCATTTTGCAGCTCAACTCGATCATGGCCAGGTCCGCGATGTCTTTATCGAACCGCTCCAGGATCTGTCTGCCGAACTCGATATGCGTGATTTCGCGTCCGCGGAAAACCACCGTCGCCTTCACCCGGTCGCCGCGCATCAGGAAATCGCGCGCATGCTTCATCTTAAAACCGTAGTCGTGCTCCTCGGTTTTGGGATGGAGCTTGATCTCCTTGAGGTGCACCACATGCTGTTTCTTCCTGGCCTCCTTGGCCTTTTTGGCCTTTTCGTATTTGTATTTGCCGTAGTCCATGATGCGGCAGACCGGCGGTTCGGCATTGGGCGCTACTTCCACCAGGTCAAGGCCGACGTCCATGGCGCGCTGCAGCGCCTGCTGGATCGGGAGCACGCCCAGCTGTTCGCCGCCCTCGCCGATCACGCGCACCTGCGGCACGCGGATGCGATAATTGACACGAGTAGAATCCTCTTCCTTCTTGAAAAACGGACGCCTGGTGTTGATACGGTCCTCCTGACGCTGAGGTTATTGGTGATCGGCCGTTTCGCCGTGCACGCGGTTGACGAATGCATCGAACGGCATGGGGCCCAGGTCGCCGGCGCCATGACGGCGCACCGCCACGCTGCCCGCCTGCGCCTCTTTTTCCCCCACCACCGCCATATAGGGGATTTTCGCCATTTCCGCCGAACGGATCTTATAGCCGATCTTATCGGAGCGGAGGTCCAGTTCGGCGCGGATATCCGCGCTTTTCAGTTTTTCGCACACCGAGCGCGCATACGCTTCACCCTTGTCCGAAACGGGCAATACCGCCACCTGGACGGGTGAGAGCCACACGGGCAGCGCGCCGCCGTAGTGTTCCAGGAGAATGCCGATAAAGCGTTCCATGGAACCGAACAGCGCGCGGTGGATCATCACCGGACGCTTCTTGCGGCTGTCGGCGTCGGTATACTCGAGCTCGAATCGTTCGGGCATGGAAAAATCGAGCTGGATGGTGCCGCACTGCCAGGTGCGCTTGAGGCAATCCCGGATATGGAAATCGATCTTAGGCCCGTAAAACGCGCCGTCGCCGGGATTGAGCTGATAGACGATCTTTTTATTTTCCAGAACGTTTTTGAGCGCCGCTTCCGCCTTGTCCCACACCTCGATGGTCCCGATATACTTCTCGGGCCGGGTCGAGAGTTCGATTGCATATTCGTTGAACCCGAACACCGAATACATGCCGGTGATAAAAGAGATAACCTCGGCGATCTGCTCTTCAATCTGGTCCGGCGTGCAGAAGATATGCGCATCGTCCTGGGTGAATTGCCGCACGCGGAACAATCCATGAAGCACACCGGCCTTTTCGTGCCGGTGCACCAGTCCGAATTCGCACATTTTAAGCGGCAGATCGCGATAGGAATGGGCGCTGTTGGAGTAGATCAGAAGGCCGCCGGGGCAATTCATGGGCTTGACAGCATGCACCATCTCGTCGATTTCCGTGAAGTACATGTTTTCGCGATATTTGTCCCAGTGGCCGCTGCGGCGCCACAGTTCTTCGTTGAGGATGATGGGTGTCCTGACTTCCTGATATCCGGCCGCCAGATGCCGCTTGCGCGAAAAGTCAAGGATGGTATTGTACAGCACCATGCCGCGCGGGTGCCAGAACGGGAACCCCGCGCCCTCGGCATGGAAGGAGAACAGGTCCTGCTCTTTTCCCAGCTTCCGATGGTCGCGCTTCTGGGCCTCCTCGAGCAGTTTGAGATAGTCGTCCAGCATTGACTGTTTGGGAAACGAGACCGCGTAGATGCGCTGCAGCATCCGGTTTTTTTCGCTGCCGCGCCAATAGGCGCCCGCGATGCTCATGATCTTGAATGCCTTGACAAAGCCGGTATCGGGCAGGTGCGGGCCCCGGCAGAGGTCCTGCCAGCCGCCCTGCTTGTACATGCTGGGCGCGCCCTGGATGTCCGCCAGCAGCTCCAGCTTATACGGTTCGTTTTTGCCGGAAAAGTAGGCGCGCGCCTCTTCAACGGACGGTTCGAGCCGCTCGATGACCAGCTTTTGCGCTGCGATTTCTTTTGCCTTTGCCTCGATTGTAACAAGGTCTTCCGGCGAAAACGGCCGGGGAACGTCGAAATCGTAATAAAAACCGTTATCAATGGCCGGGCCAATGGCGATTTTCGCATCGGGAAAGAGCGCCTGCACCGCCTGCGCAAGGATATGCGAGGAACTGTGCCAGAACACCTGCTTGCCTTCGGCCGCATCGAACGTCAGAATGGCAACCGCGTCGTTTTCTGAAAGCGGGCGCAACAGATCAACGGCCTGGCCATTGACTTTTGCGGCAACGGCCTCTTTGGCAAGCCGAGGCGATATGGCCTGCGCCACATCGCGCGCGCATGAACCGGCAGGCAGATCACGGCTGCTGCCATCGGGCAGAATGATTTTCATGGTATGTCCGCTGCTTTATGACGCTATCTCGGCAAAAAGCGCTTGATTAACATCGCGTATCCCGATTTTCCGCTTTCGCGCCGTTCCCGCGGGAACAGTGCCGGGAGGTACGGGGAGGACCCCTTCGGCATGCATGAGCCGGCGCACAGGCGCCCGCTTCATAGACTCGATGCCCGGCTTTCGGGCCTTGAAATGGGCGATACTGGACTCGAACCAGTGACCCCTTGCATGTCAAGCAAGTGGTCAAAATCACTTTCGCCTATGAAAAACCTTTACTTTTGAAACCTTAACCGGAAATCTACGGGACACCCGGCACCGGCTGATTGCGAACCTTGCATAAAATACATTCCTAAATCCCCTAAAATCCATACCTGCATAGGATCGCTTTCTTTCCTATCGCGCACACTGGATGGTGGTCACGGATTGCATTTAAAGCGCGTAGCAGACCGCAAATACTCTGCCCCTGCACCGCGATTTGCGAAAGGGTAACGGAATTCAGCGCATCGCCCCATACGCCATATCTGGATCCTTTGATATACATTTTGCGCGCCATGCAGGGCCCTTGTTCCCCATTGCCTATATGCAATCCGGCGGTCCCCTGACCGTCTTCGGAAATGATGTCGACATTTTCTATAATGCCCTTATTTTGAAATCGCAGCTTTTCGGCGCAGGCGAATGAAATCCAACGAAATACGGGCGAATTATCGCTTCCGGTTTTTGATAATCACGATGCCGGATCCGGTGACGCCGGCGCCGTTGACCTGTCTGCCGCGGACATCGTACACCACCCCATGTTCAGCAAGCCCGCTCAAGGTTGATCTGTTTGCGGTTGAGGAATTGATCACCTGAATGGCGGGTGCTGCGCGCTTGTAGCCGGGCCCCGCTAAAACAAGGGATCGCTGGGGACCAACAGCTGTCGGGTCGAAGAAGAACTGGATGCACTGGTAATTCCCGCAGCCGGAAACTCCGCAATTGAATTGGATGAAAAGTTTATGAGGCCCGCTGGTAAAGACAGACGTGGGATCCGACGGAAATAGTGCATAATCAATCCTGCAGGTATCGGAAAAAAACAAGGGATAATATGCCGTTCCGGTGGCCGGCAGCGCGCAGCTCCAGAAATAAAAACCGGTCTTGTTGCTGTCGAGGAAGAAATCGATATTCGAAGCATTCGGACTTCCATAGCGGACGACGATTTTGGTCGGCTTTCCCGGAAAAACAACATCATACCAGGCCGCGTGGGTTTCATCGCCTACATAGCCAAGGGTTGTACCCCAGCCCAGTGCCTGCGGATCATCGGCATAGGCAAGGCGCGAAGGGAAGGTACCGGCAGCTCCTCAATTAAAATTGGGATAGGTTGAATCGAGATCGTCTGTGCAAAGTCGCAGCGGATTTTGCGCAGAGATGTTCGAACTCAGGCCGAGTATGCATACGGCCGCCGTGAGAATGCTGGAATACGTGAAAAGGCGTTTGCTCATAAACCCCTCCTGTTAAGAAATATGTTGGTGAAAAATCATACGGTTCCTGAATACTCGTCATTTAAATTTAAAAACATGTCTCGGCGCGGACAAAGGGAGGATCGGGCCCAGCGCCGAGAACATGTATCCGCGGTTTCCCGCGAAATAATAAAGGCGGGCTATCCATCCGCCCTTCATTCACTGCTTGATAATCATCACTCTGCACGCCACGCGTCCATCTCCGAAATCAGCCCGTTCCACATACAAGCCCGGATTGAGCTTCGATGCTTTCGCAGCGGCGCTGTTTTCCACGCGCGCTATGAATCTTCCGTCAAGCGAAAAAACGCGGACCAGCGCGGGCGCCCGGTCCAACGGCCGCGACGCGATTGGAATGGCCTGCAGCTGCGCCGTATCGTAGACCGCGAAAATCTCCTCAATCGCCCAGATTGTGCTGGCGGCCAAAGTCTGGATCTTGATGTATTGCGTTTGCTGCACGGGAAAATAGAGCACGCACCGGCCGCCCTGGCCCGTGCCGGTGGCCGCCGGCGTCCCCATTAACGAACCCGGGGGCCACTGTGGAGTCTTCGTAGTTGTTTTTGACCGCCACGCGCGTGGGGCTGCTGTCGGTGGAGGCGCGCTGAAAAATATTATTCACCATGCTGCAGTTCGACCAGCCGCTGGTGCCGATGTGCAGGGCGCTGCGCATATTGTCAATCGTATTGTTGATGAAACTGATATTGGTCTGCGGCGTGTTATAGCCGAACCCCGTCTGGTTCCATCCGGTTGCGATGCAAAAGATCGTGTTATGATGAACCGAAAAGTCGCGGCTGCCGTTGTCCAGGTATACACCGGCCGAGCCGCCATAGGAATAGGCTTCGTGGATCCAGTTGTACCGGATCTCCGAACCCCCGCCGCCACCGAGCGTATAGGTGATTCCCAGGTCGGTTTTCAGCCATCCGGAGCCGCAAATATCGTTGTATTCGATGCGGGCCCCGAGCGTGCCGAGATGCAGCAGAACGCTGCGCCCTCCGTCATGGATGGTGTTGTTCCGCACGATATGGTTGCTGCCGCCGGTGCAGAGCGGGGCGCAATCGGTGCCCGACCAGTCGCAATCGTAAATATGGCAGTTCTCCACGGTGTTGCCGGTGCCGTACAGGGTCATTCCATCGCCCCAGGAATGGGCGATGACGCACCGGCGCACGATATTCGC
>Ga0315279_10004414_pt1 | contig 18887 bp, 11 predicted proteins | sample YL17G06_20_MG_FD_203694 | JGI IMG/M metagenome (GOLD analysis project Ga0315279, IMG submission 203694) | Sediment microbial communities from Yellowstone Lake, YNP, Wyoming, USA - YL17G06_20 | ecosystem: Environmental > Aquatic > Freshwater > Lake > Sediment | place: USA: Wyoming | collected... | reverse complement strand
CCGATGTGAGAGAAAGAATGTTCATAATGGTCTCCATGAAATAGGTTTATCATTATCCTTTTCATCGGCAGACCATTTTTATTTTTACAGTTTTTCATGATTAACCCAAAAAAGTGCGAAAGTTCACGAACATGAACGTGCATATTGACAGCGTTGATCATGCAGAATGGAAAAGGAATGCGAAATATTTCATGGACTATTCAATTTATCAGACGTGGGAGTATCAACAAGTTCGAGCAGTACGTGCCGGACAACAGATCAGTAGGATTCTTATTGTTGGCAACAATGGTTCTCCGGTTCTGATGGGGCAAGTGCGGATAAAGAGGGTCCCAATGCTGGGGTTAACGATCGGATATATTCAGTCGGGACCTCTTATTCAGGTTGGGTCGTATGAGGAATCATCAGCTCTTCAGGCGTTGGTCCAATTACGGCAATCCTTTCTATGTTCCAGAGTGAATGTGTTACGGTTAAATCCGAACATTGAAAACGATGATCAAGGCGAGCGGTGGATCGATTTGTTTTCTTCTGCCGGATTTCAGAGAGTGACGAGTGTACCGCCTTATCATACGATGATGGTTTCCCTGGCTGATAGTCCTGAACAGATTTTCTCGAGAATTGATCGTGAATCGAGGAGAAATATTCGAAAGGCTGAACAAAGCAATATAGACTTCAAAGAGGGTACAAGTGGGGAATTCTTTAACATACTCAAGTGCTTATACGCTCAGGCAAAGGAAAGAAAAGGGTTTCGTGGCATCGATGCGGATGACTTTGCAGAATCGCAAAAGTTATTCACGGAAGAAGATAAAGCTAAAATATTAATTGCGTACTATGGAAATGAACCAATTAGCGCTCATGCAACTGCGCATATTGGGGTCAACGCCGAACCGATTATCGCAGCAAATACCCCTGACGGGTTGAAATATGGTTCTTCCTATTTAATTTGGTGGAAGGCTTATCTCCGGGCAAAAGAATTAGGTATGCGCTATTATAATTTAGGGGGAATCGATGAGAAATTGAACCCCAAAGGGTATCTTTTTAAAAAGCGTATGGGAGGAAAAGAAGTGTTTCATATCGGCGCTTTTGAGATATGCAAAAACCCCATCGTCAAAAAAATCTGGCGAGTAGCCGAGTGGGCCTATCGTCTCATTAAAAAGTAGACCTCTGAACCCCCGCTTATAACGAACCGCGGGATATTGCGATGACCATCGAGAGAAAGTTGTGAGAAACAGCACCTTGCGTAACTTCGATGGTTTTTATAGTTCGAAATGAACCAAAAAAGGCAGGAAATAGTCTGTTTTGCCGGTTGTGACTGGTGGTATCACAATAGAGGTTTGTTCTGTCCCCAGATAATGACAAGGCTGGCGAAGGACTACAAAGTGTTGTATATCAACTCGTTGGGAATACGGGTGCCAAACCTCAAGAAGGACCCGCTTGCCCTTACGAAAATCTTCCGCAAAATCCGCAGCATCGCCCGTTTTATCCGCAGGGACATCAGCGGTATGTATGTGATGAGTCCCGTTTCCCTGCCTTTGCTGGGTAGTGCGCTGGGCCGCGCCATCAACACTTACAGCGTGTTACTCCAAACAAAGCTCATTATGCTCCTGCTGGGCATAAGTAACCCTATCTTCTACATAGGCTGTCCTCCCGCACGTGACGTGGCAGAAAAAATTAAACACAGATATTTGATTTATGAACGCACTGACCTGTTCGAAGCGATGCCTGGAGCAAATACGCACTACATCGCGGCGTTAGACGATGAGCTCACGAGGTCGGCTGACCTCGTTCTATATGTAAATACCGCTCTATGGAAACAAGGAATTCAGAAAAACAAGAACTCACTGCTGATTGGTCATGGTGTCGATTTTGAACTTTTTGCCAACGCCGCGAAGTCTAAACATATACCTGAAGATATTGCGAAAATACCAAGGCCTATAATCGGCTTCTTTGGAGATGTTTCCGACAAAACCTCTGATATAGCTCTGTTGGAATTTGCCGCAGAAAAATTGCCGGAGATGTCATTTGTCTTCGTTGGACCTATTTCAGCCGATGTAAGCGGCTTGAGGCGATTCGCAAATGTGCATTTCCTCGGTCAGAAGCCTTACGAACAGATTCCACTCTACGGAAAAGAGTTCGACGTTGCAATTATGCCATGGAACAGAAGCAGATGGATAGAGTTCTGCAACCCGATCAAAATCAAAGAATACCTGGCATTGGGTAAACCTGTCGTTTCAACGTATTATCCTGAAATAGAGCCATACTCTGATTTGGTTTATGTCGCAAGGGATTACGATGCTTTTGTATCCTGTATCCGCAGCGCAGCTCAAGAACGTGACCCAGCCAAACAGGAAGAACGCCGCAAAAGAGTCCAGAATGAAACCTGGGATAGCAAGATTGAGCAGATTAAGACCATTATCGAAAAAAACCTGAGCTAAGAAAAGAACCATAGCCTGAACAGCCACTGAAAAACCTCTGTTATGAAGATTTCGTGGTACTATCGCAGACTAAAAGCAATGTGTCCGGGGGAAATTTTCTGGCGCATAAAGCGTCTGTTGTGGCAAATGTGTGCAAGGATTCTTCGCGAAGGCTGGGAGTCGCAGTATGAAAGAGGTCGTGTGAATTCCTCGGGAATACTTGAAGCAATAGATAATATCAAATTTTACGGTCTTTCAGATATACGGCCCAAAGACGTTTCCCAGAACTTGGTTAATGGCACTATTGCTGCTGCCCAGAAGCTTTTAGAACATCGCTATAACTATCTGGCTCTCGGTGAGATTGACCTGGGCGAGGAAATCAACTGGAACCATGAATATAAAATGGGCATAAATACGCCTTTGCTATTCGGGCCGTGGATGAACTATCGAGATAGTGAGTCTTATGGTGATTTCAAATACTTTTGGGAATTACCGCGACTACAGCATCTGATTACTTTAGCAAAAGCTTACTATCTCACTGGCGAGGAAAAATATGCCGAGGAAACCATAAAGCAGATTGATGGTTTCATTAAACAGTCCCCCTATCTTTTGGGCGTCAACTGGATAATGCCGATGGAAGCGAGCATCAGACTAATTTCCATTAGCTGGGTGACAGCGTTTCTAAAAGAATATCTAAGGCGGGATAAACATGCCTGTAGCTTAATAGAAAACATAGTCAGAACCCACGTTGATTACGTAGCAAAAAACTTCTCAGCGTTTTCCTCCGCAAACAATCATCTGATTGCAGAGGCCGCCGGGGTTTTCATCGCCAGCATTTGTTTCAGCCAGTTCGATGGAATGACCAAGCACAGGCGAAACACTTATGATATTCTCTGTCGAGAAATTGCACGTCAATTTTATCCGGACGGGGTAAACAGAGAACAGACAACTCATTACCATATTGCCTGTTATAATTGCCTCCTTCTGGCCGGCCTTTTAGGGAGAGATAATGGATTGGACTTTCCTGCTGAATATTGGAAGACTCTTGAAAAGGCCGCTGATTTTATCTGCGTATTAGCAAACAGCAATAATTCGATTCCCCAGGTCGGTGACAGTGACGATGGCAAGATGATGGTGTTGTCAGAGACCGAAACCAACGCGGTGCAATCCCTATTAGCAACAGATGCAGTTTTATTCAATCGCACCGATTTCAAGGCAAAAGCAAAATGCTTCGATGAAACATCGTTCTGGCTTTTGGGCAAGAGGGGCAAAGCCATGTTTGAAGCAATACCTTTTATTAACAAATCTGATGCCAGGTCAGTGAAATTTGAGGAAGGCGGCTATTATATTCTGCACAGCAACAGAACGGCACTCGCCAAATTGATTTTTGACTGCGGGCCGTTAGGATTCGGCTCTATCGCAGCTCACGGACATGCCGATTCTTTAAGCTTCATACTTTATGCTTACGACAAAGAATTCTTCATAGATCCAGGGACCTATACATATATTGGGGACAGTCCTTACAGGGATTATTTCCGTTCGACTGCTGCACACAACACTATTGTAGTCGATGGGCTGAACCAGTCACAAATTGAAGGCCCCTTTTTGTGGACACAAAAGGCCGATTCGTTTGTCGAAGAGTGGGTCAGTAATGGACACTACGACAAAGTAGCCGGCCGGCACAATGGCTATCATAGATTGCAAGACCCCGTCACCCATCGGCGAGCGATAAAGCTTGATAAAGAGCAGGAAATCATAACTTTGGATGACTATCTTGAAATGAACACCAGCCATAAAATTGAGCAATACTTCCACCTGGCACCCGCATGTGACGTGGAAAATACCGACAGTAATATCTGGAAAATAACAAACGCAGGTAAAAAGATTGAATTAGTCGTGGATAATAAGCTCAATTGCAAGGTCTATACTGGCAGTGAAAACCCCATTTGTGGATGGTTCAGTTGTGGTTATGATCGAAAACGCCCAATCCACACTATCGTTTGCTATGGAACATTCCGGGGTAACCAACATTTCACTACCAACATTAAAATGGCAGTCTAAAAGTCCAGCGATAGATATGATTCGCCCTACTTGCACTGTTCACAAAAATGCGGCTTTCTCCCAAATGATTGATTTGCTTTGTAAAACTGCTAAGGCCGGTCTATGCCGGTTCTACGAACAAACTCCAGAGGAACTCCCTTACACCGCCACCATTACCCCAGATAATGAGTGGACATCATCCGGTTTCAGCATCAGATACGCTGCGATTAGCCAGATTGGCATCGCAGAGTGGCTCAAAACCCATCCTGAAGATAAAGAATACCTGCCGAACCAGTGGCCCAAAATAGCAGATAACCATCACAAAATTACACACATCGGCGACCTTGCACTTGCGCTCTGGGCAGGAGTAGTGAGCGAGGAAGACCGCTGCGAACTGTTTGCAAAAGCATTATCTACCAGTTGGCAAAGTCAGGCAAACTTATGCAATGCGGTCGAGCTTGCCTGGATTGTTCAAGCCGGCACAGCAGCTCTATCCAAGCGGAATGCCCTAGCACCATATATCGAGCCGGTCCTGAATGAGGCAAGGACACGATTAGTTTCGCTCTTTCGACCACAACAGAATCTTTTCCAAAGACACAATCGTTCGGGCTTCAAGGAAATCATAAGCAGACGCATCGCATGCTTCGCAGACCAGGTGTATCCAATTTTAGCACTGGCGAACTATGGCCGATTATTCGCCGATAAGCAGAGTATTGAGATTGCCGGCAATGTTGCTGAACAAATCTGCCGGCTTCAGGGTCCTCTCGGACAATGGTGGTGGCATTATGACACCGCAAATGGAAAAGTCTGTGAGGGATACCCGGTATTTTCTGTTCATCAGGATTCAATGGCACCTATGGCTATAATGGCCAGTGACAGGGTAACCAGCCGGAACCATACAAAAGAAATTGAAGCCGGTTTGCGTTGGTCTTTTGGAAATAACGAATTGAATCAGAACCTGCTTCTGGCTGAGCACGGAATTATATGGAGGGACATCGAAAAGCGTGAGCCGGCAAAACTCTCCCGCAGCATTAGAGCGCTCTTTTGCGTCAGCAGTCTGCACTCATTGAACAAACTGGTCGGTAAATGTTTCATTGGGTTCCGCATCAATTATGAATGTCGTCCCTATCATCTGGGCTGGATTCTCTACGCCTGGGCCAATCACCTGCCTGAGAGTTAAACTTAATTCAGACATCGTATGAGCTTATCGTCAAAATATCCTACAGTGAAATTGCTTGGTATTAATGTATTCGCACTGCGAATGAATGAGGTGCTGGATATTGCCGATGAATGCATTGCCAACGGAAACAAGCTTCTGGTAGGAATTTTAAATGTTGCCAAGATTGTGAACATCCGTAAGGACCCGCTCTTGCGAACCAGCCTTGATGAATCGGACATAATTCTGGCCGATGGGGTGCCCATAGTGTGGCTTTCACGAATGCTGGGGACCACCCTTCCGGAGAGAATAGCCGGTATAGATTTAATGTACCGGCTGTTGGAAAGAGCTTCTGAAAAAAACTACAGCGTCTATTTCTTAGGAGCTAAACCGGAAGTCGTGGAAAAAGTAGTTGAATTTATCAAGAATAGTTACCCCGGTTTGCGAGTAGCAGGCTACAGAGACGGCTATTTCAAGCAGTCCGAAGAACGCAAAGTTGCCGAGGACATAAATGAAAGCTGCGCAGATATCCTTTTTGTAGCAATTAGCTCACCCAAAAAAGAAACATTTCTTGGAAAATGGCGAAGCTCTCTTAACGTCCCAATCTGTCATGGAGTCGGCGGCAGCTTCGATATTATTGCCGGTGTCACCAAGCGCGCTCCACTATGGATGCAAAAATTTGGCCTGGAATGGCTATATAGACTCATCCAGGAACCGCGAAGAATGTGGAAGAGATACCTCGTTACAAATACAATATTTATGAAACTAAGCCTTCAGGCAATCTTAAAAGCCAAACTCAATAAGTTGTTTGGCAAATCAACATATTTGACTGTCTCCGATGCCAAAAACCGAAACGAATAACTCTCTTATGGTGTTCAATCTCAAGTGAAAAAAACTGTGAAAATAATTCACGTCGTCGGAGCAAGGCCCAATTTTGTCAAGATAGCAAGTATCTTAAGAGCTTGCAAAAAAACCTCTAAGATTGAATCGCTGCTTGTTCATACCGGCCAGCACTACACTGAAAATATGAGTAAAACTTTCTTTGAGGACCTTGACATCCCATTTCCTGACATCGAACTTGAAGTCGGTTCTGGCTCTCACGCACAGCAAACCGCCGAAATCATGAAGCACTTCGAACCCGTTGTATTAGAACATAACCCCGATGCTATACTGGTAGTAGGTGATGTAAACTCTACTATCGCCTGTGCACTTGTGGCAGCAAAATTGGGCGTAAAAACCGTCCACGTCGAAGCAGGATTAAGAAGCTTCGACAGGACTATGCCTGAGGAAATAAACCGCGTCCTAACCGATGCCATAAGCGACCTTCTTTTTGTTACAGAGCCAAGCGGCCTGGTCAACCTCGAGCGAGAAGGCATTGATGGAGCGAAGGTCCACTTTGTTGGAAATGTGATGATAGACACGCTTAAGCTTCATAGGAAAAAAGCCAATAACTCACATATACTTGATGACCTGAACCTGCGGCCTATGCACTATGCTGTCGTCACTCTACACAGACCCAGCAATGTAGATGAGCATCAATCGCTCACAAGAATACTGGACGCATTGGCTGAGATTCAAAAAGAAATCAAGGTTGTCTTTCCCATCCATCCCAGAACTCATAAGCAACTGGTATCAAATGGACTCATGCAAAGAGCCAGGGACTTACCGAACATGTTGCTCATTGAGCCATTAGGGTACCTGGACTTTTTGAAATTGATGTCGGAATCTAATGTGGTGATAACAGACTCCGGCGGCATCCAGGAAGAAACCACTATTCTTGGAGTGCCCTGTCTCACCATCCGCGAAAATACCGAAAGACCAATTACAATCAACGAAGGGACAAATATTTTGGTGGGGACAGACACTAATAGAATACTAAGCGGCTATCGAGCAAGTCTAAACAGAGCCAGAAAGCCCACCAGACCAAAATTTTGGGACGGCAGAGCGTCTGAACGAATTGTTCGGATATTATTAAATTGCCTGTAATTTGTTTAGCATGATTCGTTGAAAGATGTATTGCAAAATCGGATAAACTCAATGTGGAGCAAACCACCTATAAAGGCGATTATACTTGCCGGCAGATGTGATTTTGGGCGCTGCCCCGTAGCAGCGGGTTTACCAGAGGCATTATGGCCGGTGGCAGGAAAAACCGTCATAGAGCGTCTGCTAATTTCTTTAGCCGACCAAGGGATAAAGCGGGCGACAATTTGCTCCAGCGGCGACGGTTCATTACCGGCTGAATCAATCCAAGCCGACAGTCGTTTGGAGGTAAAGTTTTTGGACGAGCCGCTGCCGGTCGGTACCGCAGGATGTATCCGCAATGCTGCGGACGGTGAAACAGATGCATTATTTCTGGTGCTCCCTGCTGCGATAATATCTCCTCCGAAAATAGACGTCTTGCTGGAGGCGCATCGCGATGGCGGGTCTGACCTGACGATAATGCTGAATCCGCCTTACGTCTGGCGGATAAATCCGGGCCAGGAGAATGGACAGCTTACGGCCTCCGGCATCTACGTCTGTAACCCTGCTATCTTACAACATATACCTAAAGAAGGCTACTTCGATATCAAGGAAGGCTTAATCCCAGAAATGCTGCGCTGCGGTAAAAGCGTCCACGCGGCAGTCCTGCCGCACCACGCCGGCAACTTTCGAGACTGGCGAGAGTATCTGAACGCCATTAGCAATTACCTTGAGAATACGCCGAACTTGGACGTGGACTTAAAACTCTTGAGGCTGCCTGACCAACAAAAGGTATGGGCAGCAGCCAGCTCGAAAATTGATAAGGACGCACGAATTTATGGGCCTACCGTTATTATTGATGGGGCTATCATATCAAAGGGTGCGGTCATTATTGGGCCAACTATACTCGGACGTAATATTACTATCGGCGAGAACAGCATTGTGGTGAACAGCGTAATATGGGATGGCGCAAAAGTAGGCCCAGATTGTGAACTTCAAAGATGTGTAATTGATTACAGTGCCGTTGTTGGAGGTGGGACTATCATACAAGAAAAAGCTATACCGTTCAAGCTGGAGGGAATGCTGGAAGGTCTGGCAGGAAGTGCGGTAAAAATTGCAAAGAATCAGGCGAACAAATTGGAGCATACATTACAACCGCACCTCGACAAAATTAACAAAAGGTTGCCAGACTGGGCTCCGTTGAACAAAAAGAACGTCCTCACATTCGTTGCAGCCGGACTTGTTCTGGTGGCGTTCCTTTGGTCATATTGGGCCGGTATTATGGACCTCTGGACGACATGGCAAAGAAGCGACGAATATTCATCCGGCCTCTTGGTTCCCTTTTTGACAGTTTATATCTTGTGGTCGAGGCGCCATGAGATTGCTCAATGCCACATAAGACCTTGTGTTTGGGGCCTATTTGCCTTTATCGGAGCACAGGTGTTTAGACTATTCGGACTATTCTTTATGTATGGTTCAGCAGAAAGATTATCCATCGTGATAAGCATCGCTGCACTGGTGCTGTTATTATTTGGCTGGCAGCTTTTCCGAAAGGTGTCCACGGTATTATTATTCTTATGCCTGATGCTGCCCTGGCCCAACCGGGTCCAGGCGGCTGTGGCACTACCTCTACAACGCTGGTCCACTTCGTCGGCCGTATTCTGTCTGGAGACGATGGGCTATGAGGTTACACCGGAAGGTAACGTTATCCATATCGGCCAGGCGAGCGTCGCGGTGGCCGAGGCGTGTAATGGCTTGAGAATGGTAACTGCCTTTTTTGTGATTAGCGGCTTGGTTGTTCTATTAGTCCGAAGGACGTGGTGGGAAAAACTGGCCGTTCTGGTTTCAAGCCTGCCTATTGCTCTGCTTTGCAACACCATACGATTAACTGCTACGGCACTTGCTTTTACAGTAATCAGCGGCGAGCAATGGGAAAAGATATTCCACGACTTTGGCGGATATGCAATGATGCCTCTGGCACTTGCGGCGGTAGTGGGTGAGTTCTGGGTTCTGTCAAAGCTCACCACGGTTCCAACAAAACAAGAGGCGATAATAATTACCCGGCAAAAGACCGGTTAACCTCACAAAGCGAGACCTAAGGAGAATTAGAAAATGAATGCTTTGGAAAAATATCTTGACCACGTGATTGAACAAAAACCCGTTAATCTTCACGTTCCAGCACCACCTGGAGCTGAAAGCGTGAGTACATTGGGCCTGATTGTTGGAGTATTGCGCCGCTGGTATATCGCTGTGGCAGTATTTCTCCTGATGTGCGCAATTGGCCTGCCTGCGATATGGCTTTTGATCAAACCCTTATACAGCGTAACCGGCGCGATAAGGGTTGCTCCGATTCTTACAAGCATTCTGTCCGGTGAAGCCGACCGCGGAGAAATATCAAACTATGAAAGTTTTGTGAATACCGAGGCACAAAGGGTTACCAGCAGCCAGGTTGTGGAAAGGGTGGCAGATGATTTAGTAGGCAAAAAACTCTCGTTTTTTGAGGACGAAACAACTGAGCTCGTTAAAAAGTTGACGCAAAGACTAAAAGGCATAAAGCCCCAGCCGGTAACCATCTTGAAAGAAGCAATATTCGACGGAGTCATCACATCGGCATCTGACCGTCGTACTGAGCTAATAAAAGTAACCATGAAAAGTCTCTACCCGCAAGAAGCGGAACAAGTAGTAAACGCTTTTATCCGGAACTACATGAACGTGGAGGTTGCGAGCTCTACCGATGCGGAGGGCCAAAATTTAACCGTTCTGGAAAATGAGCGAAATGTCCTGACTGAAAAATTGCAAAGCCATCGAAAAGCAATTACACAACTGGCGCTGGAGTATGGAACCGTCTCTTTAGACGGCCGGCAAAATATGATGCTGCAACGCGTCTCAAGTCTGTTAGCCGAGCTAACAAAATTAGAAGCGCACAGAATCAACCTCGAAGCCCAGGTGCAATTGCTCGAGCAAACAAAGGAGCAGGCCATTGCACCCGAAGAACTGGTTAGAATGCGAGAAGCATATATAAACAGTGACCCGACGGTAACCAGCCTGACGACAAATATCTCACAATTGGACCAGGCATATATCGCTGCAAGTCAGACATTATCTCCTACGAACCCGGAACTCGAGCGCAGAGCTGAACTGTTAAAAACATTGAAGGCACGCCTTGAAGAACGCAAGCAAGAAGTAGGTAAAGCCTTCGGTGAGATGATGACCAAGGAAATTGCCAAGGCCAACAGCCAAAGGCTTGTTAATGCACGGACCGAGATGGAGCAAACTAAGGCTTACGAAAACCGGCTTCGAGAGATGCTGACCAAAGAAGATACTGAGACGATAGGCTTAGGGCGCAAGCAACTGACTATCCAGGACTTGCAAGACCAACTGGACTTAACTAAGCAGATGTATGACACAGTAAGCCGCCGTATCCAGGAATTGGAAATGGAGCGAAAACGTCCGGCAAGAATTTCGGTGGCTTATATGGCTGATGTCTCTGAGATACGGGATAAGCGTATTAAATACTCAATAGCTCTTATCTTCGGCGCAGCGGCCTGCGGAATGATGTTAGCTTTCCTAATAAACAAAGCAGACCGCAGCTTGCGCACCCCTGACGACGTGGTTAGGTGTATCGGTATCCCGATACTCGGGACCACCACCAGCTCACACACCGTCAAGGCAGCGCTTCTGCCGGGACAGATAGCCGAAGACTATCAAACTATTCGTGCCAACTTAGGACTGCTTAACAGCGAAGGAATGCCCAAGAAGGTAGTTGTTACAAGCCCTGGGATGCAAGAGGGCAAAACTACTTTTGCCATTAACCTGGCAACAAGTATGGCCAAGTCAGGAAAAAAGGTCTTGCTGATAGACGGCGACTTGAGAAAACCGGATATCGCATATCTGCTAAATCTCCCCCGCGGCTCAAGGGGCCTGCAGGATGTGCTTTTAGGAAGAGAATTTGACCAGGTTGTCTGGTCTATTCCTTCAACCGGCCTAGATGTCCTTGCATCTGACTCTCGCAACGCAGCCGACGCCTACGAGCTGCTGGCTTCGCCCCTGACAGCTCAGCGGATACATACAATCAGCCAAAGGTACGACCACGTGATTATTGATGCCCCTCCTGCGCTGGCCTTTCCTGATGCTCTCGTTTGGGCCAAGCTTGCGGATGCGGTTATATTAACCAGTTTTGCCGGTCAAACTACAGCCCAGGAACTCATGACGGCAACCGAACGCTTCAAGCAAATAAATGTAAGGGTGCTGGGGACCATTCTAAGTAATGTCCACGCCGGGCGCGGCTATTACCACTATGGCTACAATCATTACTACTCACGAGATGCCCATTCAAAGAGCGCTAAGCGGACTCAGGCAAAGATAAAGATGTTGCTCCCGCTACAGGACGTGGAAGGTAATACCAATATCATTGATTCTGAGAACCCGGAGGAAAAATAACCTGCCGAAGATTGCCGGCGAACCATCGGTTTCTAATTCCCCCATGAATCTTATTGTCATACACAGAGATAAAAACTCCACAACCAGCAGCGGCAAGGACCTGCTGCGGTTTGCTATTTCCAGTGTGCCTGTCGCCAGCATTATTCTCGATGGGTTAAGCAGAAGCTTATCCTGGGGCGGCGATGTCGGATTTGCCTTTGCCATTCCAGAAGAATGGAGCACCGAACCACCGGTAAACGGTCAAAAGATACTACCTTACGCGGAAAATGTGGTAATTGGCCTGGATATGCTCCGTGAGATCAAACGGCACTTATGGTTCGTTGTCTCCAACGGACGGTTCGCTACGCAAGTCAATAGCGAACTGCTCGAGAAATCACTGGCTGCCACTCAGACAGATGCCGACATAGTAGCGGTTAATGTCGAGCCGGAATTGCTGGCAGGTTGCGAAAAAGTGCGATTGACAGCCCAAGGCAGTGTGGCAGGTATCCGTCGGCTCTATTGTGATTGCGCTGAGCTTTCGCCCCTTCCTGCTGATTGGCCTCATCGTATCTTTATTAAAACTAAAATTCTCGACCAGGTGTTGACCGACCGCACTTTGCCTCAATCTTTTCCCGATTTCATTGAGAAGTGCCGGACAAAGGCACTGACGCTGCATGGAATTAGAATCGGCGGCACCATATTAGATTTAGAAACAGAAGACGGCTTGATGAGCTTCTGCAGGAAAAGGGTCGGCCTTTTATCGTCACACTGTTTTCGCAGAGACTATAGAAAAATTACTGTCTGTGATGACAACCCCGGCGCGCCGGGGTCCGAAGAGCCAAGATTAGTTGGGGAAGTTCTGTTGGGGAGAAACGTTGAAATCGGTCCTAAAGCAATTGTCATAGGCCCAACCGTTATCGGGGATAGTGCCAAGATTGGTCAGGGTGCCGTTATAAATTCATCGATTATTGGCCCAGAAGTCTGCGTGCCACAGAATCAATTTGTGGATAACTGCATTGTAAAAGGACCACAATGCGATTGGAATCGCCTAACCCAACGCAAAAGCGATAATTACCTCTCGAATCTCGGTATAAGCCAACAAAGTGATGAAACAACTTTCCGCACCTGGCCGAGATTTTCCTACGCAGGATGCTTCAAACGGATTGCCGATTGCCTTGCCGCAATGGTAGTTCTAATCCTATTCGCCCCTATAATACCCTTTATCGCCGCAGCAATAAAGTTAAGTTCGCCGGGCCCGGTATTATTCAAAGACAAACGCCAAGGACTGCACGGAAAGGTTTTCAACTGCTTGAAGTTCAGGACGATGCTTATCGGGGCCGACAGGATGCAGGATAAACTAAGAGTCGTCAGCCAGGTTGACGGCCCGCAATTTAAGATGCAGGATGACCCACGCCTCAGTTCTGTCGGTAGATTTCTGCGAGACACATACATCGACGAAATACCTCAATTCGTTAACGTTCTACTGGGTCAGATGAGTGTTGTTGGTCCGAGACCTTCCCCCGAATCGGAAAATACGTTGTGCCCATCCTGGCGTGACGCCCGTTTATCGGTTCGGCCGGGAATCACAGGACTGTGGCAGGTTTGCAGAACCCGCAGACCAATGCAAGACTTTCAGGAGTGGATACATTACGACACCGCGTATGTCAAAAATCTGTCGCTGAGAATGGACTTATGGATATGCTGGCAAACCGCCAAAAAATTGGTCGGTGACTTCGTTCGCCAGTTCTGAAAAAATGGAAGAAAAGGTAAAAATTGCCACGAAGGCACGAAGTCACAAAGAAATTATAAATTAAAAAAAACTTGGTGTCTTTGTGTCTTGGTGGCAAAAAATGACAACATTACGGACCAGAAAGGATAAGTATGCCAAAGAGATACTTTAACTGGAAATTAGCAATTGTGCTGCTGATAGGTCTTATCGTTTTGGGCGCAACAGCTTTTGGACTGCGCAAATGGCAAAGAAGAGGCAGGGCCGAGGAGGGACTTGCCCTCGGCAATACGGCATACAACGAACACAGGTGGGAAGAGGCAGCGAGCAATCTGGGTCGTTATCTTGGTGTTAAAGGAGATGATGTCCCTACCCTGCTTAAATACGCTGATGCACAGCTTAAAATCAGACCCCTTAAACGCAACAACATTCAGCAGGCTGTAGGAGCATATCGAACTGTTTTAAGGATAGACAAAAACAATTCTGAGGCCGCCAAGCAGCTTACCGGACTATATCTGGCGATGGGTATGTCCGGCGCTATGGGTATGTTCGGCGAGGCCGAGCTAATCGCCAGAAATTACCTTGAAACAAATCAGGCGGCCGAAGGCCGCTCTGAGCAAACCGCCCTTCGGGCTGAGCTTCGCAGAATGTTGGCGGGGGCACTGGCCGGCCAGCGAAAGTTTGACAAAGCGGCAGACGAATTGAAGAGTATCGTTGCTGAGCATCCCGAGCAGATATTGGCCTACGAGGCATTGGGGCAGCTTACAGAACAGCGGCGGGAAGCTTCTCCTGAATATTGGTTCAATGAAGCGATAAAGAATAATCCATCCACAGCTTTGGCTTATATAAGCCGGGCCGGTTTTTACCTGAGAAGCCGGGATAGGGCAAAAGCATTAGCCGACCTTGAGCAGGCCGAAAAACTGGACCTATCTGACCCTGCTGTGCAGCTGCGCCTCGCCGCAGGATTTATCTATGCAAACGCCCTGGACAAAGCGGAGGAGCAACTTGTGGCTGTGCAGAAAACCACGCCGTCAGAGCAGACCCTGCAGACCCTCTGGAAGATGTGGGCTCTGCTTGCACTGCAATCCAGATCGCCGGAAAAAATGCTGACCGTAGCCGAAACCGGACTAAAAGAGCTTTCTTCTCAACCGTGGGACTTTATGCCCACCGCTGCAGAGCTGTTCATCCGCGTCGGTAAACTTGACCGCGCTATTGATTGCATCTCTAAGCTTCGTCAGAAAGATATTGATCCTGAAACAGTCGCTTTCCTCGAAGGTTTTGTTGACGACCAGAAAGGTCAGACCCTTGAGGCCGTCAGACACTGGCAACGTGCGATACAATTGGGAAATAAGGACCCGCGAGTTCGATTAGCGTTGGCATTGGCTTTGTCCCGTTTAGGCGACATACAATCGGCACAGGGACAGTTACGCACCATTGTCTCGGAAAATCCCAGCTTTCCCGATGGGCATCTCGCTCTGGCCAAGCTGTTAGCCCAGATAGGCAACTGGCCAGAGGCCGCAAAATATGCCCAGAGCGCAATGCAACTTTCCCCGGAAAACGCTGAAGCGGTCTTACTGCATTTACAAGCTCGGATACAACTGCTTACGACAGGCACGCCGGAGGAAAATGCCCAAAGCCAGCAAGATATAAAGAAGCAGTTGTCTGCGCTCGAAGAAGCCACTAAAGGTGCTCTCGAGGTCAAACTTTTGCAGTTCCAGCTCGCAATAAACCAGCGTAATTTCGCTGACGCTGAGGCAATGGTAACTCAACTGAAAAAAGACCATCCCTCGCAATTAAGAGTTGCAATGGTTGAAGTTGAACTGCTCGCCGCCCAGGAAAAAACAGATGAGGCAATATCAAAGTTAAACGAAATCGTAAAACAATTTCCTGATGCTATTGAGCCGGTAAGAGTCCTTGCGATTCTACTGAATCAGCAAAAAAATCGCGAAAAATGTGAAGCAACCATTAAAGATTCGCTGGCACGCACCAAGCAACCTATTGTGTATCGCGAACTGGGCGTGATGCTGGCGGAGCTATATACACTGTGGGGTCAAACCGACAAGCTCTACCTGCTACTTAATGAGCTTACCCAGAAAGAGCCAAACGATATCCCCATTAAACGCTGGCTGCTGGTGTGTAACGAGGTGGTCAAAGACCCTGCGAGAGTGCAACAGCTCATCGATAATATCAAAAAACTCGAGGGTGAAGAAGGCTGGCAGTGGCGATACGAACAAGCCAGGGCCTGGTTCGGCGCCGCCAACTTCAAAGAACGTTATCCGCAGGTTATTTCGCTTCTTCAGGAAAACCTGCTGGCCAATCTCGATGACCAGGCAAGCCGGCTGCTTCTCGCGGCAACTTACGAGCGTGGCGGCGACCTGCAAATGGCACTTTCTACCTACCGCCAGGCGCTGGACCGCTCGCCAAAGGACCTGCGAGTTATTATTCCCACCGTTGCCGCCCTGTATAAGGCAAAGGAATATGACCAGGCCAAGCAAATTATAGACCGTGCCTCGCAGGAAAAACTTTCTCACCCTCAACTTCAGCGACTCCAGTTTGAAAGCGACTTAAGACGGGGACAGTTCGGTTCTGCCTCAGATATCCTGCAGGATATACTCACTAACGACCCCAATAACCAGGCCGTTTGCCTGTCTCTTGCACTGCTTAAGATGCAGCAAAACAAATTTGACGAGGCAAGCCAGTTATTGGATAAACTAAGAACACAAGACCCCAATTCGCTGCCGGTGAAGGTCGCACAAATCCAGTTGAATCTGCAGCAGCAAAAACCCGAAGAGGCATTAAAGCTATGCAACGAAATAGTAAACAACCTTCATAACGCATCGGCATACATTCTCCGGGCTCGCACATTTGCTTCTCTCAAACAGACCGATAAAGCGATAGAAGACCTGAATCTCGCCACAACTACCGAACCGAATAATGTTGAGGCCTGGGTCGCCAGAAGTGATTTCTACTATACCACAGGAGAGCGCAGCAAAGCGGAGGCCGATATACAACAGGCGCTATCTTTGGCCCCTAACAATACCCAAATCCAAAAACGCGCAGTCTCGCTGCTTTCAATATCCGCCAGCCCCGACAAAATTCGTCAGGCAAGAGGCCTTCTCGATAAAGCGTTGGAATCAAATCCTAATGACGGCGGACTACAGATGCTAAAAGCTCGTTCACTACTTGCCGAAGGAACAGCTCCGGCTATTGAAAACGCAACCAAGATTCTTCAAGAAATAACGGAAACCCAGCCTGAGGCCTGGCTGCTGCTGGGTGAAATATCACTCATACAGGGAGACCCCGGAAAAGCTATAGATATTGCTTTGCGAGGCCTTGTCCATAAAGCCAACGATAAGGCGCTGCTCACGCTGAAAGCCCGTGCGGAGGCAGCACGGTCACCGGGTTTGGCGATTCTTACTCTTAGAGGGCTGCGCGAGCTGGACCCAAATGACACCGATACAGCGGTGTTTCTTGCCAACACTTATGTCGTGACAGGTGAACCTCAAAAAGCCGTAGAGCTGCTAAAAAATCAGATAACTCTTTGCAATGACTTAACTCGCCGAAAATGTAGCCTCGCTCTGGCTGTTGCGCTATATAAAAACGGAAACAAGGCAGAGGCCCAAAAAGAATTTGATTCTCTGCTTCAGTCTGAACCAAATGACGCAAGTCCCTTATTGACCCAAGCCCGACTATTCAAAGACGACCGGCTCTGGAGCCAACTAAACCAGAATGTTACCGATTGGTACCAAAAGCACCCAAAAGATATTAGTACGCCTGTGACTGTGGCCAGAGAGCTGGCAATTACTGAGAACAGTGAAGCAAAGAAGACAGCCGAGGAGATACTCAGGATGATACTTAACAAGGACTCTAACTGTATTGAAGCAATTAGTGTCCTTGCTACGCTTTTGCAAATTACCGAGCGTTCCGCAGAATCAGCAGAACTTTATCAGAAGATTCTTACACTCCAGCCTGACAACGTCATCGCCATCAACAATCTGGCCTGGATAATGTGTGAAGACCAGGGTAAATATCAGCAAGCGCTCGACCTGACAGAAAGAGGACTGAAGATAGCGCCGAACTATATCGACCTTATGGATACGCATGGTGTCGCGTATTACCGATTGGGCGAATTCAATAAAGCCATCCAGGATCTCACCACCTGCGTTAAGCTTTATCCAAAGGGAACTTCGTCCGGCACTGCCTCGCGTTTCCATCTGGCAAGAGCTTTCGCCGCACTCGGAGAAAAAGACAAGGCGATTGAACAATTAAAGCAGGCTTTGAACTTGCAGAGCCAAACCAAGGGCTTATCATCGAAAGACCTCGCCGAGGCGCAGCGCCTATTCGACGAGCTGTCAAAAAAAGGAGGTTGACAATGTCACAATTACCAAACCCAGCAACTGAGAACATCGGCAAGGGTGATCCCGACCGAGAACAGCCGGAAGCTCTACTGCTCGACAGAAAGCAGTGGGTGTATGTGCAAAACCGGTATAATCTAACACCCCGTGAGCGCCAAATAGCAGAGCTTATCTGCCAGGGCCTGCGCAATGGTAACATAGCCAGGTCTCTGCGCATAAGGCCCGGCACCGTGAAAACCCACATAAGAAACATCTATCGGAAGGTCCAGGTCAAAAGCAAAATTGGGATGCTGTTGCGATTTGTGACCGAGGCTAAAGAACCTTCCGCACAATATAACGGCACGCCTTCCATCCATATCGCAGATTAGGAAAAAACCCAAAACACATAATCCCCCTCTTCTTCAATCTGCATCCTTTCTCCAATTACCTACAATTCCTTCCCTTTTTAGACCCACCAAAAGATAGTAAAAAGCTTCACAGAGCAAAAGCATCGCTTTCCCTACAAACACCCGTATCCAAAAATGACCGTAGGGCCAGAACCGGCTGACTAATACCAATTGCATTTAATAATAGCGCCTCACTGTCATTGCGAGACCACCTAAGGTGGCCGTAGCAATCTCAAAAACAAACGGTAAAGAGATTGCTTCGCTCCGCTCGCAATGACATCCATCAGCGCAGTAAATAAACACAATTGGTGTAAACTTTGGATTGTGTACGAACAGCCACAGCGGCAGAAAGGTGACTCGCCTGTTAAAGGAAGAGTTAGTGCAGAAACTGGAAAAGCAATATGAGCAGCCTGAATCTCAGAAAATTTATAATCT
>Ga0315279_10004412_pt1 | contig 18889 bp, 16 predicted proteins | sample YL17G06_20_MG_FD_203694 | JGI IMG/M metagenome (GOLD analysis project Ga0315279, IMG submission 203694) | Sediment microbial communities from Yellowstone Lake, YNP, Wyoming, USA - YL17G06_20 | ecosystem: Environmental > Aquatic > Freshwater > Lake > Sediment | place: USA: Wyoming | collected... | reverse complement strand
TGCGCGACGCCGCCACCCGGAGCGGGAACCCGCCGCGGTCCTTTCGCGCATTCTCGGGCACCAGTTGCACCGGCTTCCACCCGGTCGGGTTCTTCGGGGCTCCGGGCGAGCCGGCCTTGTAGATCCAGTCGGCCGTGCCCGGTCCGGGCACGTACATGTAGTGCACGGCGAAGATCTGGATCGGCCTGCCCACCGAGACGGTCGGGTCCGCGCCCGGCGGCGCGTAGACGATCCGCTCGCGTCCGTTCCGCAGCCGCAGTTCCTGCAGTCGGAGCGACAGCGCGCCGATCCCTTGTGCGTCGGACTCGACGATCACCTGGAAAGCCAGGACCTCGTTGCGTGCGCCGAACAGGCGTATGCGCTTGCCATCCCACGAAGAGTTCCCGGCGGCCAGGGGACTCGTCACGTCCTGCTGTGCGATCTTCTCGGTGTCGTTCACCGCCCAGGTGCGCCGCACGCCCGCCCCCGATTCGGCTGCCGCCACGATGACGAGCAGCGAGGCAACCAGGGCCCGCGCCGGCATTCGTGCAACCGTCCCGTCGCCCCGAATCCTCATCGCTTTCCTCCACGACGTCCCGCGCCGGCCTCCGCCGGCGCCGCCGCCAGTGCGCCGATGTCGGCGCGTTGGCGAACCCGTCCCTCGAGATCACGCGTCGCCAGCTCGCGCGGATCGCCGGTCCCCGCCAGCAGCGGCGACCGCGCCTTCGGACGAAAGTCGGGCCGATCCGGGTTGAGCCTCCACCAGCGGCCGTCGAGGATGACCCACGGCTCGCCCGACGGCGCCACGAACTCGGCGGCCAACCGTTCGGTCGTCACCCCGGTCGTCGAGTGGTTCGCCTCGTCCAGCCGCACGGCGAGCGTCTTCATCCCGTCCGGCATGCCCCGGTAGCTGACCGCGTTGGTGACGTTGCAGCCCGAGTCGAGCCGGTAGACGCTCGTGTTGAACACCTCGATCGACGCGCCCTGGTCGTTCACCAGGATGTTGTTCCGCGCACGGCCGCCCCAGCTGCCGTTCCGGAACTGCAGAGCGGCCCGCTCCCCGTTGGCCATCAGCACGGTGTTGTGCCTGATCAGGTTGCCGTGGCAGCCCCACAACGGCAGGTCGTCCGGGCCCGTGACCTGGCCCGAAGACGTGGGACCGGGTTCGGCCCACGCGCTGTCGTACGGGTTCTGGTCGTCCCACTGCGCAATGCCGTGGTTGAAGTTCCCGTAGATCAGGTTGTTCTGGACGAGCGAGTCCTGAAGGCCGGCCAGGTTGAGCGATCCGCCGCCGCGCCGTCCGTTGGCGTTGATGACGTTCTCCTCGATGATGAAGTTCGTGCCGCGCCCGTCGGGGAAGTTGTCACGGCCGAACAGCTCGGTCGCGCGCGCGACGAGTCCGAGCGCCCACGCCCTCGTCGGGACCTCGGGAGGGAACCCGGCGAGCGACTTGTGCTTCAGCACCTCTCGAAACGAGCTGACCGTGTCCAGGTTGCACTGCAGGCCGCCCGCGTAGCTGCCGTAGAAGACGTTCCGGCGGATGACGTAGTTGTCCGACCCGTCCGAGGCATAGCCCGAGTGCTCGGCGGCCGAGAGGCCGAAGAAGTTGTCCTGGATGAGGACCGTGTGCGTGTCGGTCGAGTGGAAACCCCACCGCGCGTGGTTGTGGGAGAAGTTGCCGAGCAGCACGACGTGGTGCGCCTGGAGGCTCGTGCGGCCGAAATCGCCGTCGATCATGATGCCCGCGTTCGGGCCGACGCTTTCCCCTCCCGGAACGGCGCGGCCGGCGAGGTTGAAGCCTTCGACGATGACGTGGTGCGCCGCCTGCAGCAGCACCATCCACGTCGTGTCGCGGTCCGACGGCCGGTCGATGACGACGTCGCCGGGCCGGCCGAGCGCCTTGAAGTGGATGTAGCGCCGGTCCGCCGCGTCGGGTTTCGGGCCAATCACGAAACCCGCGTACGTGCCCGGCGCCACGGCGACGAGGTCGCCGCCGCGTGCGGCGTTGGCGGCTTCCTGCAGACTGCCGAACACCTTGTCCACCGTCACGACTCGCCGCGCGACCCTCGGCGCCCTGGCGTTCAGATCGGGAGGCTCGGCGACGACCGTGCGCGCCGGCGCCGGGGACCCGTCCACGAGCAGCACGCGGCTGTACCGCGCCTGGACGCGGATGGTCTTCCTCACCCACTCGTCCGAGTCGAGCGTACGGACGAAGCGGGGTGACGGGGGCACCTCCGGCGGCTTCACGCTGGCCGTCGGCGACGCGAGCGCCGCCGCCACGCCGATCATCGTCAGCAGCAGCGGGCCGGGGCGCACCCGCCGGGCCGGCCGGTCGTTCACCAGTGCCATCCGGACCTCCCTTCGACTTCGGCCGGCATTCATCAGCCTTCGCTCAGGGCTGGCCCTGAGCCCCTCGTATGGCCTGCTAGCCGATGGTCGGCACCGACGTCGTCGCCGGTGCGCCCTTGCGCTCGCCCTTCACCAGCGCCAGCAGGCCCGCCACGACCAGCGTGGTCGCGGCGTAGAGCACGACGGTTCCGCGATCGCCTGCGGGGGTCTGGATGAGCAACAGCAGGCTGACCACGCCGACGATGGCCGTCGCGCGCGACAGGAACCGGAACACGACGGCTGTCTGATCCGCCGTGCCCTTCAGCTCGTGCTCGCGGTCGATCGGTGTCGCCAGGCGTTCGAAGAGCGCGCGGCGTCCGGCCGCCCGCGCGGTGTCGCGCGCCTCGAAGGGCATCGACAGCAGGAACACGGCGCCCGACGCGGGCAGGACGACGACGACGTTGGCGATGAGGCCCCAGCCGAACCCGAAGGTCCCGACGCAGCCGAGGACCAGGCCGGTCACGAACGAGGCGAGGCCTGACCAGCAGGGCGTACGCCGCACGAGCAGGCCGAACAGGGCCGGCGGGCCGTAGGCGAGCGACATGATCGTGTTCACGGTGAGCATCACGCTGAACACGCTCTGCTGGCGGCCCGCCATCACGTACGCCAGCCCCGTGATGGTGGCGCCCACGCCGAAGGTGGCCAGCCAGCTCACCGTCATCAAGTGGCGCTCGGTGGTCCGGTGCGGGAAGATCGTCTGGTAGATGTCCCGGACGACGATGGCCGCGTGCAGGTTGAACGTCCCCGACAGGCTCGACATCGTCGAGCTGAACATCGCGGCCAGCATCACCCCGATGAGCCCGTTGGGGAGCAGCGCCAGCGTCGCCACGGCGTACGACGCCTCGTGGGCGTTCGCCCGGCCCGGCCAGATCACCTGGAGGTCCGGGTAGACGACACGCATCGCCATGGGCGGCACGAACCAGATGAACGCGCCGACCATGAAGAGACCGCAGCAGAGCAACGCCACCTTGCGCGCGGACCGCTCGTCGTCCACGCTGAAGTAGCGCTGCGCCATGACCGAGGTGTTGTACCCAAAGCTGACCATCACGGCCCAGGCCGCCACGTAGCCCCACCCGAATTCGAGCGGCAGCGACAGCGACTTCATCGGCGCCGGCAGCGCCGAGATGAGCGACCAGAGGCCGCCGACGCGCCACAGCGACACCACGAGCAGGACCAGCGTGAACGGTAGCAGGATGACCGCCTGCAGGAAGTCGGTGATCACGACGGCCCAGAGCCCGCCGACCACGCAGTAGGCCAGGATGATCGCGCCGCAGGCGATGACGGTCCAGCCGATGGGGACGCCGCAGGTCGAGGCGACGAAGACGCCGAGGCCGTACAGCCCCGCTGCCCCCGTGAACAGGTGGAAGATGACCGCCGTCCACGAGAACGTCTGCCTGGTGCGCTCGTCGTAGCGTTCGGTCAGGTACTCCATCGTGGTCGAGATGCGGGCCCGGCGCCAGCGCACCGCGAACAGCCAGTAGCCGAGCATGAAGCTCAGCGCGTTCCCGATGTACATCAGGACGACGACGAGACCCTGCGTGTAGGCCACGCCCGCGGCGCCGGTGAACGTCCAGGCGCTGAAGCCGCTCATGAACGAGCTCAGCCCGGCCACGAACCAGGGGATGCGGCTGCCGCCCCGGAAGTAGTCGGAGAAGCCCCGATTGAACCGCATGAAGTAGGCGCCGACCCCGAGCATCGACAGCATGTAGAGGCCGATCACGGCGTAGTCCACGGCGGTCACGGTCTTGAGCATCGTCGTTCTCACGAGTTGAGCGTGCGCCGGACCCAGCGCGCGAAGTGCGGAAGGGCGATCTCGGGCTCCTCGAGCTGCGGGTGCCAGTGCTTCTCCCACTCGAACGAGACGTGGCCGGCGAAGCCCGCCGCGTCGAGCAGGCCCACGACCTGGCCGAGCGGGAATGTGCCGGCGCCGGTCAGGACAGGCTTCCACGCCGACGCCGGGATGGCCGGGTCGGACGGGTCCCCCTGCCTGATGTCCTTGAGGTGCACGTGGCGCACGAGCCCTGCGAGTGCCGCAAGGCCGGCGGCCGGCGGCTCGCCCGACTCGGCAAAGGCGTTCGCCGGGTCCCAGATCACGCCGGTCCCGCGTCCTCCGGCTCGCCTGACGATGGCCGCGGTGGCGCCGGCGGGCGCGAAGTCGCCGTGGGTCTCGAGCCAGGCCTCGAGCCCGGCGGCGTCGGCCTCCACGCCGAGCGCGTGAAGCGCCTCGGCGACCCAGCCCTCGGTGTCCTCGCGCGTCGCACCCGGTTGCACGCGGTCGCCGAAGATCCGGATACCGGGCGCGCCGAGCGCGGCCGCGAGCGCCACCATGCGCCGGCCCTCCTCGAGCACCCGCCCCCGCTCGGCGGCGTCCGGGGAATGGAAGAAGCAGCTGGTGTCCACGCACGACACGGCGAGGCCCTCATCACGGAGGGTCGCGACCGAGTGGGCCAGGCCCGCGCCCGTGAACTCGGGCCGCTTCCACAGCGCCGCGTCGCCCTCGATGAACCGCAGCTCGACGCCGTCGTACCGCTCGCGTCGCGCGAGATCGATGACCTGGCGGAGCGTCCAGTCCGGGCAGCCGAGGGTGGAGAACGAGACTTTCATCGGCCCGATCCTACGTCATGGTGGCCAGCATGGCCGGCGTCACGCGGTTTCGTGGCCGTCTGCCGTCGAAGTGGCGCTCGAGCTCGTCGATGACGACGGCGGCCATCTGTCGCCGGACCGCGTCGGCCCCGGCGCCGACGTGCGGCGTCAGAACGGCTCCCGGCGCGCGCCGGAGCGGGTGGTCGCCCGGCAGCGGCTCGACCGGGTCGGTCACATCGAGCGCGCAGCGCAGCCGGCCCGCGCGCACCAGCGCGGTCAGCGCGTCGAGGTCGACGATCCCGCCGCGAGCGACGTTGATGACCGACGTGCCGGGGCGGAGCCGGGCGAGCCGGCGGCGGTCGAGCAGGTGCCGCGTCTCCTCGTTGAGCGCCGCCGCGACCACCAGCAGCCGCGACGCTTCGAGCACGCGCCCGAGCGTCGCGAACTCCACGCGCGCGCCCCGCGGGACGTCGCGGCGCGCGTACGGGTCGAAGACGACGAACCGGACGCCGAAAGGCACCAGCAGTTCGACGAGCGCCCGGCCGATGCGGCCGAAGCCGATGAGGCCCACCGTCGCGTCGAGGAGACTCTCGCCCACGACGCCACGCAGGTGTCGCGCGTCGTAGATGGCGTTGGAGGGGCGCCGCAGCTCGGCGCGGTACCGATCGATGTTGCGCGCCTCGTACAGCAAGAAGGCCGCCGCCAGTTCGGCCACGTGACGGGCCATCGGGTCCGCCGCGTTCGTGATCGTGAGGCGCTCGAAGAGCAGCGGGGCGAACCGCGACTTCACCTCTCCGCCGCAGTGCGCGATCAGCCGGAGACGCGGGGCGGCGGCGAGCAGCGACTCGTCGAACGGGGGGCTGTCCCACGTCGTGACGAGCGCGTCGGCCCGGGCGAGCGGCCGGCGTGTCACTGGCGTGACCCGTCGGCCGCCGACGCGCACCCACGTGAAACGCGAGGCGAGCCTCCGTCGTTCGGCGGCGCCGAAGAAGGACAGGAACAGCGAGCGCCCGGCCAGCACGACCACGACCGGCTTCCTGCGCCGCGGGGCGATGGCCGCGGGCGTCATTGCCCGATGACCTGGATGAGGACGGTTCGCGCCAGGGGCCCGTCGTACTCCACGAAGTACACGCGCTGCCGGCTCCCGCGGACGACCACGCCGTTTTCGATGGGGAAGAAGCAGTTCACGCCGCCGAGGATGCTCTTCAGGTGATCGCCGGCGTTGAAGCCAAGGCGGCCGTCGAAGTCCAGGTAGCGGTTGTGCCAGTAGCCGTAGGTGGCCTCGGGCGGCTGCTTGGGTGCCAGGCGCTCGAGGTGCGCGAGCACGTCGCGCTCGAGGCACTCGATGCCCTCGGTGACGAGCAGGCCGGACGAGGTGTGGCACGTCAGGACCAGCACGACCCCCTCGCGGGCGCCGCTGGCCGCGACGACGCGGTCCACCTCGGCCGTCACGTCGATCATCTCCATGTCCGTACGGGACTGGATCTCGACGCGTTCGAGTTTGACGATCATGCCGCCTCCCCCAGCAGGGTCTCCGCGTTCGACCTGAAGATCAGGTCGAGGCACCCGTCCGAGAGCCCGAGCCCGCGCACGGCTCGCGCCATGTTCTTCACCTCGACGCGGGGGTAGTTGGAGCCGAACACCAGCTGGCGCCGCAGGCTGCGCTCGAACACCGACAGCGGCACCTGCACCGTCATCGCGAACCGCAGGAAGTCCGGCGGGTTGTCGAAGTAGAGGGCCGACGTGTCGAGGTAGACGTTCGGGTACTTCAGCGCCAGCGCCACGGCTTCCATCACCCAGGGCCACGCCAGGTGCGCGAGCACGATGCGCAGGCGCGGGTGGCCGGCGGCGACCGCCTCGAACCGCAGCGGCTGGCCGTAGGCGAGGCGGCTACCCGGCTCCCAGCTCATGCCCGCGTGGAAGAGGATCGGGATCCCGAGCGCCTCGGCCCGCGCGTACACCGGCTCCAGGCTCGGATGATCGGGGAACACCTGCTGCATGGCCGGCGCGAGTTTGAGGCCGCGCAGGCGCAGGTCGCTGATCGCGTGCTCGAGCTCGTCGGCCGCCGACCCCCGGCACGGATCGACGCTGGCGAACCCGATCAGCCGGTCGCTCATGGCGCACAGCTCGGCGATCTGCTCGTTCGAGTACACCGTTCCCCCGCGCGTGCTCGTCGCGTCGATCGGCAGGACGACGGCGCGATCGAGGCCGACGGTGTCGAGCTCGAGCAGGAAGGTCTCGAGCGGCTGGAACGTGTTGCCGATCAGGAAGGTCTCGCGCGCCGCCTTCGCCAGTCCGGGGTGCCGCTGCACCATCTCGCGCACGAGCAGCGGGTGCGTGTGGAAATCGATGCCGCCTTTCACCGGGAACTCCCTTCCCCGCCGGCGCCCGTGGACCGCAGGAACGCCTCGGCCTGCTCGAGGGTGGGCTGACCGCCCGTGCCGCCGAGCCCCAGCGTCGACAGCGCCCCGCACGCGGCGCCGAGCGCGAGCGCCTGCTCGAGCGGCGCGCCCGCGAGCCAGGCGTGCAGGAACCCGGCGTTGAACGAATCGCCCGCTCCCGTCGTGTCAACGGGCGTCACCGGGAGCGGTGCTTGCGAGATGGTCGCGCCGTCGCGGCGTGCCATCGCGCCTCGCGCGCCCAGCTTGGCGACCGTCAGCGTCCGCCCGTTCTCGAGCGCGGCGAGCCCCCGCACGGCGTCGGTGTCCCCGGTGATCCCCGCCAGCTCCACCTCGTTCGGGAAGAACACGTCCACCTCGCCGAGCGTCCCGGACAGCTCCGGGCCCCATGTCTCGGCCGGATCGAAGCCCGGATCGAGAGACGTGGTCAGGCCATGCGCGTGCGCCCGGCGGAAGAGGTCGCGGCAGCCGGGGCGCAGGCCCGACTGCAGAAAATAGGAGGAGACGTGGAGGTGGTCGGCGCCCGCGAACAGCCGGTCCTCGACATCCTCCGCCGCGAGCGCGGTGATCGAGCCGAGGTAGGTCACGAGCGCGCGATCGGACGGGGACGTGATCGACACGGTGACCCCGGTCTTGATCGCCGGTTCGGTGCGTACGGGCACGAGGTCGATCCCTGCGGCCCGCATCACGCCGAGGCAGTACTCGCCCCACACGTCGGCGCCCACGACGCCCGCGAACGCGACCGGCGTGCCGAGCTTCGCCAGCCCCATCGCACAGATCGCGGAGGCGCTGCCGAGGGCCATCGCGAAGTCGTCCACCAGCACCTCGCGGCCGGGCGTCGGAAAGGCCCGGTACCCCTGCAGGAGCAGATCCACGTTGATCTCGCCGACCACCAGCACCTTCTTTGCGTTCGTCATCGTCGGTTCTCCGCCCGCTGGCGACGCGGCGGTCGCCCGCGTCCGGCGATCATGCAGGGCGGTGGATCGTGAACGGCTCGACGACCCGGTTGATCACGCCGGACGCCGACGGCGAATCCGGGCGCAGGCCGAGGTGCAGGCAGTGGAAGAACGCCAGCAACTGGCCCACCAGCAAGTCCAGCACCGGCGCACCATCGTCACCGGCCGCCGCCAGCCCCGGGCATTCCAGGACGACGTCGCCGTCGGCCGCCAGGCCGGCGGGCATCGCCTCACCGAACAGGATCTTTACCGCCCCGAGATCCTTGCGCGTGAGCTCGTTCACCAGGTCGGCCTCGTACGCTCTCGCCATCGCGTCCGACGAGAGGAAACACACGACCATCGTCTCGTCGCGAATGGCGCTCATGGGGCCGTGCCGGAGGCCCAGGTACGTTTCGGCGAACGACGGCACGCGCCCGTCGCTCATCTCGGTCATCTTGAGGCTGGCCTCGCGGGCGCCGCCGTAGCGGCAGCCGGCGCCCAGGAAGACCACGGTCCGCAGCGGGCGGCGCGCGAGGGCCGCCAGCACATCCGCCTGGTGCGCAAGGACGTGCCCCGCCGCGCGAGCCTGGGCCTCAACCTGCGCCCGGTGACGGCCGGTGTCGTGCAGCGCCCCGAGGACGCTCGCCGCAATCACCATGTTCGTGAAGCTGCTCGTCATCACGAGGCTGCGGTCGCACGTCCGCTCGTTCAGCACCACCGGGAACACGCGTGGGTCGCCGGCGTAGGTCGTCGCCAGGCGACCGCTGCGACAGCACGTCACGATCAGGTGCCGGCACCCGGGCTCGCGCGCCAGCAGGAGATCGATCACGGCGGTGCTCTCGGGGCTGTTGCCCGAGCGCCCGAAGGAGACCACCACGCAGGGCCGTGTCGGCGGGAAGGCGCGCGCGGGGTGCGTGAGGAGGTCGCCCGCGCCGATCACGTGCACGGGAATCCCGAGTGCCGCCTGCAGCGCGGGACCGACCGACGCCGCGGCGTACAAGGAACTGCCCGACCCGGTCAGCACGAGCGCGCCCCGTCGATCCGCAACTCCCGATGCCTCGAGGAACGACGCCAGGCGCGGCGCGTACTCCGCCATGTCGCAGGCCGTCTGGAGCCACGTCCACGGCTGCTGGCAGATCTCGCGCAACGTGTTGACGTAACCCCGGCGTTCCTGGATTGCGGCCGGGCAGTCGGCAAGTTCCCGGAGCGCCGGCGCGAGCCCGATGCCGGCCGTCAACCCGCCCGCCCCTCCAGGCGCCGACTCGCCGAGGGCTGCGATGGGCCGCTCGCTCTTCGCGTCAGCTCGTGTCATACGTTGTTCAATCCCCATGAACGGTTACGATTCATGTCGAACGCTGTTGACAACGGCGCCCCTTGAGCGTATACAAAACAAAGTTAACACAGACTATAGCAACAAAACGAAAGAGTCAACCGTGAATACCGATTCACCCATCCCGCCGCGCCCGTCACTCTCGACGCTCTCGATCGGCCTTGGTAAACGGGCCCGTCTGTGGCGACTGCTCTACGGTTCCGGGCCGGCCAACGGGACACTGCTCGTCCTGCCCCTCGACCAGGGGCTCGAGCACGGACCGACCGATTTTCTGCCGAACCCGGCGGCGCTCGACACGGACTTTCAGTTCCGGCTGGCGCTCGAGGGCCGCTACTCGGCCATCGCGCTCGGCGTCGGCCTCGCGGAGAAGTACCTGCGCGAGTACAGCGGGCGCGTGCCGCTCATCCTCAAGCTGAACGGCAAGACGAGCATCCCGGACGATGGCGACGCGGCATCACCGCTGCTGGCGAGCGTGGAAGACGCGGTGCGTCTGGGCGCGGACGCAGTGGGCTACACGCTCTATGTCGGGACGCCGCGCCAGGACGATGAGATTCGCCGCTTCGGGCGCATCCGCCAGGATTGCGAGCGGCTCGGCATGCCGATCGTGCTGTGGTCCTACCCGCGCGGCCGTGCCATCGAGGCCAAGGGAGGCAAGGGCACGCTGTTCGCGATCGACTACGCCGCCCGGGTCGCGGAGGAAGTCGGGGCGGACATCGTGAAGTTGCACGAGCCCGACGACACGAACGACCGCTGTCCTGAGCCCTACCGGTCGCTGCACGAGCCGGCGGCCGCGCGCCTGAGGCGCGTCGTCCGCTCGGCCGGGAAGTGCCTCGTTCTCTTCTCGGGCGGCACGCTCCGCGACGAGGCGGGCGTCGTCGGAAAGGTCGCCGAGTGCATGCAGGCCGGCGCGGCGGGGATCATCTTTGGCCGCAACCTCTGGCAGCGCCCGTTCGACCGGGCGCTGGCCCTCACGCGACAGGTCCACGGCGTGCTGGCCGGGTTCGGACAGGAACCGTAAGCGGGCCAATGCCGGAGCCGGAGCGGACACCGCGAGTCGTCGAACGGGCACGGGGACCCGGCGCCCACACCGGCAAGGCGCGCGCAGGGAGAACGGTCGGTTTGCGAGAGGAACGTGCAATGACGCAATGGACACGACGACAGGTACTCGGCGCTGGTCTCGGAATGATGGCGGTGCCGCGCGCCGGCGCGGCGGCCCCCGCCGCCGTGCCGGTCGAGACCTCGAGGACGAAGATGCCGCTCGATCTCTCCGACTTCCAACCCCGGAGCATGCTGCACGTCCGCGAGACCGTCGTGGAGCGCGCGCGCTTCCCGGTCATCGACATCCATGCCCACCTTGGGTGGGCAGCCAGGGACACGGGCGGCGTCTCGCTCGGCGAGGAGATGACGTTCCTCGCGCCGCCGGACGCGCTCCTGAAGGTGATGGATCGGAAGAACGTGAAGACGCTGGTGCACCTGACGGGCGGATATGGCCGGGGCCTGGTCGAAAGCGTGAAGACCTACGACCAGACCCATCCGGGCCGGTTTCTGAGCTTCACCGAGCCGTGGTGGAGCCGGGTGAGCGAGCCGGGCTACCCGGCGTTCCAGGCCGAGGAGCTGGCGCGCGCCCGGAAGGCGGGCGCCCGGGGCCTGAAGATCCCGAAGACGCTGGGCCTGTACCTGCGGGAGAAGGTAACCTCCGGGCCGCTGGTGAAGGTCGACGACCCGCGATTCGACCCGATGTGGGAGGCGTGCGGGTCGCTGAACATGCCGGTGGCGATCCACGTGGCCGATCCCGAGGCCTTCTTCCTGCCGACCGACCGGTTCAACGAGCGTTTCGAAGAGCTCAATAACCATCCCGACTGGTCATTCTACGGCAGCGGCTTCCCGTCGTTCCGCGAGCTTCTCGACGCCTTCTACCGCGTGGTGGCGAAGCACCAGCGGACCCAGTTCATCGCGCTTCACTTCGGCCTCAACGCCGAGAACCTCGCCTCGGTCTCCGAGCGCATGGATCGGTTCCGCAACGTGTGGGTCGACCTGGCCGCGCGCATCGGCGAGCTCGGGCGGCAGCCGCGGGCGGCGCGGGCGTTCTTCGAGCGGCACCAGGACCGGATCCTGTTCGGCACCGACGCCATCCCGAACGGGAACGACACGCCGCAGCAGGTGTTCGGCGAGAGACTCTACGAGATCTACTACCGCTTCCTCGAGACCGAGGACGAGTACTTCGACTACGCTCCGGCCCCGGTGCCGCCCCAGGGTCGCTGGCGGATCTACGGCGTCGGGCTGCCGGAGGGCATCCTCCGCAAGGTGTATCACGACAACGCTGTGCGGCTACTCGGGCTCGGCGCATGAACGACAGCAGCGGTCCGCTCGAGCGCGTCGGGGAGCGCGCCGGGACCCGGGCGATGACGCGGGCGGACATCCCGGCCGGTCTGGCGCTCTGCAGGGCGAGCGGGTGGAACCAGACGGCGGAGGATTGGGAGCAGCTCCTCGCGCGAGGCGGCGACGGGTGCCGCGTCGCCGTCCTCGACCGCCGCGTCGTGGGAACGGCGACGGCGGTGACCTACGAGGGCCGCTTCGCGTGGATCGGGATGGTGCTGGTGGACGTGACCGTGCGCGGGCGCGGCATCGGGCGCGCCCTGCTGCACGAGGCGCTCGCGAGGCTCGGCCCCGTGCCCGCGCGTCTCGACGCCACGCCGAAGGGTCATCCCCTCTACCTCGCGCTCGGCTTCGTCGAGGAGCGCCGGCTGTGCCGGTTGACGAGCCCGGCAGCACCGGACGGCGCCGGGGGCGACTGCCGCGAGGTGCGTCCGATGCGACGCGACGACCTGGATGTGGTCGCCTCGTGGGACCGCTCCGTGTTCGGCGCCGATCGCCGGCCGCTCCTCGGGTGGGCGCACGAGTCAGCGCCCGACCTGGCGCTCGTCGTGGACCGAGGCGCGTCACTCGAGGGCTATTGCCTTGGACGCCGAGGCCACCTGTTCGTCCAGATTGGCCCGGTCGTCGCCGACGACATCGACGTGGCGGCCTGTCTGGTCGAGGCGTGCCGGCGGCGAACGCCGGAGGCGCCGATGGCGATCGACGTGCCGGCGACACCGGCGCCGTGGTCCGCGCGGCTGGCGGAGATGGGGTTCGTCGAACAGCGCCCATTCATCCGAATGTGTCGGGGCGCGAACCTCCACGAGGGGCGCCCGGCGTCGCAGTGGGCCATTTTCGGGCCGGAGTGGGGATGAACGGTTTCCCGGGGTGCAGCACGATGGAAAGCAACGGACCGGGTTGGCAGGCGTCGGTCGCGGACCTCGCCGTGGTCGACTCGATCGCGCGGCTCGAGGAGGTGCTGTCGCGGCCGAGTCCCGCGGATGTCGCCTGTCTCCGCCGGCTCGGCGGGGACATCGCCATCCTCGGCGCGGGCGGCAAGATGGGGCCGTCGCTGGCGCGCCGCGTCCGGCGGGCGGGCGACGCGGCGGGCGGGTCGCGCCGCGTGATTGCCGTGTCCGTCTCGTGGGAGCCAGGCGTTCGCGAGTCGCTCTCGAGCGACGGCATCGAAACCCTGACGTGCGATTTCCTCGACGTGGCAGCGCTGGCCCGGTTGCCGCTGTGCCCGAACGTGTTGTACCTCGTCGGCCGCAAGTTCGGCACCGAGGGGCGCAGCGACCTGACGTGGGCGGTCAACACGCTGGCGCTGGCCTACGTGGCGGATCGCTTCGCGGAGTCGCGCGTCGTCGTGTTTTCCTCGGGCAACGTCTACGGCATGGTGCCGGTCGAGAGCGGCGGATCGGTGGAGACGGACGGGCCGGTGCCGGTCGGCGAGTACGCGCAGTCCTGCCTGGGTCGCGAGCGGGTCGCCGAGTACTTCTCGCGGGCGCGCGGGACGCGGTGCCTGCTGTTCAGGCTGAACTATGCGGTGGACCTGCGCTACGGCGTGGTCATGGACGTCGGCCGGCGGGTGTTCGAGGGGCAGGCGATCGACCTGCGCGTGGGCTACGCGAACGTCATATGGCAGGGCGACGCGCACTCGTACGCCCTGAGGTGCCTCGAACTCGCCGCTTCGCCCGCGCGCGTTCTCAACGCCACCGGCTCGGAACTCGTTCGGATTCGCGATCTGGCCCGGTGGTTCGGCGAGCGGTTCGGCCGCGAGGCACGGTTCGAGGGCGAGGAGGGACGCACCGCGCTGCTGAGCAACGCCAGTGCGTGCTACGCGGTGCTCGGGCGGCCGGAAGTGAGCCTGGACCGCCTGCGGGAGTGGGCGGCGCGCTGGATCGAGTCGGGTGGCCCGCGCCTCGACAAGCCGACGAAGTACGAGGTCGTCGATGGACGCTACTGACCAGATCCGCCGCCTCCTGCTCGAGGGGATGGTCATCCCGGCCCATCCCCTGGCGCTGACGGCGGAGCGGCGGCTCGACGAGCGCCGGCAGGTGGCCCTGACACGCTATTACTGCGACGCCGGCGCCGGCGGGATCGCCGTCGGCGTGCACACGACGCAGTTCGCGATCCGCGAGCCGCGGGTCGGCTTGTTCCTGCCGGTTCTGCGCCTCGCCGCCGACACGGCGAGCGAACACGAGCGGCGGACGGGACGGCGAATCGTGCGTGTCGCTGGCGTGTGCGGTCGGACGGCGCAGGCGATCGGCGAGGCCGGCCTGGCTCGCGACCTGGGCTATGACGCCGCGCTGCTGAGCCTGGCCGGCTGGGAGGGCGTGCCTTCGGCGGACGTGATCGCGCACTGCCGGGAGGTGGCGTCGGTCCTCCCGCTGTTCGGCTTCTACCTTCAGCCCGCCGTGGGCGGCCGGCCGCTCGACGAGGCGTTCTGGCGGGATTTCCTCGAGATCCCGAATGTCGTCGGCATCAAGGTGGCACCCTTCGACCGCTATCGCACGCTGGACGTCGTCCGCGCCCTGGCCGCCAGCGGGCGCCAGGCGGAGGTCGCCCTCTACACGGGCAACGACGACAACATCGTCGCCGACCTCCTGACCGAGTTCCCCGGGCCGACCTCCGTCGCGCCTCGCGTCCGGTTCGCGGGCGGTCTGCTGGGCCAGTGGGCGGTGTGGACGCGGCGCGCCGTCGATCTGTTCGAGCGGGTGCGGGCGGTGCGCGCCGGCGCAAGGACGTGCACTCGCGCCGTTTTGGCGCTGGGCGCCGAGCTGACGGACGCGAACGCGGCGCTCTTCGACGCCGGGCACCGGTTCGCCGGCTGCCTGCCCGGCATTCACGAGGCGCTCCGCCGCCCGGGCCTGCTCGCGGGCCGGTGGTGTCTCGAACCCGCGGAGGACCTGTCGGCCGGGCAGCTGGACGCCATCGATCGCGTGTACGCCCGGTACCCGCACCTCAGGGACGACGAGTTCGTATCGGAGCGCCTCGACGGCTGGCTGCGGTGAGCGCGGGACGGCATTGACGAGGGCGATCGGATCGGCTTGAATTCAGAGTTCGGAGCAACCGCCGGCAAGGAGCAGCAGCCATGGGTGGATCGAAACGTCAGCGCCTCCTGGTGGAGGAGCGTCGCCGCAAGATTCTGGAGGTGCTCGAGCAGAACGAGCGCGTGACCGTGCAGGATCTCGTGAAGCGGTTCGGCGTCTCCGCCGTCACGATCCGCGGCGACCTCGATACGCTGACCGAGGCCGGCGCGCTCGTGCGCTCGCACGGCGGTGCGATCAAGCCGCTTGGCGGGCCGGCCGACATCTCCATCAACGTGAAGGAGATCCTGCACCATGACGAGAAGGTGCGGATCGGGGCCGCCGCTGCGCAGCTGATTCAGAACGACGAGACGATCATCCTCGACTCGGGGACCACGACGCTCGAGGTGGCGCGCCAGATCGCGGCGCGCAAGTTCAAGTCGCTCACGGTGATCACCAACGGGCTGAACATCGCGATCGAGATCGCCAGGCTCTCGCAGGTTCGCCTGATCGTGGTTGGGGGCATGCTGCGCCACGTGTCCCATTCCGTGGTCGGGCCGCACGCCGAGCAGATGCTCGAGGGGCTCAACGCCGACCGGCTCTTCCTCGGCGTCGACGGGCTCGACGTGAACATCGGGCTGATGACTCCGGACGTCCTCGAAGCCCAGCTCAACGCGCAGTTGATCCGGGTGGCGCGCGAGGTCACCGTGGTCGCCGACGCGACGAAGTTCCGGCGCCGGAGCCTCTCGCTGATTGCGAAGCTGGAGAGCGTCCACCGCATCATCACCGATGACACGATCGACCCCGAGACGGCCGCGGCCGTCAGGGCCAAGGGCATCGAGTTGGTCATCGTCTGATCCGCGGCGGCCGCCGCCCCGGCGCGACGGCTGTCCCACACGAACCCGCGGGCCCGACGCGCCCGCCCGACGAGAGCAGGTCCCCGTGCAACGCTGGCTGCTGTTCGCGATCTTCACCACCGTCTCCTGGGGCATCTGGGGCGCGTTCATCGAGATCCCCGAGAAGGCCGGCTTCCCGGCGACGCTCGGCTACGTCGTGTGGGCCCTGACGATGGTCCCGTGCGCGCTGGGCGCGCTGCACGTGATCGGGTGGCGGCTCGAGCGGGACGCGCGGTCGCTCGTGCTCGGCAGCCTCGTGGGACTGCTCGGCGCCGGGGGGCAACTGCTGCTGTTCGAAGCGCTCCGCACCGGCCCGGCCTTCATCGTGTTCCCGGTCGTCGCCCTCTACCCGGTGCTCACCATCGTGCTCTCGGTGCTGGTGCTGCACGAGCGCGCGTCCGGCCGCCACTGGTCGGGCATCCTGCTGGCGCTTCCGGCCATCGCGCTCCTGTCGTACGTGGCGCCCGGCGACACCATCGTCAAGGGCTACACATGGCTGCCGCTGGCGACGCTGGTCTTCATCATGTGGGGCATCCAGGCCTTCGTGATGAAGTTCGCCACGCGCACCACTCGCGCGGAGGGGATCTTTTTCTACATGATGGCGACGGCGGTCGCGCTGGTTCCCCTCGCCGCGTGGATGACCGACTTCGGCCAGCCGATCAACTGGGGATTCAGGGGACCGTACCTCGCCGCCCTCGTGCAGGTGCTCAACTCTGCCGGGGCGCTCTCGCTCGTCTTCGCCATGCGGCACGGCAAGGCGATCATCGTCGCGCCGCTGACGTCGCTCTCGCCGGTGATCACGGTGGTCCTGTCGCTCGCGGTCTACAGCCGCGTCCCGCCGGTGTATCAGATGGCCGGCATCGTGTTCGCGGCGCTCGCGATCTACCTGATGGCGGAGTAGGGCCGGAGGTGACGATGAACCGGGTGGGCGCGTTCCTGTCTGCGGCTCTGATGGCCAGCGCCATCCCGGGGGCCGGTTCGTACCGCGTCATGGCGACCAACCATCCGCGGGCGGCACTGCTGGCCGCGGGCGCCGAGGAGTGGAACCCGGCGATGGCCGTCACGTGGGGACCCGCGAAGTACCAGACGACGTTCCGGGCGCTGTGGAGCGCGCACGGCCTGTACCTGCGGTTCGACGCCACCGACGATCACCCGTGGTTCACGATGACGCGACGCGACGACCACCTGTGGGAGGAAGAGGTGGTCGAAGTGTTCCTCGACGTCGACCGGAGCGGCCGCAACTACGCCGAACTCGAGATCAGCCCCGGCAACGTCGTCTGCGACGTCCGGATGGTGCAGCCCCACCCGAACAAGCAGATGGATTTCGACTGGAACATCGACGGACTGGAGACGCGGACCCTGGCGACGCCCGGGCGCCCGCCGCTGTCGGGAAACTGGACGGCGCTGGCGTTCATCCCGTGGTCGGCGTTCCGGGCGCTGCCATCGGCGAAGGGCATCGCGCTGCCTCCCCGGCCCGGGGATCAGTGGCGATTCAATCTCTTCCGCGTCAAACGCCCTGGCGGCCCGCTGGCGCCCGAACGCGGCGCCGTCGAGGTGGCGTGGTCGAAACCGTCCCAGCCCAGCTTCCACGTGCCGTCGGCCTTCCGGAGCTTCGTCTTCGAGGCGGACCCGGCGCGCCGGAAGTGAGGGCCGAGTGACGAGTCAGGGGAACGCGAGGCGTGGGATGACACGATGAAGATTGACTCGCAGCTGAAGCCAGCCCGGCTGGCCGCGAAGATCGACCGACTGTGGGACCTGTCAGCGGCGAAGATCCGGGCCATCGAGCGTCGTCACGGGTCGTCGCGGGATTCCCTCGTGTACACCGTTGACGGCCGCTACACGTCCCGCGGTTGGACGGAGTGGACCCACGGCTTCCGGTACGGCTCGGCGCTGCTCCAGTTCGACGCGACGGGTGATCGACGGTTCCTCGAACTCGGGCGGCGCCGGACGCTCGAGGCGATGGGCCCGCACCTCACGGACACCGGCGTCCACGATCACGGCTTCACGATCGTCAGCACCTACGGCAACCTGCTGCGCCTGCTCTGCGAGGGGCGACTCGGACGAAACGACTGGGAGCGGCGTTGTTACGAAACGGCGCTCAAGTGCTCGGCTGCCGTCCAGGCCCGTCGCTGGACCCCGCTCGGCGAGCGCGAGGGCTTCATCCACTCGTTCAACGGGCCGCACTCGCTGTTTGTCGACACGATTCGCACGTTGCGCTCGCTCGCCATCGGCTATCGCCTCGGCCACGTTCTCCTCGAGGAAGGCGGCCAGCGGGTGTCGCTGCTCGACCGGCTCGTGATGCACGCACGCTCGACGGCCCGGTTCCTCGTCTCCGAGGGCCGCGCGCGCGACATCTACGCCGCGCGCGGACGGGTGTCGCACGAGGCCATCTTCAACGTCGCGGATCGCAGCTTCAGGTGCCTGAGCACGCAGCAGGGCTACTCCCCGTTCAGCGCCTGGATGCGCGGCCTCGCCTGGGCGATGTGCGGGTTCGCCGAGCAGCTCGAGTTCATGGCCACGGTGCGCGAGCAGGATGCCGCCCCCACCGGCGGCCGCCGCGCGACCGTGGCGTTCATGCGGCGGGCCGCCTCCGCCGCGTGCGACTACTACCTCGCGCACACGCCGGCCGACGGCGTTCCCTACTGGGACGCCGGTGCGCCAGGCCTCCATCGTCTCGGCGACTACCTCGCGAAGCCCGCCGATCCGTTCAATCCGTACGAGCCGGTCGACAGCTCGGCGGCTTCAATCGCGGCCCAGGGCCTCCTCCGTCTCGGTCATTACCTGCGGCGGGACGAACCGGCGCGGGCCAGCCGGTACTGGCAGGCGGGGCTGACCCTGATGCACACGCTCCTCGACGAGCCCTACCTGGGCGTCGACCGGCGTCACGAAGGCCTGCTCCTGCACTCGGTGTATCACCGGCCGAATGGCTGGGACGCCGTCCCGCCCGGCCGGACGGTGCCGTGCGGCGAGTCCAGCATGTGGGGCGACTACCACC
>Ga0315279_10004411_pt1 | contig 18891 bp, 16 predicted proteins | sample YL17G06_20_MG_FD_203694 | JGI IMG/M metagenome (GOLD analysis project Ga0315279, IMG submission 203694) | Sediment microbial communities from Yellowstone Lake, YNP, Wyoming, USA - YL17G06_20 | ecosystem: Environmental > Aquatic > Freshwater > Lake > Sediment | place: USA: Wyoming | collected... | reverse complement strand
TTGCCGTCAGACCAGTTGTCGAGGAGGGGTTGAGTGTCAAGCTATCACCTTCTTTCGACCAAGTGCTTCGACCGGACACTGCTTCAAGCTCAAAGTTCGAGATTACATCACTGAAGAGTGGGCGTTTCCGAATCTCTGGATTCACGCTGGTGTTTACAGACTCGAGAGGCCTGTTTACGGGCGAAGTCAATTACGAACAGGCTGACTGGGTTGAGGTCTATCCAGGCGTGAAGACAAAGGCACCGATCACTCCTCTCCGCCTTTACGGCGGAGGTCCGGAGGTCTTCCGCAAAGGCCCCGCGGGAATAGATTACGCAGGTGTCCGTCAGTACGTGCCCGGCGACGAGTATCACAGAGTTGAGTGGAAAGCGACAGCACGTCTTCGAAAGCTCATGGTGAAGGAGTTTCATCCAGAAACACAAACCACGCTACAAATCTTGATCGACGCCGGAAGAACGATGCATCAACAATCCTATGTCGGAACCAAGCTTGACGAGGCACTTGCAGTCGCATCATTGCTCACAGAATCTGCTGTAGGATCAGCGACCAGTATTGGAATCTGGGTCTACAACGAGACTGGGATTGTCAAAGCCATTGAGCCAGCAGTCCCGGAGCAACAACTTGTCGGCCTTAGAAAGCTGGCACTTACCCTTCCAGCACAGTCTGGAAGTGAGGAAGTTGCTGCTCGTGTTTCCACCCGCCGAGCCTCGTGGCAAACGGCACTCAAGCTGCGCCATGGCGAGCGACTAGGCATGCTCATGCGATTACTCATGCTCAAACTAGAGTTAAGCTATCGAAAAACAGGAATATGCAAGGCACTAGCCGAGGCTGCGCGGGTGGGCATACAGTGTTTCTTGATCGTCTTAACAGACCTGCAGATGAATAGCGAGGCTCTCTTGGGCGAATCACAGGCAGGCAGAATCATCGTAGCGCAAGTCGGAGCGTCCTGGCGGTTAAGTCTCGGTCTGAACGAAGCATACTATGAATATCAAAGAAATTCCCTAGTCATAGAACACCTGCGACTTCGAGGCCTAACCGCATTCGACCTTAGACCTGAAGAACTGATCGACACCGTAAGCCAGTATATTAACCAAAGAGCTAGTCTTGGCGATTTTCGCTAGAGTGGACCGGGTTACGCTACTATGAACCCAAGACCAGAAACGAGTCAGTGTAAGAGATATCGATCGACTGTGAAGCCACGGCGCGGGCCGGAAAGCTGATGGCCCGAAAGGGATCCTCCAACAATGCTCTTGGTCAGTGCCTCAATCCTAACCATTACCGAAAGACCGACAGGATCGTTCTCCAAGACATTGCTCGGCGAACCTGCCAACCTCTTGGCTAACGTGCAGCTTGCACGGAGCCCCATCGGGCTCATGCTGCATGACGATCGAGCGGTGATCGCGAAGATCGAGGCGAGACTAGGGCTAGAGAATAGGAAACGAATACTGCGGACGCTACTTGATAGAGCTAAACATGTCTCAGCCGCCGCGCCCGTTACATGGCTGACGATCAGCCCTTGCTCCAGGTTGGCCGCAGAGATCCAAACTATTGCAGGACAGTTGGCCTCTAAGAACTGAACCAATCCCAGAACTGTTTGCCTGGTTTGCCGGTGCTGTTCTTCCCTTCCACAGGAAAGCCATGTCGAGATATCTTCCTAGACTGAGAAAGGAAGGCCTGTTCAAGGCATTCGAGGCAGTATGCGGTCTAACTGAGCCTATGCTCGTGATCGTGATCTCGGACGACAGGGAGAACTTGGATGGGCTCTACGAGGGAGCAAACCGTGCATCGGTATTGAACCACCGAGTTGTCGTTGTGATTCTTGCTCACTCAGGGGGGGAAACACTCACTGAGCGGTTGTCTGGTTCAGCGCTATCTGGAACACAAACTGAAATATGCTCACCTGGGGAGCTCTGGAACGCTGTCAATAGGAGGATACTGGAGACGAGCCGAGAGCGATTCAGAAAACCTGCTGTCGAGGCCCCTGGAAAATGACGATGGTTTGAGATGATGGGGTGAATTCGGGCCGGGAGTCGGGCCGGAAGCGTGAGCGCTCTGTTGCGTAGCAGATGTATCACCCGGACCTTGCCAATCTCCCATACGCAGCTTGGTGCCCCCTGTGGTTTCGTCGTCTAATGAGGCTTCTTCAGGAATCCAATATACCCACTTCCAAGGGACCCCCACGCATCTTTAGCCCGAAGCTACTCTGGTGGTACCTAGGTCGTACCCACCCGTCTGCTCCCCGTGCGCTGTCCGGTGCAAGCTTAGAGTGCTTATGACATTAGGAAACTAGATGAATCCATCACATTCGCTTGGCGTTTGCCTTGACCCGTCGACGTTTTGGAATTTCAGTGAGACGGTGTTCTTTCTCAGAAGGTTAAAGAATGCATGAGTGACACGATCATTCTCTCAAAGGGCGTCGGTGTAATGGCGCGGGGGTAGGGATCGTGACTGAGATCCGATTGGTGAAGTATAGAGACACAAAAGAGGAATTCCTAGATCTATTTCGCGCTGCTTTTGGTCAAGAGATGTCATCAGGACTCTGGGATTGGAAATACATCGAGAATCCTCTCGTGGTAGGTGATCCCGACCTTGTTGTAGCATTGGACGGAGGCAAGGTAGTCGGGGCTAGGCCATTTCTACTTGCTGAGATGTGGATCAATGACAGAAAGGTGAAGGCCGCCCAACCCTGTGACACCATGGTGCATCCGAAATATCGTGGCCAGGGGCTCTTTGGCCGAATGAACCAATTTGCTATCGACTATTTTGAAGGGCAAGGCTGCGCGCTATTCTACAACTTCCCAAATTCCATGTCTCGACTCGGGTACCTAGGGCAGGGCTGGAGGCTTGTATCCTCCATGGAGAGTTTGTTTCATGTGCTTAATGCTCGGAACGTGATATCATATCGCGTGAATAGCCGATTGTTAGGTCTTGCGCTGGGCTCGGTCTACAATATGGTTCCCCGCGCGGGCCGGAAAGAGAGTCTGTCATTGACCGGTTTCCGAATGGGCATTTCTGACCACTTCACGCCTGAACTGAAAGAGGATTCTCTGAGGGAGAACTGGGGCATAGACCTAGTGAGAAGCGAGGCTTACATGAAGTGGCGGTTTGAGCAGCATCCTGAGCACAAGTATACGTACGTCATAGCCAAGGAGCGTGACGAAGTAAAGGGATACGCCGTAATTAGCATCCAGGAACAGGATGAGCGCCTAAGACATGGTATGATAGTGGATTATCTGGTAAAGGACAACAGTATCGACTGCTTCCACGACTTGATGACTGAGTGCATACAGCAGCTCAAGAAGAAATGCGACATCATATCTGCGTGGGCTTCTCCGCATTCCGGTTTTACGGATGAGTTGATTAAGAATGGGTTCAAGACATCCTCCAAGTTCCCCTATAACAGAGTTTTCCAGGAAGCTCAATTTGTCGCTCGGGAAGTGAATACACAAGCAATAGGGAGCTTTGACATCTATGACAAGGACAACTGGCGAGTCACACGAGCCTACGCGGACTTTGCTTAGTCTTTGGGTGGTACGCGCGGTCCTTTGACAGGGACACGACGAGGCAAACACTCTATTCGATCTGCTTGGCTAGCCAACGTAACCGGGGGGAAGCCCTTGGCATGTTTCAACAAGTTGTGTTCCATGTCCGTGACTCAAAGTTCTGTTTCTTGTTGGACTAGCGTAACAACACAGAAGTTATGTTCCATCATCGAAGTTGGGCACCGACAGTGACCTGTCGGAACCGTTGATTGCCTAGGTTTATCTCGTTAAACGGACGAAGTGAATAAGCAATCTATAATGGCCCATATCTTAGGCGATATGCATCGTCAGATTAGCAAAACTGGCCTTTGTCGTGACGAGAAACCAAGTTCGCGGACCGCACTCCCCGCCTCGCAGGTTCCTTCGGGAATGACATGGCGTGGATGTGGAATGTTGCCCTGATCGAGAGATTCAGTGAACGCTTTCTTCAAGCCTGGCTTCTGTGTGATGTCTCTGCTCGGCGCCACGAACACATATTCGTCGCACATCTCTTCCTGCAAGCGCGACAGGTTCATTGTGCCCGCGTCGTCCGTTGGGAAGACAACAGCGTGTGCCACGACTTCTCCGCGGAACTTGGCCAAGAACATTGCGATCGAGGCGATTCTCTGAGTGCAATCTGGCATAACAAAATGTTTCCTGCAATACTTGGATGGAATGACAGGGTCTAGGCCTTCCACAACGCAGTAAACATCGATGCCTTCTGCTCCCAAATTCCTGAATATTCCCAGACCCGTCAACCCCCCCGTCAAACCCAAAACAGCGGGTGAGGTCTGGCGAGGATTACCATGTCGTTCCAAGATGATCTAGGACGAATCTGCATTCTTTGTGCAAGAAAGCTCTTCCTCGCCAACCTCTAATGAGTCGTTCTATTCCTGAGTCTTTCGAGACTCCGCGACCTCTCTCATCGTCTTAACGGTTATCGTGCCTTGGTCTCTGAGCTTGTCGACATAGGCAAGCCACGGATGAAACACTCTATCAATCGTTCCCTGAATCGTGGAAACGTTGTATCCAAGACTCCACAAATGGAACCAGAAGTGGGCCGGACACGTTTTCCGTGCCGCCACATCTGTCAGCCTCTTCAGCGCAAAAAGGCTTGTTCGCTGGTCGATGTAGAATGTGGGATGTATGCTGCATAATCCTGCGACCATCTCAATGAGCATCTTGTTGTTCGGGAATCCTCCCTCGCTTCGAAAGCAAGAGTATCCGAAAGCCCTCAACACATCCAAGTGGTGTATTCCGTTTCTCGGAAACACGAAGCTTCTCGGCACTAGGTTGAACTTCTTCATCCCCTCTTGGAGCATCTCAAGTTCGTGTTCGGCTTCGAGCCTAGTCAGATCAATGAAGTTCTTATGATAGTAGCCGTGCCCACCAATGTCGTACTTCGAACGGTCTAGTACCATCTCTGCGCTCTGGGGGGAAACATCAAACAGCTGCCCCCTGAAGGCAAGTGTTGCAGGCATGTCATATGAATCGAGGCAATCGAGTAGAATCGGCAAGGCGTCCTGCTCTATTCGGCCAATCTGTCTCTCGCTCATGAAGGAACTGACGTTTAGGTCATTTCGGCCTTGATTTCGTAGACCGACTTCTTCGTGACCGACATCGATGTCCACTGAAACAATAGTCGTACCCATGTCCAGATTTGTATTTTCCGCAAGACCCATTTCGTACTCCAACACGTGCAGGAAGTCATATGAGATTGATCGAAGATTGGACGTGACCTCGCTGACTCTCAATGCGTTCCCGTGTTGCGGAGCTGGCGTCACCAATATAAGACTCGCGATGACTCACTCGAGGAGATGCCCGAACATCCAACTAACGAGAGTGATCGGAAACGCTTCTCCTCATAGTGACAATGAACTTGGGTTGATGGAATCAGCATGAGGTTGTGTATGCTGGCACCTGACTTCCTGCCCGTCTGGGGAGGAGTGGGAACGTACATCATCGAATTGGTCCGCCACCTTCCCAAGAGTATGGAGATACATGTGGTTGCTCCGTCACGCAGATGTCTAGGCAGAACCGGAGTCAAGACGTCGGATTACGATTTCAATGACTACTTTCAGCAAAACGTCCATGTTCATCTAGTGAGTTCCGCATCGGATACATTTGTGTACAACGCCGCCTTTCAGTGTGCCTGCTTTAGGTTCGTTCCTAGACTGGTCAAAGAAGAAAAAATCGACCTGATACATTCTCACACCGCTCATATGCCGGACCTGCTTCTCAGGTTAAGGAAACTTGGAGTGCCGACAGCTACGACCATACATACAACGATCTCAGGTCAACGGCATGGCTCGAAAGCATCAGGTGCGGATTTTTCTGGTCTTGATTTTTCCGAGAAAGCCACATACTTGAGCTATCCAGTCTTGAGGTTGGTAGAGAAACTGTTCTTTGCGCCAGGAAGGCCCTACATAACGGTCTCCAATTGGATGAAAGCGCAGATATTGGAGCAGTTCCCCAAGATTCAACCCTCCGACGTCAGAGTCATACACAACTCGGTTGACACAGAATATTTCTCCCCAATCAAAGAGTGCGACCCGAACCTAGTGCTATTCACTGGTCGACTCATAGCAGCCAAGGGCCTCACCTACTTAATCAAGGCCATCCCGACGATTCTGTCAGATCATCCGCAAGCACTGTTTGTCTTCATAGGGCCTGGCGATCCAATGCCCTACGAGACTGCGCTCAAGAGACTTGGAGTGGACAGTCGCAGATACAAGTTCCTCGGCTACTTGAGACATCGAAAAGACATCCTAGAATACTACCGCAGATGCGCGGTCTTCGTCGCACCGACGCTGTACGAGAATCTCCCAATTCGCGTTCTGGAAGCCATGGCCTGTTCGAAGCCGGTTGTCGCGACCGCGGTCTGCGCAATCCCTGAGGTCATCACATCTCAACGAGAAGGAATCCTCGTGCCCCCGAAGTCGAGTCGCGCCTTGTCTGAGGCTGTTTCCAGTCTACTGGCGAACCAAAAGATGCGCAAAGAGATGGGTCATAGAGCCAGAAGCAGAATCCTTGCTGAATTCGATTGGACTTTGAGCGCTGAGCGTACGACCGACTTCTACGAAGAAATAGTGTCCAGTCGAAAGCTTTGATCGCTAAGTTGGCGTCCTAGTGCGTCGCTCCTGATTCCCAATCGATGGCCGAGGGTGCGTTCTGACGATCCCTTGAAGGGACCTCTTGTGATGTCCGTCGGAAAACCACGCCGTCACTCCCGAGTCGTTTCTCCGGTTACACCAAAGCTACCCGTTCCTTTCCGGCTAATGTTGCTTGGTCGTCAACATGCAGCACGCCGGAGAAAGCCAAGTGAAGCGTCAAGGAGTTCACAGCTTCCGCATTTGGACTCTATGCGCTCTCATATGCCTTCTCATGTGCCTTCCGACGTTACCACTTCCTTCGGCAGTCGCCGGTGTTGTCACTGCATCATCTTCGAGCATATCGTTGTCTTCTTCCATTTCAGCAGAGGGCAACCAACTGATACTTACACCTGGCAGTATGCCAATTGCGCTGCAACTCTCCGAGGAGTGCAAGTTGGGCAGAGTACTTGGGTTCCAAGTCCAAGACAGCCCGGGCGAATCCACGGCAACTTGGAGTCTCGACAAGGGCTCTCTTCGAACAAACATGCACCATTTTTCGCAAGGCGTTTTCATGAACCTTACGATAAACGTTAGCGAGAGTTGTGCCTGTGAAACCGATGCCGTTCTCGAGATCTTCATTAAAGGGCTTAGGAGCGATCTCCAGAATGTAATCACCACTGCGACATCGCTCTCAACACTGCAACCGGAAAGGCGTCTCACCGGCGGTACGCTTGACCTCAACCGCAAAGTGCTCATCGAAGCGTTGGACTCACGGGCCGTCAGTGCTTTGTATGGTGTGGCTGCAGCCTTTGTACTCAAGAACGGTAACACGTTCGAAATTGCGAGTCTCTATCCATTCACTTCAGTATCATATGATCCGATGGGAAGCTCGTCCTACTCAAACGACGGGAAGATTGTCCTACTTTTTAGGAAAGGGCTTGCGGATATGTCGACATCTGGATTTGGACCAGGAGACACTAAGAGCATCATGTTCTATCTCGGGTCGACCAGTATCCAGGAGACCACAGACACTGCTTTCATAGCCTTTGCATCAGATGTCGAGGCGGCGTATCCAACAAGAAACTTCGCGAAGCCATTCATAGCCTATGGCCTTGACTACAAGACTTGGAATAGTGTTCGTCAGGAAGCAGAGTCCCATGGATACAGTTTCGTCTATTCATCCACGTCTGGCGCGTATACAAGCAACCCTGGCGGGGGACACTACTTCGGGCTTGGTTGGGGGAATTTGGAGAGACTCAAGAACGCTGGATTGGAATCTTCTCTGGTTCAAGCAAGAGATGGCAGCCCTATTGGCGATGGCGTTGCCTATAGGGTCAACCCAAGCTCACCAGAGGTCCAAAGTTGGATCAGGAATCAGATCAAGATGAATTCCGAGAAACGCGACTGGTTCATCGCTGACGGAGCAGACATCGTCCAAGATTTTAACCCACAGCACAGCAACGCCCTAGAAGGCTACGTGCAGGCAATACTCTACGCAAGATCATGCGGAAAACCAATAATCTACAACGCGTTTCACAAGCCTCGCCTTTGGCTGGACTGGGCTGCCGACGGGGTAGAGATCGAAGCGCCCACAGGCCTGTATACATTTGGTGGCAATGGACAACGTGTGGACTTCCTGAGTTCGGGCGAGTTCGCTGTGACCAGGGAATTCCTCCGCCTCCACATGAGGCTGTTTCCCGGAAGGCTTACAGTGTGGCATGATTACGTCAGTCTTGAGGATTCCTCTTCATCAGATAGCATCGCACTGTTTCTTGTAGAGGGCGCGGATGGCTTCAGTTTCAGCACTAATCCCTCGGGAGATGCTAACGTGAAGCCCGGTGAGATCACCACCTTGCTAAGTCGACTTTCAAGCATGCAATCGATTGCACAGCTCAGTCTAGGATCCGTGATCGCACGGGGTTTCACTTGCGGAGAAAGGAGCAGATCCTGCACGTTCGAGGCTCTAACTTCCGGGATTATCTCGTGGCACGGAAGCGTCGACAAGGTACTGATAGACGGAGTCATTGCAGATACAGCAAGCGAGAACGGTTACGCCACATTCTACGTACAAACCCAATCGCAAGTTACAATACTCGCTGGAGCCTAGCGGGTACGAGCGCCTGTCCTAACAAGATCGAACAGCGCAATGTATCTTTTCGCGGTGGCAGACCAAGTCATTCCATTGGCCGTTTCTCGCGCTTTTCTTCCCAGACGAGTACGAAGCCGCTCGTCAGTAGCCAATGCTTCCAATCGATCAGCGAGTTGCTTGCAGTCACCTGACTCGAACAGTAGACCCTCCATTCCATTCCGCACGAATTCTGGTATACCGCCGACTCGGGCAGCAACCACAGGTTTGCCATGTGCCATGGCCTCGATCATCGCTGCTGGCACCCCCTCCCTGGTTGAGGCCAACACAAAAGCATCCGACTCCGTGTAGTATCTCCACAGCTGCTTGTGATCTACTGGCCCTACCATATCGATCACGTCTTCCGTGTTTGACTCTACTAGGAGCTTCTTCACATGAGCGACATAGGATTGCGAACCGCCCCCGACTAGCTTCACCTTGAGTTTCGTACGGAGAGTTTTGCGCAAAATTGACACAGCCTTCACAAGACACTCGATTCCTTTCTCTTCTGATATTCTTCCGATGTACACAATGGTGAACTTGTCTGTTCCGACCGGACTATGGGTCTTAGCAAGTGATACTCCCACATTAGGGATGACCGTTATCGGAGTTCGGACATATTTCGACACTCGTCTGGCGAGTTGTCTGTGACTTGCGGCGATCATGTCCATCTGGTTCATCTCTGCCCGGTACAACAGGGACCCTAGAACCGCAATCGTGCGACTGCTTGTCATCGACTCCAACTCATCCGGGAAGTACACAGGCATCACAGCAATCTGAGGTATTCGCAAGAGCTTTACGAGAAATGGTAGCGCGGACAAAGGGTCGAGCGTGAGCGCGTTATAGAGCACTACGTCGGGCTTGGTCGCGCGTATTCTGAGGAATACATGTAACGTTGAGCGTGGAAGCACTCTGGCTAGCGATAAGATAGTCAGCGGAGACGACACATACCGCCTCAACACATCGATACTCTCAATCCATCCCCAGTTCTTGCTGATTGGGTGGACTGTGATGTTTAATCGTCCCAACTCCTTCTTCACGGGCTCTACGTTTCGAGTCCCGACGAACAGGTCGCATTTCTCAAGTTCTTTCATCCACTCGAGAAGCAGGTGATAGATGCAGATTGATGGGCCGTCAAGCCGTTCGGGATAGATCCCCATAGATGATACTACGGCAATCTTCAATCATCCTCCTCCCCTGTCATGGCCTCTACGTTTCTCAATGATGCTCTCTAGCACCGCTCACTACGATACGGTTGTGAATACTTGTTCTGATCCTGAATCGAATATTCTATTGTACGTAGCATGCGTGTTAAGGGCGTGATCGACCTTTCCCCAGAACTCCCCATAACCTATGCCGAAGCCCTCATACAATGAGGCAACTTCTTGGTTCGTTCTGACGATTGTGTTAGCATGATACAAAGTCGATATCTCAGACTGTCTTGAGAAGAAAAAACCGACATCGTATATGCTATGATCTAGGATTTCGTCGAAGACATACGCTCGGCTGAATGCGTCAGAGAACATCAACAGTTTGTAGAAGTCCGTCAGAACACCCAGACTCCCCTCTTTATCAAATGCTGACACAAAAGTGCTCGTATTCAGCTCTGAAGTCGAGTAACCCTTCGTCAGGCTGACCTCCGAGGAGAAGAATGATAGTGCCACTATCACGCATAGAAGAACGGCAGCCGTATTCTTCGATCCCACAACGCCACCAAGTGACTTGCTGCGAGACATTGCCTCTTGAATCGGGACCAATGAGAACATTGCGGCGAATGGGTAACTCAAGCTGAAAATTCTCTCCCAGAAGTTCTCGAAAAGACTTATGAACGCGACCTCAAAGACGGAGAAAACAGCTAGGGCCAATCCAACAGACACTGCAAAGCCGCGCACTCGCCCATTAGTGCTTCGTGCTAGAAAAGCGAATCCTAAGAGTGCAGATGCCCCAACCAGAACGTTAATCCAAACCCTGTACGCCTTGAGAAAATTGACGTACCAAGGGGCCACCCCCGGCGTGCCTTGGCCAATTGCCCCGGACAAGACCGCTCGAACCAGATAGTCTATGAAGAAACTACCACCTCCCCCGAGGATCACCGCGAGCGAGTATCCAAAGCTTGAAGATACAAAGTACGCACCCCAGGCCAAAGTGGCACAGCAGACGATCAATATCTTGCTTGACAGTCCTTCAAAGATCTCCTTTCCGGTAATTCGTTGAACGATCGCCATCGAAAGCAAGAAACAGAAAAGCAGGATGGTTGACACGATGTGCCCAAACACGAGAGCAAAACTCAGCAGCACAAGCACAAGCCTTGTATCAAACGACCTTGTCGGCCTCTTGCCGAGTCCGATGATAATGTACAAGACAACCAGAGGAAGCCCGAACGCTTGGGGACTGAAACCAGGTCGTACGAAATAGAACCCTGCCAGATAGTAGACGCACGTGACTAGCACGCCCTTCCCTGCGAATCTCTCGCCAAGTGCATAAACTGCGATCATACTTAGGAACTGCAAGACCATTCCGAGCAAGAAGGTCGGAAATATGATGGAATTGCCATCGAATCCCAAGACTGCTGAAAGAATGGCAAGCAAAGTGAATGACAGAGGCCAACCGTAGTAATGCACATCCTGCCCACCAAGATGCCCTTCCCTGAGTATGTATCTCGATGTTCCAACATGTATGGGCTCAGTGAAAGCCAAGAGCGACGTAGGGACTTGCGATTGAACGTATGTTGAGAGGGGGGTCGCGTAAAACATTAGAAACACCATCGCGCCGAGCAGAAACAGATGATACGGACGACCGCTGTTGGCCCGACTAAGAAGAAATGCGAGGACTGCCGAGACAGCGACGAAATAGACCCAGAAGGATCGATTCACATACAGATCCAAGTTGCTGGATGCCACGAAAAAGCCACCATAGCTAACCGCAAGAAACACAGTGCAGAAGGAAAGTAGAGCGAACAACAAGAAGAATGGCACACCAGAACCAAGCATTGCGCGCTGGCCCCTCTCTCGCGCGCATGGCTGCGTATTGTGAACATCGATACGCGGATTGTGGCCTACCAACTCTTGGGGCACCTTTTTCGCATGTAGTAGTTGCATCAAGGGGACCCGCCTAACAGGTGCTTGTACAGGGCTCTATACTCTTGAGCTATGACTCCCCAATCGTACTGCATCGCCCTTTTCCTAGCGTTTTGCTCAAATCTTCTCCTTACGTCCTCATTCTCCATAAGATACCTTATCGCATCAACTAGCTCCTTTGCATCTCGGGGAGGCACCAATATTCCCTCACGGCCATTCTCAACAAACTCCGAGAATCCAAGTCTAGTGGCAACAAGCGGCCGCCCGCACGCCATTGCCTCAAGACCAACAACTGGAGCGTTCTCCCAGTGCGAGGGAAACGCGCAGATTGTTGCTTCATTGTAATAGGAAACAAGACGATTTACATCGACGAAGCCGATCTCCTTAATGTTCGGTAGACTGGGCAATTCGACCGCTCCTTTGGCTCCCGGGTTTCCCACAAGCCAGAATTCGTATTGCGGCAACTCCTTTGCCGCCCTTACCAGTTCCATTACGCCTTTTCTTCTGATGAATCTGCCGACAAACAGTACTACGTTACTGCGCTTGTTCAAGCCTTCAATTGGCCTGAACCTCTCAGTGTCAACACCGTTGGGAATGAATCTGCATGGAAGGCCATACTTTTCCTCCACATATGTCGAGAGCCATTTGCTAGGCGCCGATATCGCGTCGGATTTCTGCAGCGCCGACATGACGAAATACTTCATGGGATACGGTTTCTTCGGGAACACATCTGATCCGTGACAAGTAATGACTTTCTTCGATTCTGAATTTCGAAGGACGTAGCCCCATGGTAGAACCATGTGTGAATGGATCACCTCCGGCCGCGTCATCTTCAACAGTCTATATACTTTTGGGGCTCCCACAGTGGAGTAAAACAGCGTCTTCAAGGCGACTCGTGGAACACGATGAACAGACAGTCGCTCTCCGGAGTTCACGTGGCGGGCACAGGTGAGTACGTGCACCTCAAGGTCATTTGCCAGCCTCTTGGCCACCTCCCATGCAGCCTGCTCAGCACCGCCCGCCACAGGTGGCAGGGACGTGGATGCTATTAGTATTCTGTGCGGCATCTTCTATCTCGACCGGCCTCGCCCGTCTCTCGACTGTGACCAGTTCCTGCAAACTCGATGGAGTTCCATCTATCCAGGTCAGCCGGAGGTCCGGGTATCTGAAACCATGTTCGGTCTCTTCTCGTTAATCCCGTACGGTGAACGGGTGTCTTAAGCTTGCTCCGGACAAACAATCTTCCTCCCCCCTTCTCATCAACATCTCGGGTGCAGAAAATGTTGACGGTCGATCCGGGATACCACGAGCCGCTCCCTCAGCAACACAATAATGGTAGAAAGAGATATGCACCTTGGTGATGGAAGAGTGTCTCATCTAGACTTATCTTGCGTGTTTCGCAACGCAGCTGATGTATGATCGCGACTCAGTCACTGGAGGTGCAGGTTTCATTGGGAGTCATCTCACTAAACGCCTCCTCGCTCTAGGACATGAGGTCGTGGGTTTCCACAATCTATCATCCGGAGATTCCAGAAACCTTGTTCATACGATGAGCAATCCTAGATTCCGTTTTGTCGAAGAGGGCCTACCAGATTCCGAATCAGCCAGACAAGCCTTGGAAGCCTGGAGTCTAGTGTTCCATCTGGCGGCAGATCCGAAGGCAAGGACAGAACAACCTAGATTAGAGTAGCCTGACTCAATGGTCCTGCGAGAGTGTTGGGCCTTTGATCGGGAAGATTCTCAGAAGAATAGGGCGCATCCAGCAGCAAGTCCTCATCAAGATCGGGGTTGTTCAGATAGAGACTCGAACGATCGACCGGCTTAGAGAACACTACGAGACAGAGAAGCTTCTCGCCAAGAAGCTCAGGAACTCCACGGAACAGCAGAGAAAGTATCTCTATGCCACGCTATATGACGAACTCTTCGCAAGCGTTCCGGATCATCCGTGCCTGACAAGGAAGATATCCCGAGATAGGGAGAGATCCATCTCAGCAGAAATGAAGCTTCTAAAGCCTTTCCTCAGAAAAAACATAGTCTTCACGGAGATAGGCCCTGGAGACTGCGCTCTCTGCTTTGAAGTCGCGACTTGCGTAAAGAGAGCGATTGGGATTGACGTGTCGCGGGTCGTCGCCAAGTCCGATCGCCAACCGGCGAACTGTGAGCTGTTGTTTGTCGAAGACGGCACCAGCATACCTCTTGCCCCCGCTACCGTTCATGTTGCCTACAGCAATCAAGTGATGGAGCACCTTCATCCGGATGATGCCAAGAATCAGTTGACTAACATCTGCTCTGCGCTTGTTCCCCGAGGCATTTACATCTGCATTACTCCCAATCGCTTGATAGGTCCGCACGATATTTCTCGCTTTTTCGAAGACCATGCCACAGGATTTCATCTAAAGGAGTATACCTACCGGGAACTCCGCAGCGTGTTTGGTGCCGCCGGATTTTCTGGGCTCGAGGCACTTCTTGGCTATGGCAGAGTCTATTTGAGAATACCGCTGGCACCGCTCATCCTGTTAGAAACTATGCTCTCTAGACTGCCAAGCAGCGTTCTGAAGGACATTCGTGAATCGATGCTTTTGCGCCTCTTGCTAAGAGGTGCGGTCATCGCCACGAAGTAGAGAGGATTAGAACGAAGTATGCGCCTTGGTGCAGTTGGACTCAGCGCAGCACCTAGGATACGTATCAGGATCGTGGAATTTCAGCCACGCACGACGACGAGATCGTGGTGGGTAACAGAGGGAGCGGCAAGTACGTGGCTAGTACTAGCATAGTGCGCCTCATGTCATGGCCCGACTAATCTCACGCCTACACCGACTCCCCCAGCCGACCCGGCGATTCAACGGTGCCATATGGACCCACGCGAATTGGCAGACCGGGAATTCCTGAACTCGGTGAAGCGGAACTGACTGCCGATCTCTCAGATCCCTGAGGAATCACGGAATTGGGTGGGTGTTGTTATGAGTCGAGAGAAAGAGATATCCATCTTTGTCTTTAAGAAGATCATGTCGGGTCTAGGTCTATCTCGTGTGTTGTATCATGCAGCTGACATATGATCGCGTCTTGGTTACCGGAGGAGCAGGATTCATTGGAAGCCATACCGTTGACGCTCTAGTTGACAGCGACATCAAAGTCTGGGTGCTTGACAACCTTTCCAGCGGATCCTATCAGAACTTGAGGCACCTCAAAGGAGATTTGAGACTCCGCCTCACGAAAGGCGATATTCGAAAACGTAAAACGGTTGAACGACTTATCCACAAAGTCGATGCGGTTGTGCACCTAGCTGCGATGGTCAATCCGGCAGTATCACTGCGAAAACCGGAATTCACAAACGAAGTAAACGTTTTGGGCACCTTGAATGTACTGTGCGCCGCACGGGCACGTGGACTCGAGAGAGTGGTCTTCGCATCATCTTCATCGGTCTACGGGCAATCGACTCGAGACAGGATTTCGGAAAACCATGTGCTCAACCCAATTACGCCCTACGGGGCATCGAAGCTGGCAGCAGAGAAATACTGCTCTGCCTTTCACAAGTCATTTGGTGTCAACACCGTTTCGCTTCGCTACTTCAATGTCTATGGCGAGAGACAACGTTCCAATCCATACAGCGGAGTGGTGGCAATTTTCCTGCGCCAGTTACGTAAGGATAGGCGACCTACAATCTATGGGGACGGAAACCAGGCTCGCGATTTTGTTCACGTCTCTGATGTTGCCAAGGCCAACTTGCTGGCACTTCAAACAAAGAATGGGATAGGTGAATCTTTGAACATAGGCACGGGACATCCGACGACAATTAGGCAACTTCATGATTTGCTCGCCAAGCTAGTGGGCAAGCACCGTTTGTCACCAACTTTCGCTGAGCAAAGACATGGCGACATAAGGTTCAGTTGTGCGCGAACGGGGAGAGCACACGCGGTGCTCGGTTTCGAGCCTCAGTTATCACTCAGATCGGGTTTGATAAGACTAATGAGCTCTCAAGGTGGTAGGGAGTTTACTCGGAGGGGTTATTAGGTGGGAGACCTGCGCCGGCGCCTGCTTGACGGGGAAAGGAAACTTGCCGTCTGGGGAACAGGCTACATTGGGTTCTCAACCTTAGTCAGTTTTGCGTCTCACGGCGTATCATGCACGGGGACTGATGTGTCAGATAGGATTGTGGGCACAATCAATGCTGGGAGAATACCTGTACCCAACATGGAGTACTGGATTGGATTCGATCCAAAATACCTCGTCGAGTCGAAGATGATGCGCGCGACGACGAACTGGCGTGAACTTGTGGACCCGGAATTCTTGGTGCACATGATTGCTATTCCAACCGAAAAGGAGGATAGCCCTTGGGATGGCGCTCTTGAAGATGTTGCGAAGAAGATAGCTAGTCGAGAAACCAGTCGACAAGAAGCGCCCTTGGTTATTGTGGAGTCGACGTTGACGCCAGGCAAGACAGACGCTCTGATTGTGCCTATGCTGGAAAACAACGGCCTTCGCGTCGGAAAAGACATTTTCGTGGGAGTTGCACCTCGACGGGACTGGTTCATCAGTCCTGAAAAGAATTTGAAAACACTGCCTCGCGTGGTAGGCGGAACGACTCCTCAAACGACCGAACTCATGATCGGTGTCCTAGGAATTGTCTGCGATAGACTGGTTCCCGCTCCCGATCATAGGCACGCTGAGATCGTCAAGAGCGTCGAGAATGCCTACAGGCATGTGGAGATCACGCTTGCGAACCAACTGAGTCTCGCCTACCCGAGCCTTAACATGGTCGAAATACTGAGACTCGTCGGAACCAAATGGAACATTGGCACATATCATCCAAGCTTCGGAAGTGGAGGATATTGCATTCCGCTGAGTTCCAAGTATGTCCTTGAGGGCGCCGAAGAACCGGAGCATCTGAGCATCCTGAAGGATACAATCGCCACAGACTCTGGAATGCCGCTGATGGTGGCAGATCGAATAGCTGACAGGGGCTTCAAGAGCGTCGGAATCCTTGGTCTCGCATACAAGGGAGACTTGAAAGTCCATGTCCTGAGTCCCACCTTGCGAATAACCAGCCGCCTAATGCAGAGAGGGGTGGCTGTCAAGGTGCATGACCCCTACTACACCAAAGAGGAGATCAAAGCTATCACGGGCGCTGATAGCTTTGTATTCCCACAAGGTCTCTCCGAATTCGAGTGCATCATCATTGTAGCTCGACACAGAATATACAGAGCGATTTCGGAAGCATACCTCAAGACTATCCTGAAGAAATGCAGAATGATAGTCGACAACATGGAAGAAACTTGGCAAGACTTCGAGTGGAAATCAAGCGGAATTCAATACTTCGTCTCTGGGAATAGCCACTGGTTGCGCTAGAGCGTCCCTTCGAGGCAACAAGAAATCATACTCGGAGAGATCTCCAGCAATATCTCTCGTTGTTATGTTCGTGAGTTCTGGAGCCTGACGACGCGCATCCTTGTGACCGGCGTGCCAGGCTACATTGGAAGGCATCTCACTGAGCCCTCCTCGCTCTCGACGAAGCGATGGCAAAAGCCCGTTGAATCAGCTAGACAAGACGTGCCTCGATGTCGTTCACTTCGACCAATCCATCGTAGGGGCACCAGTAACCAAGTTCTCTCAGAGCGCTGGCACTATTACGGTCTTTTCCGAAACATAGTCAGTCGAGGGCTCTCGGCGTCTGAATGCACGAAGAGCAATGAAGGCCGCAACTACTCCGAGTAGGGTCAAAGAGCAGGTCCAAAGGACATTGGTCATCGTAGGATCAGCCTTCTCGGGTGCAGGTTCGCGTGGCAGATCGTTGGCCTGCTTCGCCCACTCGATGGCCGCTGTGCAGTTGCCTTGGTCAAGGCTCTCGTAGGCTTGTGATAACAGGACGAGCTGCCATTTGGAAAGGTAGCCTTGTGAGCTCAGTATCTCTTGTCTGACAGAATTGACGAATGCTTCGGCGCGTGTGTAGTTGTCTTCCTCTTGCAAGGCTAATGTGCGCAATTGTTCCACTGCGTCAAGCTTGTGCAATACGAGTTCGTAATGCTTCGCTGTGAGGTTGCTCTGCATCGAGTGCACTACGTCATCGATTTCTCTGACATACTCTCTGCTAAGCGGACTGTGAAACGCAGTTGTTTTGAGTTCGTCTGAGATTTGAAGCGCTTGCTCGAATTCCGACTCAGCCAGTTTCTCTAGTTGTGAGATAGTTTCTGGTGCGTCCAAATAGAAGTATACCGTCTTGTTCGAACGAATCTCGATTGTCAGAGAGTGCTGATCATTGTTCCATGTGGAGACACAGTCAATGCATCTAGGCACCGTCGATTGAAAAACAGTGGGCACGGACACCTCGATCGTTCCGGAGGAATTTGTGGAGGCTGTCAGCTGAAATCGAGGAGTGTTGTTGTACATGAATGTCACGTTATCGGCCGCAAAACTTGAGGGGAAAATTCGGGTCATCGTGCTCGTTAGGAAGGGTGACCCCCGTCCGTTGCCGTCGATCAGATGAGGGTCCGCATCAGTTTCTGCGAGACTCCAGTACGCCCAACCGAGGGCGTATCGGTCAAACAGGTTGAGCGTAACGGCTAGGCTGTGGAGCGTCTCTGTGTCCGTGAGGTCTATGCTCAGTCCTCCGAATTCTCCGATCCAAAGTGGAATCTTCCACGTACTCACGGTAAGGTTGTACAACTGCTGCGCAACGTTGGCGAGGTACTCGGCGGAGCCACTGACGTAGAAGTGCGGTGAAAACGCGAGATTTGTGCCTGTGGGTCTCAGGGCGATGTGTTCCCCAAGAATGCACACGCCTTCTGTCGGTTCAAAGAAGATGATGTGTCCGGCATCCACATTTCGAATCTCCGGGATCAGTCTCGAGTAGAACTCATTCAAGACTGGGGCAAAGTCTTGCCACATGATGGTGCCGCCGTAGGGTTCGTTAAGTAAGTCGTAGCCAGCAACCGCGCTTCTGTCCTTGAGCACGGAGGCTAAGGTCTTCCAGGCCTTGACCAACTCCAGCTGCAGAGCTGAATTGCGCCAAAACGCGGCGGCAGTTTGGTCTGAGGTTTTGAGTCTGGGCACGACCCACGCGGGGAAGCCATCCATTTTGA
>Ga0315279_10004410_pt1 | contig 18892 bp, 14 predicted proteins | sample YL17G06_20_MG_FD_203694 | JGI IMG/M metagenome (GOLD analysis project Ga0315279, IMG submission 203694) | Sediment microbial communities from Yellowstone Lake, YNP, Wyoming, USA - YL17G06_20 | ecosystem: Environmental > Aquatic > Freshwater > Lake > Sediment | place: USA: Wyoming | collected... | reverse complement strand
CCGGGTGCGTCCTCTCATAGAAGTCCATCAGCTCCCAGTCCGGCGTCTCCCGGTCATCCGGTTCCCTGATGGTCATGCCCAGCTCGCGCACGTGCTTGACGACCATCTTCTTGATCTCCGGACCTCCGACCAGCTCGTAGAGGAATAGGTCCTTCGCCTTCTTCTTGGCCTTGAAGGCGCCGACCATCTCCGGCCCGCGGAAGGCCACGTAGCACCAGGTGCCGTAGCGTTCCCGGATCTGCGGCTGCAGGAAGTAGGAGAGGTTGTCCATGGGAGTGAGCACGAACTCCTCCTTCGCCAACGGCCCGATCCTGCCCACCTCCTTCTTCAGCATCCAGTGCACGGTCTCGTCGCCCTGCACCAGGAACCCTTTGGTCAGGTACCCTTCGTCCTCCAGCTCCCCCAGTATCTGGCGTATCTCGCGCATGCGCATCTCGAACTTGATGAAGCGGGCCAGGTTCTCGGCGCTCATCAGCCCGAAGTTGCGGAAGAGCAGGCGGATGACCTCCTTCTGCGCTTCGTGCTGCGGGATGTCGACCTCCGGCACCGCTCGGAAGCGGTTCGCTCCGTCCAGGTACAGCCGGGTGCCGACGTACAGCTTGCGCATGGCATCCTGGGTCCTCCTCTCCCCCACCGGGGATAGGTCGAAGAGGCGCCGTCTGGAAACCGTGCCCAGGTCCTCCACGATGCGGAGGAGGGCTATCATGTCCTTGTCCATCTCGACGCCCTTGGCTTTCATGAAGAGCGAAGCGAAGTCCTTGGTGGTGTATGTCACGAACTCGGGGATGGCCTGCACCCTCACCAGCATGCCCTGCTCATGTAGCTTCTTCAATGGCACTTTGACTTTGGAGCGCAGGAACGCTTCCGCGTCCGAGCGGAGCCCTCCCAAGGCCTTGATGGCCAGCAGCATGTTGGGGAACTTCGTGCCCTTCTCCACCCCCTGCTTCCTCAGCACATAGCTTATGACCGCGTCCTGAGGGAACGCCTCCGGGACGAACCTGCCCTTGGCGTACACCTCGCCTACCCGCGCCCACCCTTCCACTTCCAATACCTTGACCACCTCCTCCGGAAGCTCTGGAATGCCTTTGCCCAGCACTTCCCGCAGGCGGACCAGATCGTACCCCCAGGGCCGGTAATAGGTCATGAGCTGGTCGAGGGCGCGCAGCGCCTCGGGCAACAGTTCGGGCATGTCGAGGTCCAGGGCGCGCACCTCCACGCACCCGCTCATGTTCCATTTCTCGACGGCGCCGACCAGCCTGCCGCCGGAGAGGATGGGGAAGACCCAGCCATCGCCGTAGCGGGAGGCGATCTCGGCCCACAGGGGCTGCACCGCCGGATCGTACAATGAGAGGATCTTGGTGCCCTCCTCCCGGGGCACGTAGGCATCCAGCCTCTCCGCCTCGTCCTCCATTATGTACATCTCGGTCTGCAGGTCGCCGACGGTGATGGTTCTGGTGGCAATGGACCGCAGGGCGTTGCGGACCTCGTCGGGCGAGAAGCCAGAGTAGGCGGTGATGGCGTAGAAGGGCACTGGCCCGTGGGCCGCCAGAAAGCGCTGCACGATCTCCCGCTGAGCGTCCCCGCAGTACTTGGGGGCATCATAGACCAAGTAGAAGTTCTCCCGGGACCACTCCTCGCCCTCATCGAACTTGCGCACCACGTGCATGCTGCGGTCCAGGCGGTCCAGCGAATCCTTGACCTGCTCCCGGTCAAGGCCGAGCAGCGTCACCAGCTGCCGCATGCTCAGGCCGTCGTAGCCGGAGAGCACTTCCAGTATCCTCTGGTCCAGGGCGCTCAAGGCCGCGTTCCGGTAGGCGCTCACGAACAGGGGCGCGTCCTCTTCCAGTACGTAGCGGACCCGGCCGCGCATGAAGCGTCCCAGCAGGATGCGCCCGCTCTTACGCCCTTCCTCCCATCGCTCCTGGTCCTGGAGCTTCAGGCGGCGGAAGATGTCTATCGGCAGTCCGGCCCCAGAGAAGAAGCGCAAGGCCTCCTCGGCCGTTTCGAACGGACCGTCCTGTTTGCTCCTGCGATAGGCCTCGATGGTGCGCAGGTCGTATGCCCGCGCGTTTCCGTTGCGCAGGCGCAGGTGGTCCAGCTTGAGCATGTACTGCGTGTGCTCGGTGATCACGAACTTGCCTTCGTCCAGCACCTCCTCGGAGACCAGGGCGGTCATCGCCCTCCGCACCTCATCCTCCTTCTGGCCCAGGGCGAAGGCGACCTCCTCCACGGAGGAGGGACCGTAGGCCCCGAGATAGATGGAAATGGCTCTGTCCAACGCTTGCTCGCGGGGCTGGTCCTCCACCTGCAGCGCCCGATAGGCCCACTTGTTGTCGGCGTGCGATACCCTCACGACCAGGCCGGCGGACTCCAGCTGATGCAGCAGCCGCAGCGCCTTGTCGATGTCCGTGCCTAACGCTTCGGCCAGCTGATTGGCGGTGAGCTTCTCCTTTAGCAGGTCGAGGGCCTGGCGCTCCGCCTCCCCGATCTCCTTCTCTCTTTTCATCAGTGCATGGTAGGTCGGCAGCTCGGCGGCCGGCACGAAGTGCACATCGTCGATGTACACCGGAGCGATCTGGCCTTCTTCCAGCAGTTCGTTCGCCCAAGCCTCGATCTGCGCCCTCTCGGCGCCGGTGTAGGGGTAGATGGAGCGCCCCCGCTCCTTGAAGATGTGCAGCGGGCCGGTGCGCTTCAGCAACGGCACGATGGCCTCCTTGGACTCCGCCCGGCCACGCTTCTGCCTGAAGTACGATTCCACCGCGTCCTGCTCGAACTCGAAGCGGTCCAGCTCGCCCTCGAGCGCCCGCGCCAGCACCTTGCGGTGCAGCTCCTTGAGCAGCGAGGAGCGGTCCTCCATGAGCACGATGTCCGAAATGCCCGCCAGCACGATGTTCTGCGCGAAGGGGGACGGCGTGTCGGAGAAGTCGATGGTGGCCAGGGACATCTCGCCCTTCTCGATGCGCTCCAGGACCCAGCGCGCGTTGGAGAGGTCCATGACGTCCTCAAGTATCTCGCGGTAGGTCTCCTCGATCACCGGCACCCCTTCGAGGGTGCTCAGGTAGTCGAGCAGGTAGGCGGACCGGACCTGCTGGCGGTTGACGGACACCTCCCTCCCCTTGTAGTTGCGCAGGATCATGAAGCTGCGGGCCGCGGTGTGGCGGAAGCGCTGCTTGAACAGCTCCGACTCCTTGATCGCCTTCCTCAGGATGGGCTCCAGGTTCCGCGCCTCGACCAGGTTGCGGACCTCGCCCAGCTTGAACTTGCGAGGCACCGATATCATGAACGCGTCATCGAGCACCGAGACGGACACGTTGCACCCCAGCCTCTGGGTGAGCTGGAACGCGTAAGCGCGGGACAGGGCGTCATTCACCCTGCGCCCGAAAGGGAAATGGAAGATGACGTTCTGGTTGCCGGCGCGGTCGTTGTACCCCTCCAGCGCCAGCATCGTGTCGTTGGGGATGAGGTCGACCGCCAGGCGCTGCTCCTTGAAATAGGAGAGGATGCTGCGCGCCGACCCCAGGTCGATGTCGAAGTCCCTGCTCAGCCAGGTGATGACCTCGTCCTCGGGGTCGTCCAGCCTGGCGGCCAGCTCCTTCCGGAACTTGGCGATCTCCATGCTCAGGTCGAAGGAGCGCGGCAACATCTCCCCCGTCCAGGAGGGCACCGTGGGCTTCCTGCCTGAGGCGGATTTAACGAACACCTTCATGCCCTTGGTGCGGACGTACTCGTAAGAACGTCCCCCCAAAACGAAAACGTCCTTGTTGGCCATGCGCTCCACGAACTTCTCCGAGAGGTCGCCGATGAACGCCCCCCGCTCGTTCACCACCTTGTAATTGGCTTCCTCGGGAATGGTGCCCAGGTTGAGGAAATAGATCATGCGCCCGCCCTTCTTCTTGCCGAAGCGGGCCTCCCCCTCGTCGTACCAGATCTTCGAGTAGACGCCCTCGAAGCCTTCCTTGCTGCCCAGGTACCTGAGCACCTCCAGGAACCTCTCCTTGGGAAGATGGCGGTAGCAGTGAGAACGGCGCACCACCTCGTACGCCCCGTCCACCTCCCAGCGCTTCTCCAGGCTCATGCCCACAATGGACTGCGCTAGAACATCCAGGCAGTTCTCCGGAATCGTCACCCGGTCCACGTTCGCGCGGTGCGCGGCGCGGCAGAGCACGGCGCACTCCACCAGATCGTCCGTCTCGAAGACGATCATCCGGCCCTTGGCGGTCTTGCCCTGCGAGTGCCCGCTCCGGCCGATGCGCTGCATGCCCTTGGCCACCGATTTCGGGGACCCGATCTGGCACACCAGGTCCACGAAGCCTATGTCGATGCCCAGCTCCAGGGAGGTGGAGGACACCACGCAGCGCAGCTCGCCGTTCTTCAGGCGCTCTTCGACATCCAGGCGGGTCTCCTTAGCCAGGGAGCCGTGGTGCGCCTCGATGCTCTCCAGGCCCCTTTCCTTCAGCTTGTAAACCACGGCCTCGGTCCCCGAGCGGGTGTTGGTGAAGACGATGGTGGACTGGTGCGCGTCGATGAGCTCCTTGAGCATGTCGTACATCTTGGCGTTGGTGATCTCGAAGGAGAGGGAGGTCATATCCTCCGTTGGGCAGAGCACCTTCAGGTCCAGGTTCTTGCGCGTCTTCACCTCCACCAGGTTGACGTCGCGCCCCTTGCCCTCATCATGCCCGACCAGGTACTGGGCCACCTCCTCCATGGGGGCGATGGTGGCGGAGAGGCCGATGCGCGTGATCTTCTGCTGGCAGTAGTCCTGCAACCTTTCCAGCGTGAGGGAGAGGAAGACGCCGCGCTTCGAATCGCAGATCTCGTGGATCTCGTCCACGATCACGTACTCCACGCTGGAGAACCTCTCCCTGAATTTCGGTGCGGCCAAAGCCAAGGCCAATGATTCCGGTGTGGTGATGAGGATGTGCGGAGGATGCTTGAGCATCTTCTGTCTCTCGTATTGGGAGGTGTCACCGGAGCGGACCCCGACCCGGATCTTCGGCATGTCGACGTGCTCCTTCTGGGCCAGCTCGGCGATCTCCTGCAACGGCTCCTTGAGGTTACGGTTGATGTCGTTCGCCAGAGCCTTCAACGGTGAGACGTATACGGCATAGATCTTCTCCTCCAGCTTGCCGGTCTTGGCGTACTTGAAAAGCTCATTGATGATGGAGAGGAAGGCGGTCATGGTCTTGCCGGACCCAGTGGGCGAGGAGACCAGCACGTTCCCCCTTCGGTGGATGATCGGTATGGCGTATGCCTGTGGCTCCGTCAGATCGCTGAACTTGCCGCTGAACCATTCCTCGATCAGCGGCTCCATGAGCCCGAGCACCTCCTTCTTCGTCGATCGCTTAACTACCCTTTCCATAAGAATCGGTCCGTTCTCGAAGCGCGCTTCATTATCCCTGCCTCTATTATAACCTTACGACCGGTGCACCGTAAGTCGCTGGCCCATCTGGATACGAGCCGTGGCCTCCATGAAAAGGCGGGAGCATTGGGGGCTGTGGAGGAGCATCAGTTTTATCAGGCGGGGGTTGCCTAGTCTATCACGGTGAGGATATTCAGTGGTTCAAGCCGATTAGAGGAGAGGCGGTGCTGCCATGGCCGGAATGGGGCTCCTGCAGGAAGGATGCGGAGAAGCTGGGGGCCATGGAAGCGCTGGGAAGGAGAGCTTACCGGGAGGCGGGCAAGGCCTCCAAGTTGACCTTGAGCGAGCAGGCGGAGGCGCAGATCGACGTTATGGCGCACTTGCTCCATCATTGCTTCCTTACGCTGGACGATAGTCTGCTGGATGAGATGGTGCGCATCCTCGAAGGGAAAGGCGAAGAGCTGGAGGATGGGTTCTGGGAGAGCCCGCAGGTGATGGACGAGGCGGGCGCCGTGCTGCTCCGCCGCGGCAAAGCGTCCGAACTGCTGGAGACAGCGTTCTTGGGCTGCGAGCTGCAGAGGCGGGTGCAGCCAGGGATGCTGCGCCTAGCGTGGACGTGCCACCTTTCGGCCGGCGTGCCCTCCAATTACGAGGCTTCCCAGCATGACGGCCAGGGCAGGAAGAGACCGATGCGTTTTGCCACGAGCACCATCATCTCGCTCCTGGATGCGAATCGACCTGATTTCCTGTCCGGGCAGGAAAGGACGGTGGTCCGCGGGCTTGTCAAAGAGGTCTGCGAAGTGAAGACCAAGACCCTGGACTGCGATGAGCTCATGGCCGCCATATTGGGGCGCCGCTACTGGGTGCTGGATGGGGTCAGGTTCGAATCCCCCAGCGGTGTCGACTTGATCGGGTTGAGGAGGCTGAGGAACTGGAGAAGTGCGGCCTTCCGCACCGGCACCCTGATGTCGTCGTTCAAGGTCATGTTCCTGGCCCACGTGGCCTACAAGGCTAGCGGTATCCTCCCGGAAGCATTGGAGACCTGAGACCGCACATCTCCCGGGGGCAATGATGAGGTTCGTCACTCGAGAACGGGCAAAGGTCGACCGCATAGCCTGCCCCTGGCTCATCAGCCGTTTCGTCGACCCGGGAGCTGAGTTCATCTTCGTCCCCGCCGACAAGGTGTGGGAGACCGCCAGGCAGAGGGATGCCGTGCCGTTCGACGTGGAAGGGGCGGAGCTCGGCCACCATGGGAACAAATGTTCGTTCGATGCCGTGATCAGAAAGTTCGATCTGCAGGACCCTGGCCTTCCTCTTTTGGCGGAGATAGTGCGGGGCGCGGATGTCCCGGGAACGGGACCGCCCGAGTCGGCAGGGCTCAAGGCCATCGCCCTCGGCTTCCACCATGTCAGCGAGGACGATCACGACAACATGCACATGCAGTTCGCCGTCTACGATGCCCTGCTGGCCTACTGCCGGGAGCGGGCCAAGGAGCATGGCATTGGATGACCAGCTGCACAAAGGTTTTAATGCTGAACGCGGTTAATTCGATGATAACTTGAGGAAGCTGCCGCTCGTTGTGCTGACCCTGATGCTGCTGGTGCCCTCAGTTGCAGCGGGAGGGGCAGGGGCGGCAGGCCCCTTCGCGCACTTCGTTTCCGGCAAGGTGGTGGACGGGGCCGCCACGCCATTATCAGGGGTGAACGTCACCGCCACCAACGTCACCACCGGTGCTTTCTACTCCACCATTTCGAACGCCTCCGGGGAGTATTACCTCTCCTTGCCCTCCGGGACCTACAACATCACGGCCGGATTGGTCAACCACACGGAGGCGATGCTGGCGAGCCAAACGATCGGGCCGAACAACATCACCGACCTCAATATCACCCTGCCCGAGATCCTGGGACAGCTGAGCGGCTTCGTCACCTCGGGGAATGCCCCCACGGCGCAGGTCAACGTGCACCTCCAGGGGACCCAAAACTACACGGCCATGAGCACGGCTCCTTTGGGCCAGTACTTGATCACCGGCATCGAACCGGGAAGCTACCTGGCCAAGGCGACCAAGACAGGCTACGATGACAATTATGTCCAGCTCCCGATAGTGATATCCAGGGGTCAGCCGCTCGAACTCAATTTCACCATGATCCCGCAGCTGGCCAACCTCACGGGGACCGTGAGCGTGAGCGGCGCGGTGGAAAAGGGCGTTTCCGTCACCTTGAGGCAGAACGAGCAGAACATCAGGCAGGTGTTCACCGATGTCAACGGCAGCTTCTCCTTCACCAACATCCTGGCGGGCGATTATGTCCTGGTGATGAAGCGCGACGGGTTGGTGGACAAGACCGTTCCGATCTTCATCGCGCACTTCGAGGAGAAGCACCTGGACGTATCGATGACGAGAGTGCCGGTGGAGGGCTTGCGGGGATTCATCGGAGACCTCGACCTGACCCACTCCTTGATGGTGATCGGCCTCATCCTGGCGCTCGTGCTCATGACCTTCGCCCTGGTCCTGCGCAGCAAGGCGAGCAAGAACCCGGACCTTCTGGCCGCTGAGGAGGAGGAAGAGAAGGAGTTCAGCCAGGAAGAGACGAAGAAAGAAGAGCGCAAGCAGACGAAGAAATGATCATAGGCCGAGGCGCCTGCGGACCTCGACGGTATTGCGCTTCACCTTCTCATCGACATCCTTGTAGAGCGAGCGGCCGTGCGCGTCGATGGCCACGGTCATCGGCCCCAATCCCTTGACCTCGAGCACCCAGAAGGCCTCAGGCATGCCCAGGTCTAGCCATTCCACCTCCTTGACCTCGGTTATGCCCTGCGCGCCCAGGACCGCCGCGCCCCCGGTGAACGCTAGGTACACGCATCCATGCTTGGCCATGGCGTCGACGGTCGGTTGCGACATCCCTCCCTTCCCGATGATGGCGCGTATGCCGAAGCGCTCGATGAACTCCGGCTCCATGGAGTTCATCCTGGTGCTGGTGGTGGGGCCGGCCGCCACCACCTTCCACTGGCCCCCTTCCTTCCGCATGATGGGCCCGCAATGGAAAAGCACGCCCCCCCGCAGATCGAAGGGCAGCTTGCGGCTCTCGCGCGCGTAATCCAGGGCACGCAGGTGCATCTCGTCCCGGCCGGCGAAGACGGTGCCGTCAACCGTGACCGTGTCGCCAGCCTTCAGCTTGCGCACCGTCTCCTCGCTCAGGGGGGTGCGCAGCTTCAATCGAATCCCTCCGTGGAATACACCACGCTGCCATCCTTGCCGATGCGAGCCGTGGCCCTTCTCGACGCCCAGCACTGCAGGCAGACCGCCACCGGGAGGGAGGCGGTGTGGCAGTAGGCGGTCTCCACCTTCACGCCCAGAACGGTGGTGCGGCCCCCCAGCCCCATCGGCCCGATGCCCGTTTGGTTCAGGGCCTCCTTGAGCTCCTCTTCCAGCTTCCTCAGCTCCAGATCATGGTTGACATCGTCCAGCCGCCGGAGCAGGGCCTTCTTCGCCAAGAACACCGATTCGTCCGCGGAGCCCCCTATCCCCACCCCGACGATGGTCGGGGGACAGGGCCGGCTGCCGGCGGTCACCACCGTGTCCAGGACGACGCCCTTCACCGCCTTCAAGCCTTGAGAGGGTGTGAGCATGGCCAGAGTGGTCATGTTCTCTGATCCTGCGCCCTTGGGCATGACCGTGATCTCGGTGAAATCGACGTCCGAGGGCTGGAAATGGATGTATGGCATGCCCTTCCCGAGGTTGTCGCCGGGATTGTGCCGGGTAAGCGGGTGCACGGCGTTCGGACGCAGAGGTATCTCGGATGTGGCGCGCGACACGCCTCGCCGGATGCCCTCCTCGAGGTGCGGGATGCACTTGCCCGTCACGAAGAAGGTGGGCAGGCCGGTGTCCTGGCACATCGGCAGGCCCAAGCGGTCCGCGATGGTGATGTTGGTAAGGATGGTCTGCAGCTGGGTGCGCGCCACCGCCTCGGTCTCCTCCTTCTGCGCCTTCCTGATGGCCTCCAGGACATCCTCTGGAAGCGTGGTGACCGCCGTCCTCAAGAGATTGACAGTGACCTCCTCGATGAGCTTGGTGGACCTCATGCCGATCGACCGCCAAATCGAAATGCCACGATATGAAATGCGCCGTCCTCCTTCTTATAGCGGCGCACTTCCAAAGGTTTATAATAGGTAGAGGTCTACCTTCTTCGTCACCAAGGGGTGTTCGTCACGAGCGATCCGATCGTACTGGAGAACCTTACCAAGACATACGGGAAGGACGGTTTCAAGGCAGTCGACAGCCTGAACCTGGTGGTCAAGCGCAATCAGTTCGTGGGCTTCCTCGGTCCCAACGGAGCGGGCAAGACCACCACCATCAAGATGCTGACCAACCTGCTCTTCGCCACTTCAGGAAAGGCCTACCTGAACGGGCATGACGTGATCACCGACCCGAAGAACGCCCTGGCGGACATCGGGGCGGTGGTAGAGACCCCGGAGTTCTATCCCTTCCTCTCCCCTAACGAGACGCTCGAATACCTGGGAGCGCTCCGGGGCATGAGCCCGGGGGACATCAAGAGGCGCAGCAAGGAAGTGCTCGAGCTGGTGAAGATGACCGAATGGGCCGACACCCGCATCGGCAAGTTCTCGAAGGGTATGAAGCAAAGGGTGGCCATCGCTCAAGCCTTGCTGCACGAGCCCACAGTCATACTTCTGGACGAACCCACCTCCGGCCTGGACCCGAGGGGCATGGTCGAGGTGCGGGAGGTCCTCATGCACCTGAAGCAGTCCAACTACACCATCTTCATGTCCTCGCACTTGCTGAACGAGGTGCAGGAGATCTGCTCGGACGTGGCCATGATAGACCACGGAAGGCTGTTGACCTATGATTCTGTGACCTCGCTGCTCGGCAAGATAGAGGTGAAGCGCCTGGAGGTCCGCACGGTGAACAGCGTCTGGGGGGAGGCCATGGACGCGGCGCGCCAGCTTCCGGGAGTGGAGCTGCTGACCGTTTCTTCGGAATCGCAGTTCCTCATCGACTTCAGGGGCGGCGATGAGGCGCAGGCTGACCTGCTGCTCAAGCTGCAAGGGCTGGGGCTGAAGGTGGTAGGCTTCAAGGAATCGGGGCTCGCGCTCGAGAACCTCTACATGAGCATGATAAAGTCGTCGAGGTGATCTAATGCCAAATGACAATCATCAACACATCCCTTCGGACCTGAAGCAGATCGGCCTGGTGATGCGCTACGACATCTACAAGCACCTGCGCAGCAAGAGGCTGCTCTCCATCATCGTCATCGAGATCGCGGTCCTGGCCCTCATCCTCCTTCTGCCACCCTTGCTCGGCCATGCGTATCCCAAGGACGCGGCCGCGTTCGTGGGCAACTTCGCTGGCTTCGTGGGCATCCTGGTCGTGATAGGGGCGACCCTGTTCGCGGGCGACGCCATCGTCAGCGAGTACCAAAACCGCACCGGCTATCTGCTCTTCCCTAATCCGGTCAAGCGCTGGGCGTTGTTCGTGGGCAAGCTCTTCGCCACCATGATCATCATGACGTTGGTCATGACCGTGTACTATGCCGTGGCCATCGGAGCGGGAATAGGGGTCACGGGGAACGTCTCCATCCTCGCCTTCTACTCCTTCCTGCTAGCCCTGCTCTACTCGCTGGCATGCGTAGGGATCGGCTACCTGTTGAGCTCGATCATGAAGGGGGCCACGGGGGCCTTGGTGTTCACCTTCGCGGTGCTGTTCATGCTCCTGCCCATCGTGGACGGCGTGACGTCAGTGGCCGGGGTGAAGGTCGACGCCTCGCTGACCTTCGCGGGCGGTGTGGTCAACAACATTTTGGTCAGCCCTTATCCGCACGACTATTCGCAGTCGTTTCCCATCACGCCGACCCAGAACATGACCATCTGGAACTACTTCCCGGACGTGGGCATTTCCATCGTGGTGATGCTCGTGTACGCCGGGATATCACTGGCCATAGCGCTGGTGGTGTTCCAGCGCAGGGAGATGCTCGGGTAGGTGCGAATGAGGATCGAACTCCTGATCATCGGGGACGAGCTGCTGACCGGAGGCACGGACCCTTACCCGGCCGCCATCGTCTCCGCCATCAAGGGCAAGGGGGCCTATGTCAGCCGCATCACCGTGGTCCCGGACGAGCTGGATGATATCGTCCCCGAGCTGCAATCAGCCCAGGCCAGGGGCGTGGAGCTGCTATTGGTCACCGGGGGATTGGGGCCCACTCTGGACGACGTCACCCGCCACGCATTGGCGAAGTTCCTGGGGAGGCCGCTGGTCCTGGACCAGGAGGCGGTCGAATGGATGGACGAGGCCATCATGCGCTTACACGGCAAGAGGCCTGCGTCATCCGAGGAAAGGCTGTTGATGGCCAAGGTGCCGGAGGGGGCAAAGGCGCTCAGGAATCCGAACGGGGTGGCCAGCGGCATTGAGGCGGAGGCGGACGGCATGAAGGTCTTCTGCGTGCCAGGGTTCCCGCGCGAGATGCAGGCCATGTTCGAGGCCTACGTTCTCCCATTGGTGAGGAGCGAAGGCCTCTACGAGAAGGAGCTTTGGGTGATGCGGCGCGAGACCACCATGGAGCCTTTGTTCCAGCGGATCGTGTCCGGGTTCAAGGTGAAGGTCGCCTCTTTGCCCAAGGATACTTGGAAGCACACAGGCAACCAGGTCATCATCAAGGGTGAGAGGGACGAAGTGGAGCGCGCCGTCAAAGCATTCTTGGAGATGGTGGAGCGCACCCCCGACCGGTACGAGGAATGATCAGTTGGGCAGAAGGTAGATCTCTTCCTCGTGCATGAACACGCGAACGGTCTCGCCCTTGGCGGTGAACTGCTGCGGCTTCTTGATCTCCACGGTGGCATAGGTCTTGGGGTGCAGGAGCTGCAGTTCGCGCCTGGAATCGGTCAGCACCACCGCCTCCAGGATGTCCTCGCACTTGCCGATGAGCTTCACCTCGCGCAGTTCCGCGTTGGGCACGTTCAAAGGCTCGTGGTTCTTGAGCTCCAGCAGTTTGGTGGTGGTGGAGGTGATCTGCTGCACCAGCCACGGCTTCCGGTTGTACTGGATGATCTCGCCCCGCATGTAGGAAGGCAAACGCACCAGATAAGTGACACGGTAGACGTCCTTGCCCTCCTTCTGCGTGACCAAGGTGGAGGAGTCCTTCACCTCCGCCCCGAACATGTCCGCCAGCTCCTTGGCGATGCTCTTGGCCAGCGAGATGGAGGAGAGGTAGGCATCGATGCCGCCCGGCACATCCTCCAGCTTGGAGATGAACATCTCCCGGTTGTCCTCCTGCGCCTCGTTCACCCGGTCCATAAGTTGGTTGAGAAGGCGCTCGCGCTGGTGGCTGGAGAGCTTCCTCTCCCGTCCGCGGATCTGGATGATGCTCTCGTAGTAGTTGCCCATCATCTTGCTGCAGCGCGGGCAGACCGTGTTCTTCAGCCGGACGGTGGTGCGCTGTTCCTCCATGAGCTTCAGGTCGCCGTATTCGATGGTGACTAGCATGTGCACATGGTGGTTCTTCGCGTCCGCCTCCACGCTCTCCAGCTTGGCCCCGGTGATCTGCGCGCCCTTCTTCACCTCCAGGGAGCGCACGGCGGCCTCCTTGACCGCCTCCTCGGTGCTCGAGAACTTCACCCAGCGGTTCTTGAGCAGGAACTCCTGGCAATGATAGCACTGGAAGAGGTCCACGTGCTCGGGCGCCTTGGTGAATTTGTTATTCGCTAGGAAGCACTCCACGCACAAGCTCTCGTAGGTCTGGCCTTCCTGCCCGCAGCGTACGCAGAACATCTTACATTCTCACCAGCTGCACGTGCGGCACGCCTTCGACCAGCATCACGCACTCCTCGTCGATCAGCTTGTGCTTGGCCGCGGCCGCCACGGTCCTCTTGCCCACCAGGTTGGCGATGGTGCACATGGAGAGACGGTTGATCAGCATCTCCTCGGTGGCGTCCTCTCCCTCGTAGAAGGAGGACACCTCCAGCTTGATCTCGCCCTCGCGCAGGGTTCGGCCGATGAGCTCTTTGTCGCAGGCGGCGACGAGCACCTCGCCGCCCTTCCGGTACATCCGCACGGTTATCATTTTCGCATCCTATCCTTCCGAGGTTAATTTAAAGTATCCGCCGGAACGGGAGTAGACCTCGCCGTTGTCGGAGAGACGTTTAAGTAGCGTGCGCACGCGCTCCTCGGGGATGCCCTGCTCCTCGCCCTTCTGGATGAGCGCCTCGATGGATATGCCCTTGTCGCGGTCGGCATTCTCCTTGATCAGGTTGCGGATGATCACGATCTGGTCCCTCTGCGATTTCGAGGTGCCGGTGGCGATGATGTCTATGTCCAGCCGGCCCGCTTCCCCGGCGATGCGCCTCAGGTAGTACTCCACGATCCCGACCGCGCGCTTGGCGTCGTCCAGGGTGACAATACGGGACAAGCGGGCCCGCGCGGAGGCCTCCGACAGGCGCACGTACGCCTCCAGCTGCCTGGCGGTGATGGGCACGGACTTGCCCTCCCCCTCTCCCATCTTCCTGATCTGCAGATAGTTCTCCGAGATGAGCTGCATCGCCTCATCGGTCAGGATGGGATTGTAGCGTTTCGAATAGGCGATGTACTTGCGGAAGAACTCGCGGTCGAAAGAAGGCTCCAGCATCTGGGTCTCCTCCATCATGCGGTTGATCTCCAGGCCTTCGATGTCCTTGATCTCGTCCGAGCGCATGATCTCCCCGCGCCGGTGCACGTTCAGGATGTGCTTCGTGATGCGCGCGTCCTTGTCCGCGTCCGGCTTGTCGGTGAGCGCGAAGATCAGATCGAAACGGGACATCAGCGCTGGCGGCAGGTCGATCTGGTCGGCGATGAACTGCGACTCCTCGAAGCGGCCATACTTCGGGTTCGCGGCGCCCAGGATGGCGCAGCGGCACTGCAGCCTGGCGGTAATGCCAGCCTTGGCCACGGAGACCGACTGAGATTCCATGGCCTCGTGCATCGAGCTGCGGTCCTGGTCCGTCATCTTGTCCAGCTCATCGATGGCTGCCAGGCCCATGTCGGCCAGCACCAGCGCGCCCGCCTCCAGGGTCCACCGGCCCTCGCCGAAGTCGTCCTTCACGGCCGCGGCGGTGTTGTGCACCACGAAGTCGTTCGCCAGGAAGGTGTGGCTGTCGTGCACCGTCAGGTCGTAGACGTTCTTCGGCAGGTCCTGCCTGAGCTCGTTCTTCTGTTCCAATCTGACCCAGCGCATTTCGTGGTTCGCACGCACCAGCACCTCGTCCCCGGGCATGAGCCCCTGAGCCTGCGAGAAGGCGCTCGCCATCCCGAACCGCTTGGCCATGACCCTGGTCTCCGGAGTGAGGACCAGCCTGCGATCGCCAGATGCCACGAGTTCCACTAGAAATGAAGGGGTGTTTATGCGCCAAACCGCCTTCAGCTTCTTGTTCTCCGACGGTCCGCCCCAGACCGACCGCACTTCGTGCCCGTCGACCTCCTGCGCCCATTGCCCCGGCCTCATCTCCATTGGCGAGGTGATATTCGATTCCACGAACTCCCCGATGGGGATCTCCTTGCCATCGACCCATATGATGGAGTCCGGCCCGACGCAAAGCCCGGCCGCCGAGGACGATTTGCCGGAGGCGTAGATGCCCCGGGGCGCCAGGTCGGCCATGAACCTCAATATCTGGCTGTTGTGGGAAAGGATGCCGTTGGTGACGAAGACGTGCGTGTCCTCTACCTCGATGTCGTAGACGAAAGGCTCGGGTGCGTCCACCTCCTCCTTGCTTTCCACCGTGTCCCAGTCCAACCCTCTCTTCTTTCCATGAATCTCATCGGGGCCGCACGTGCCCGGTCCGGTGGCCACCGCGATGGCCTGCCTCACGAATATCTTGGCGGCGGGGCTGAAATGCATCCCGGACCCGCCGTGCACGATGAAAGGGTGGGTGGGAGTGACGGTGAGCGTCCTGCCGTACCTGGTGGTGAACTTCAGCAGCTTGGAAGGCGCGGTCCTCTTCCAGACCCTGACCGCCTTGGCCGGTTCCACAGCCCCGCGCGCGGAGAACGACATCACCATGAGGTCCAGGGGGGCGTGCACGCCGTCGGCCACCTTCTGATCCGGTCCCTTCGCCACCGCCTCCTCCACGATGGCCTTTATCTTCCGGGTGGTGCGGTCGCCCAGCAGGACATCGGTATCGCCGGTCACGCACTTCGCGACCCCCGGGTCACCGACCAGCAGCACATGGATGTCCCCTCTGATCCTGGTGCCGTCGTCCAGCGACTTGTGCACCCCTCCGAACATCTGCAGGGCGACGGCCTCCTTCTCCCGGTCGTAACCGTAGATGGTGGGCGATATGGAACCGACGATCTTGCGGAAGAGCGACGGGTCCTTGGACATGCGCAGGATCTCCAGTTCGTCCTCCTCGCTGATGGAGACCTCGTCGTACTCATGCTGCTTGAACTCTACTGATATGACGTCCAGGTTGATGTCGAAGAGCGTGGATTTCTGGTGCATGGAGCCTTTCTGCACCGAGCGTATGATGCCGTTGAGCGTCAGCCGGTCACCGGGCGAGATGGCCCCAGCCAGATCATCCTCCAGGAAGCCTGCCAGACGCTCGGGCTGCGCTCCTCCGCGCAGACCTTCGGGGTTCTCCTGGATCTCGATCTTCTGCGTGTCGATGTAGCGCGATTCCTCCGACAGGAGCTTGAACTTGGTGGAGGAGGCGGTGCGGCCGCAGCCGTTCTGCTCCTTGTAGCACTCCATCGGCTCCTTGAACACCATGCCTTCCTGCGCCTCGCGGATGATCATCCCGCATCTGGCGCACTGGAACAGCGCATCGGTGATCTTCGGGCGCACCTCGGTCGCTTTGCGGACCAGCCCTTCGACCGCGATCAGCTTGCCCAGATGCTCGCTCCTTATCTTGCGGATCTCGATCTTGCTGTCCTTCGGCAGGGTCTTGATGCGCAGCTCGATCTGCACCCCTTCCCTTCCAGGAGGGAGCGCCTTCTTGGCCGCCTGCTTGCCCAGGGTGAGCACCTTCAGCGGGTGCTGCATGAGATAGTCCGCGAAATCCGGGTCGAAAAGGTCCAGGTCCAGATAGGGAACGTAGACGCTGCGCTCCTCTGGGAAGTGGTCTGCCACCTCGATCAGCTTGAACCTCAGCCCGCTGGACTCGAAGAACTCCTCCCATCGCGCGAGGAGGTCCTCGTCTGAATACTCATTCACCAGAACCCCGCCCCCCGAATATGTGAATATAAGCGAACTTTCCCATATGCCCTTCTGTATTAAAGATGACGTGCCTCATGATCGTGCCAGCCGATGAGCCAGGACCGGAATTCCAGACCTGATGTGACGTTTTCCATTCGATGCATCGCCTGCATAAAAAGGTGAGCCGGGGGCGGTTCGAAAGTGCCCTCGGTTAAATGTAGTCTTTCTGGACCTCCACGACCTCCGCCGAGGTCTCGACCGCCGCATAGCGTTCCAACGGTTCCGCGTTCAGCTTGAGGAACTGCTCCCCCCAGGAGAACTTGGACAACACTTCGGCCGCCTGCTCTTTGAAACCGAGGATGCAGAGCGAGGCTGCGATCGCCTCCGCGCTGGTCAGCTTCATGGGCTTGCCCCAGTTGACCGGGTTGGCGGCGAGCAGGTAGGGCAGCGCCCGCTGCACCAGGTCCCGCCTGACCTTGGGAAAGGTCTCGATGTTCGCCCATGACAGGTCCATGACCACGATGCCATGCGCGAGGGCGGCCTCCTGGTCCTCTCGCGAGAGGGCCTTCTCCGCCATCGGGTTCAGGACGATGGCCCCGTGGGGCAGGTGCCTCAAGGTGCGCACCTCATATGCCAGGTGGAAGCGCAGCATCTTCTTGGAGGTGCACTTCTTCGGGTCGCACTGCCCCTCGTCGTAGATGAAGAGCGAAACATGAGGTTCAAGGCTCATCCTCCCCCTCCGAAACGCTCCTTGATCCAGGCCTTGATGGAATCGCGCAGCTCGCGCCACAGCTTCATGCGCTCCTCTGGGGGTCCGTCGAGACCGGTGGGATCGGGTAGGGGGTGGTGCTCCAGCTCATCCGCTCCGGGATACACCGGGCACGCCTCCTCCGCCTCGCTGCACACGGTGACCACCAGATCGAAGTAGTGGTCGAACATCTCCTCCACGCTCTTGGCCCTGGCCTGGGACAGGTCGATGCCCTCCTCGGCCATGATGTCGATGACCATCGGATTGAGCTTGGTCGGCTGGCCGCCGGCGCTGAAGGCCTGATACCTATCTCCGTACAAATGGTTCAGATAGCCCTCCGCCATCTGCGAGCGCGCGGAGTTGTGCACGCAGAGGAAGAGCACCTTCTTCTTCCCCGTTCTGCGGGATGGAGGTTTCCATAATAGCTGCGTCCTATCCTTCTTGTGCAGGATGGAGGGCTCTGGCTCCTTCATCTTACCTCTTGGAGAGCTTGGCCACGCTGGTGCTCTTGCAGCGGGGGCATCTGATCTCCTTGGTGTCATCGTACAGATCGCTGGGTTGAGGGCGCAGCGTGCTCCTCTTGGCATGCGAGAAAAGATTGCCGCACTTGTTGCACTTGTAGACCGTCCTCTTGCGGTACATGAGAACGATGCGGTAGGCGGCGATGATGGCTATGATGGCGAAAAGATACCAGTAATCAGGAAGAAGGAGGATCGCCGCGACGACCACCAGTCCCAGATAGATGATGGCGAACATCAGCTTCTGCTTGTCGATTGGCTTCCTCTGATCGTTCTTTACTGATCCTTCATCGCTCATGCGTTCCCGAGAAACGTGCCTCGGATATTAAACCCGTTGGCGCTGCGCTAGGTTTAATTGAATGAGCGCGCTTGATGGGAGCGCCACCGTGATGACAAACCCAGCTCTGATCGCATGATGACAGACGGGCGAGCTGAGTGGCGATTACTTTCTGAGGGCTTGGGACGCGCTTGTTCCGCAGATGGAAGATGGATAACAGGGGGTCAAGGATGAAGCGACCACTAGAGGACTAGACCGAACGATGAGATTTTTGTCGCGTCCATCCTTTGACTCCTTCCCCCTTGAGGCTGATTCGCAGTGCATGATATTTAACTGAATCGATTAATGAAAACACGGGGCACGTGGCCTCGATCTCACCAAGATTATTTATCGCACCAACGACAATATCATGTCCGGGTGGATGGGATGCCCACAGGTTTCGATTTGCTCGAGCAGAGCGTAGACTATAGACGGCACTGGATTCGAAGAATTGGAGCATTTGCTATCGATGTGGTCCTGATCGCATCGCCAATTTCTTTGGCCCTGATGAACTTCGCCTCGGGGGATGCTGTGATCATTGCTGGAGTATTCTCCGGCTTAGGACTCTTCGTCTACTCGGCGATGCTTGAGACGATCTTTGGTCAAACGATCGGCAAGAAGATCATGATGCTGAGAGTGGTCTCACTGGACGAATGGAAAGTGTTCAGACATGCTTTTGTAAGGAGCATTCCGAAGCTGATATGGCCGGTCTTCCTTCCAATCGATACCCTGGCCGGACTTGCAACCAAGGGTGACCTCAGACAAAGATGGAGCGACCATTTGACG